>Ga0272449_1000574_pt1 | contig 43220 bp, 36 predicted proteins | sample YNPCB0241_FD_198679 | JGI IMG/M metagenome (GOLD analysis project Ga0272449, IMG submission 198679) | Hot spring sediment microbial communities from Yellowstone National Park, WY, United States - YNP-CB-024-1 | ecosystem: Environmental > Aquatic > Thermal springs > Hot (42-90C) > Sediment...
TTGGTGGGGTTTCGGAAGTTACCCATCCGATGAGTTATGATACAACTGATGAAAATAGACTTGGTACTTACCTTCGCAGAATTCTTCAGGAAGAGGTTAGAAGGGTGAAAGAGATTTATTACCCGAATTTTGGTGAAGAGATTATAGTTCTTACAAAGAAGAGAGCGGGTGAGAAATGTCCAAGATGCTTTAGAGATGGGTTTGTTCTTGATGATAAATGTCCAGTTTGTTATGGAACTGGATTTGTTGGTGGATATAATGCTTATCGAACCTATGGTCAATTTAATTTCCCTCAAGAGAGATTTTCAATAGGTTATCATGAGAGGGGCGAATGGTTTGGAAATAGAATATTTGAACTTCTGACTCCACCTGAACTTGTTTTAAGACCGCTTGATGTAGTTGTCAGAATGGATGGTACGAGGTTTAAAGTTGGTGCCATTGATTATTCAAGGATAGCTCGTACCCTTATTCACCAGAGAGCCAGTATTACTCTGCTTGATAGAAACGATGCTGCTTATAAGATACCTGTAAGCTTTACCCAGTCTGTGAAAGAGTTATTTGAAAATAATCTTCAAACCAACCCGCTTTCGGAGATTTATGAAATTGTTTCTAATATAACAAGGGTAATTGGTGGTTTACAATACGACCAAACTCAACTAAAATATATGGTGGTATGAGATGAGTAATGTAGTTTTTGGTCAATTTGGAGATGAAAGATATGTAGTGGGGGTTACTATTGAGGTGTTGAAATATTTGTATGAATCGCTTGACAAGGACTTTTTCAGAATTGAGACTGAACCCGGCAGTCAGAGTTATGAAGAATACGAGACCGCTTTACGCAAAGTTCCAGTTTATCCAGCATGGACAAAGGAAGAGGTTACTCCACCGCTTATTTCAGTTAATGCAAATGTTAGAACTACAGTTCCATTTGGTTTTGGAGCACCTTACAGGAAAATTTTGGAAGGTACTGACAGTGAAAATAAGTTTCTTTCCTATACGGTTGGAGGTCATATAATTACGGGTAGGCTGATGATTACGGTTATTACGAGAGATTATTTTGAACTGAGGTCTATTCGTGGAAAGCTTGGAGCGATGGTTAACTCACCATTCTTTGTAATGTATATGGAAAGCAATGGGATTTACCTCAAACCTCCTTTTGAAATGGGTGAAGGTTCAGTTGAAGAGGTTTCGGAACAAGTGAGATATTATTACAGTACTTTCAACACGGAGTTTAGATCCGACTGGATGGTTGGTGATTACGAAGGTGAAGAAGTTTACGGAAGGATAAGGGATGTAGCTTCATTTATGGAAGCTATAGAAAACGGTAAGGTCAAGGTAGAGCTGGATATCTACGTTGAGAGGTGAGGTGAGCTATGAGCAACTATTCCTTCATTTCTTTTTCGCAATTTTTTGAACTTTATACAAAAGAAATGGCTGAGGTTAGAAGTCAGCTTAAAGAAATAATAGCTTCAATTTCGGCTTTAGATTCGAAAATGGATACCCTTGAGGAAAGATTATCTCGCACGGTTACTGTAAACGGGTTTAGGTCGCTTGAAACCAAAACCGAGGCTTATTCTGAGAAAGTTATTAATGTGGAGGAAAAGTTGGAAGAGAAAGTTGAGCATTTAGATGAAAAAATCGATTTGCTTTGTGAACAAACTAATTTAAGGGTTTCAAGTTTAGAGAAAGATCTTAAGGATAGGGTTTCTGCGGTTGAGAGGAAAACGCAATATTTAGAAGAAAGTATTGACAGAAGAATAGAAAAGATTGAAAATAAGATTGACCAGTTGCAGAAGGATTTAAACACTGCCTTGGCCCTGCAACGGTTTATAGGTAAGATTATTAAAGCAGTTGGATCATTATTTAAGAAAGGGGGTTGATATGTATATACCTGGAGATATTCGAAGTTATCGTTCCAACAGGATTACAAGGGTTTTTGCTACAACACGCCCCATTAATGTAGCACTTATTTTGGTTTCCGATAAAATTCCTGCAGATGCTCAAGGGGTTGAAATTAGAGACTTTGAGACATTAGAGGAAGTTGCCAGTACTACAGGTGTATTGAAGGATTTGGAAAGTGAATATAAGACTATTATAGGTGATTTATTGGTTCATGGTGTTAATACGGTAGTAGTTTTTGCCTTCAAGGTAGGTAGTTCTTTTTCTGAGTTAGAAAATAGTATTAGTGATGCTTTGTCTCCCATACAAAGTGGTGACGAAGGACCTGTTGCCAAGTATGATGTAGATTTTATATTTACATTTGCTCCGATTGGGTATCAGATAAGTAGTACAAAAAGGTTCGGAGACAGTTTACTCTCAAAAATGGAAGATCATTTGCTCCAACTTTCAAGGAAAGACCCTGACTTTGAATCGAGTACTGCAGGGAATAGGATAGGTCAAAAGGAAAGGTATTACATAGTTTCAGTTCCTCCAGTGAATTTTTATGATGACAATCTGAGTGATACAACAACGGCTGGATACGTAGCATCCAAGTTTGTCAGTACTTATGGTAAAAGAACGCTCATTTTTACTGGTAATTATACAGAAGTTTCTATTCCAACTTTCCCAGAAGGGAAAATAAAAGTTTTTGATTCTTCAGCTGACAACTTAATTACCTGGCAAGCCGTTGGATTGTATGCTTTTATAAGATACCTTGATCTTGGAAATCCTGCTATACCTCTTACTCAAAAGACAATACCTAATGTGAATTTCTTTGGAACTAGGATTGGTGTTGGTAGAATGTCTGATTTGGTTAGGGATGGAGGAATTCTTCTTTACTCAGATTATGCCAATCAAGGAAATGCTGTCTGTTATCGTTCGATTTTAGCTTCTTATTATTGGCTTAACCATGGAAAGCTTCTTTCTTACCCAGAGGACATAGAATTTTCAATCTTATATCCTGAAGATATAATGGATAAAGAGAACAGAGATTTCCTTAGACCTTTTAGAGGTGAAATTGCGAGTAAGCAAACTCTTATGGTTATGAAGGAAATGTTCAAGAGGTATAAGCTTGATAGTTATGTGTCAAGAGGTTTGATTGTTGCTTATGACTCTGTTGATTTCTGGGTTGACAAAAATGACCCGACTTTGATTAGAGGCTACTATAGATACAGACCAGTTTATCCGATTAACAAGATTTGGGTTGAACATACGTTCGTAGTTGGATAAGGAGGAAGACCGTGCTTTTTTCAGGGGACATCATAAGTAAGCGTGGGGAAATTGAACCACAGATAACTCCACCACCAGTTGAAATTACTATTGGAGTTGCAGTTCCTTTGGTAGAAGTGGTGGCTGGTGACGTTGTACAACCTATGGGGTCTCCTTCTGGTGGAGATTCTGGCTTTAGCTTTGAAATTTTTAATGCTATGTACTCTGATATAAAAACTGAAGTTGAAGAACTGAACTTACCTTATGAGGTTTATAAAGTGGGTGACGAAGAGGTTGGGTTTGTTTATTACCTCGTTAGTTCTGAATTGAATATAGATGAGGATTCTCTTAATCGAATTCTGCCGAAAGAAGTTTCTATTTCTACGAATAATAAGGTAAAGCCGATAGCACGGTATGTTTATGATTATCTTGTTTCAAGAGGTGTTGACTTTGTTTTAGCGGTTTGTTTGTACAACGCTGCTTCTTGGCGTGTTGAGAATGTGTACACGATGTTGAAAGTTCCTTTTATGACCAACGACCCTGATAAGAAGGAATTTCTGAAGAGAGATATAGACTTTGTTTTTGTAGTGTATCCAGTTCCTTTAAGTGATAATGATGATATAACCAATTTTTCTAGTATGATAAGTACTGTGGTAGATCATATTGATATTTGTTCTAAAAAGGAAGTTCCGTCTTTAGATGAGGGGTCCACATCACCGAAGATTGGTCAACTTGAAAGATTTTTTGTGCTTGGACTACCACCGAGAGAAAACCTTATTAGGAGTGTTTATAATATGGTTTCAGGAAAGGATGGTGCTATAAGGAGAACTGTTTTACTAACATCTAACTTTACTGAAGCGTATTTGCCTACTATATTTGGTGGTGAAGCGGAAGAGTCTTTCTCTGGTGGGTCTGGTGCGTATGACTTTACCTGGTCTCTAATTGGACTTCCGTTTATAATGGCTTATATCAATGGTAATCTTGCAAGACCTTTAACTGGAAAGCCTATTGGTGAAATTACTTTTGGTGGTACCAAAGTGGGAATGTCTGTTTTGTCTGAGCTATATACTTTATATGGGGCTTGCTTGCTCCTTGCTGACAACCCCGGTGAAACTCCAACTTGCTACAGGTCTAATACTATGGCTTATGGAATTGGAAATTATGGCAACCCAAGAGAATATGGAATTGAAGATACTGAATTTTCTCTTATGTTTGTTGAGGATACTATGGATAAGATTAATAGAGAATTCCTGCGTGCATTTCGTGGAAATATTCTAAATAAGACCATGGTAAAGGTAATTGAAGAGAGATTCAAGAGATTTGTTCTCGATGACTATTTGTCTAAAGGCTGGATATTAGCCTATAGGAATGTCAAGTTTAAGCAGGATGACAAAGACCCAACCAAGGTTGTTGGGTCTTACGCCTATATGCCAGCCTATCCTATCAACAAGATTTGGGTAGAACATTTCTTTATACTCTAATTTTGAAAATGGAGGTTTAAGATGCCTGTAAGTTTTGGGAGACCAGGAGTTGGTCTAGGAGCCTACTATGGAAACAGGTTAGTAAGCCCGTATACGGGCGTAGTTTTGGTGAATAGCTCTGGAAATGTGATTGGTGGAATGACTTCCTTTGATATCAGGTCTGATAGAAGAACTGAGCCGATTAGAATTATTGACCTTTTCAATGGGGGTAGGATTTTTGAACGTGTATTGCAGCCCGAAGAGATAAGGATTACAGGTAACGCAGTTCTTATGTATTTCAACGCCCCGCCAGCTCCAAATGCTAATACTAATATTGTTAGGGAAAATGTAATTACCGATTACTTTGAGAACTATGGTATTGGTAGCTATAACTATGCTTACACTGACAATGTCAACCGTTCTTACTATGGAGCTACAGCTATAGACAGACTTTCGGAAAATGACATAGTCGCTCCTTTTATGTTGCTTAATACTCAGTTTGCTCCATTTAATGTGATTGTATTTGTTATTAACCCTGCAAGAGGGAATGGAGTCGGGATTAAATTTATTGATTGTTATATCTCTTCGTACAGTGCAGGTTTTAGAATAGAGACTGCTTATGTTGTGGAAAATATAGATATTGCGCCAACTACTTGGGAACTTCAGAAGGGTGATGATATACTGTCCCTTCTGAATGTTGATAAGGATGAGCTCCAGAAGTACTTGTATCTGAAGAGGCTGGCTGGTTAATAGCCAGGGAGAGTGAAACAATAAGTTTGATTTTTAAACTTTTATAGGAGGGGCGAATGTCAAAGAGCCCGTACGAAGTTGTAAAGAGGTTGTCAGAAGTACACCTTTTTGATGTACCAGATGAAACAATATTCAGTCAAAGACCTGAGCTTGAGGTCTTCAAAGTTCTCATCGAAGAACCCTTTGTACATCGGGAATTCTATTTACCTGGTTTTAATTTCAAATTTGTTCTAGCTCCCCTCAGAGAATTTGAACAAAGAATAGTGGCGATGCGTATTGCTAACTATGACAACGTCACGAAGGAAGTGCTTAAAAGAATTGAGGTACTTACATATTCAATTGTAGCTATAGTTACCCCGAGTGGAACTGCTTTCGAATTCCTTGACATTCATGAGAAAATAATTCTTAGAAACCTTCTTTTAGCCTTCCCACCAGATATAATTGAATACCTTTATGTTGCTTATCAACTTGTGGAGGCTGAACAGAGAAAGCGTATATCCGAAATCATTGGAGGTAATCCTCAGGAGGTGCTGGCTAAGGGCTTTTTTCAGGAGGCTATGGATATTAGCAAAGACAACCCAATTCCAAATATTTGAGGGGTATTTTGATAGGCTTATGACATCACCTTACTTTGGTCAGTGGGTTGATGCAAACCTTGCCCTTGACAATGCAGTTTCTTCTGGAAAAGTAAAAGATTACTTTGATAACCTAAAACCGAAAGGAGTAAAAGAGATTGAAGGTCTTCAACTTTTGACTGATCCAAAGTCGAGAGAAAGCTTTTTGAGGGATATAGTAAAACGCAGATTTACGGAGTATTCTAGAAGTTTATATGAATTTATCTACAAGATTGGTTCTAACTTTATTCCAGAATTTACTGATGAGGAGAAGGAGTTCTTGATAAAGGAGTTTGATGAAGGGGAAGTGAGAAAGCGTATGGAAGCGAGTTCCCGTTCATCAGAAAATGATGTTGGAACATTTGGAGTTTTTGGATGGTAGTATAAAATGTTTATTTGGAGGTAGCTTATGGCAATAAATTTGAATCAGATTACCCAAAAATTCATAACGCCAACTATTGCTGTGAATTATCCTTCTCCACTTTTTATATTTGATACGATTCTTTCTGGTGAAGGCGCCTCAAGGTTTTCTGAATATGTCTCTAACTGGGATTTTCTTAGAGTTCTGCTTTTTATTTCGTTTATGTGGATAGTTAGTATGGATAAAATTAGAAGTGGTAGGGTCCCACCTTATGTGGATTATATTTCAACAATTTTGGCTTCTATTAATAATAAGTTTTCATTCTTTTCTTCAGGTAAGACGAAAGAATGGGAGGAAATGTTTGAGTCTTCAAAGGATATTATTGATGAAAGTAGAGTTGGTACATGGTTTGATATAAATAAGTTAAGTAAGGTCAGGGGCTTAATCTCAAACATCTTAAAGTACGGGGCTTATTTTTACTTAGGCACCGGTGTTAAATCGTTTACTATTCAGATGAACCAGATTTCTAATATTGTTAACCTTGGAGCAAATAGAGCTGAAAGGTTTGGTTGGGGTACTGAAAGGATAACAGTATCACTTGATGGGGTTTATACCCTTAAACCATTTAGAATTTGGGATAACACTTTAAACAATAACCAGGATATAACACTCATTCAGTCCCTTTATTACCATATTGTTAGGCTTTACAATTCTTCCACGTCAATTAATCCTGGTCAGGGCTATCCAACTTGGCCATCTCTTGGTGAGATTTTGTCTTATTTTCTTGAAACATTCTTTAGAGAGTTTGGACATCAAACCTTTTTCCTGGTGTTTCTGAATAGAATATATTATGGTTGGGTTACTTCGCTAACTCTTTCTAGGTCAGCAGAAAGTCCAATGGTTTTAACTTATAGGATGAATTTTGAAGCTCATCCAGCCTCAGGATGGTTAATAACTGATACTTATGCAATATCTAAAGGAATTGAGACCATAATGTCCACCAAACCTGAAAAAGCTGAAGTAAAAGCATTTCTTCTCTCTGAACCTGAAAGGGTACCCATCAATCTCTTAGGTATTAAGACAGACGTGAGGTATAAGTAATGCTGGGTAATAATCGGAATATACTCCGTGAGGCTACAGCTGGAAATTTTGGGAATATAGAGCTTGATACCACTAAGCTTGAACAGATGGTTGAGCATTTCAAGGAGTATATTAACAATTTGAAGAAATCTAACGAAATTACTGAAGAAGCTTATAAGAAACTGTCTTCAACTCTAGATGAGGTTTCTAGAAAGCTTAAGGTTAATTTTTTTGAAGGTTTTAGAGCACTTGAAGATTTCATTAAGCAATTAGGCAGAGCTACCAAAGGTTTGGAAGCTTATGGAAACAGGTTACAAGATGCAGATCTTAGAGGCTTTCAGAGATTTGCGAATATTCTGAAGTTTTTAGGAAGTATAGGTCAGGGGCTTGGGGCTTTTGGTGATCTTTATTGGGCTGGGAATACTATTCAAAAGCTGGTTGAGTATTTTTCCATGATGCGTAGGTTGAAAGCTGTTCAAGGTCTTGGTCTTGCCGCTGGTCAAGCTGGAGCTGCTGCTGAGGGTGCTGCAGCGACGGGTGCTATAGCTAGTAATATAGGTCTTACTGTTGCTACGGGGGCTATAGTTGCAGGTGCAGTTGTTATAGGCGTTGTGAAGTTGCTGGATAAGATAACTGAGTTTGTAGCTTCTGCAGCTAGAACTATTACTGAAAGAGGATATCTCGGTATTCAAGCGTATGCTCGTACAGCTTGGACGGAACAAGCTAAAATGACCCTTACTCTGCAGGCTGCAAACCTGGCTTTAAGTAAATTTGGGATGTCACTTTCTAACTTGGCTGGTGAGATGGATTTAATGAGCAGGACCTGGTTTGAAACTGCAGAAGGTATAAGAATGGCTGGTCTAAGTGGTAGGGAATTGACAAAGGCTTCTCAAGAGCTTTATACTCGTACTTTACCAGTTTTAGCGTTTAGGATGAAAGCTATTGAAATGGTTACTGGAATGTCTGCTGAAGCAATGAATAGCTTGCGTCAATCTTTACTGAAATTAACTACCAACCTTGGAACTACTTGGGATAGTGTTATGAACTTTACTGGGATGTTGTTTAACAGGTACAAATCTTTGATTGCCAGTATGGAGCAGTTTGGAATATCCTTTGATGAATATACAAGATGGATTACAAATATGGCCGAATCTGCCAGGTTCTTTGGTATAAACATAAATACTTCTGCAAAATTTGTTGAACAGTTTGCAGATAGATTGAAAACGAGTATTATTTCTGTCGAGGAAGTAACAAGTGCTTTCAAGGAGCTTTTGGGTCAGACAAGCATTGAAGGTCAACTTAAGAGAATTGTTGGTGGAATGCTGTTTGGACCACCAGAGTTTAGAGAACTTATCAATAGATTAGGTGGTCCATTACAAGCTATTCCTTATCTCAATATCATAACTAGTACAGCTTGGCAAAATTTGCCTCAGGCAGAAAGGGATCTTAGAAGAGCGGGTCAAATTGAAGCTGCTAATTTTGTTAGAAGCATTATGACAACGTTTACACAACAAGAGTATCAAAGATTTCAAATTACCGCTAGAGAGCTAGTCTATCAAGCATTTGGTGGTATTGCAAATATGTTTAGGGGACCTATTTCAATGCTTATGGCTCCTATGTTTTCTCAAGCGTTCTTTGGTGCCTCACCACTTACTTTCTCCCCAATTGAAAGTGCTGTGAAGACGGCTGCTGTTACTTATGCAGGCACTATGCTTGCAAGGGCTCCAGTTGAACCTATTAGAGCAACAGTCACATTGTCAGATAAGGATAAGCTTGAATTTCAAAAGATGATGACGGATGCTTTGGCTGCTCTTGAGCAAAGGGCTGGTATTATTAAAAAACTTGCTGGTATATTTGGGGAAGGTTTATTTGGTCCAGACTTTATTAATGCTTTGAGAAGAGCAAGAGAGTGAGGAGGCTTTAGATGGCGGGCTCTGATTCTAAAAAGGTATTTCCAATTGACCCAGGTGTATCTAAAAACATACCTTTAATACGCATTATTGTTATAAAGAGAAACTACAACAAGTATTTTAAGTTATCACCGTTTGGGTTTCCAGCCCACATATCCTGGCTTTTAACTGCAAAACCTAGTGAGTTTAAAAGTGAAGTTGAAAAAGTTCTTGACAAGTATTATTCTTACCTAGAAAACCAAAAGTCTTCCTCAGAGAATTCATCAGAGAATCCAGTTGACTTCGAAGTTTGGATTCTTGACCAGAAATTACACAGTATTACAGATGAAGATGCTTTGTATTGGTTCCACTTCAAAGATTCAAGTGAAACATTCAAAAAACTTAAAGACAAGGTTAAGATAAAATACTGCCCTTTGTATAGTATAGATTACTCACTTAGCAATACATCCAGAACTGATTCTACGCTTTCAGTCTCTCTGGTAGATAGATACGAAACTTTGTTTGAGCTTGTCGATTCAAATGTTAAGTTAACACCTTCCAAGGATGGAGACCTTGACAAAGAAGTTTATGACAAGATTTTCGGAGGTAGCATTTATCAAGATTACTTTAATTTTTACAAAGAATCTAATATGCTTACTAACTTTGAGGTTACTTCCTCTGATGATGTTTCTGTGAAGATGGGTTATTACAAGTTTCCTCCACTTTCACCAATTTTCGTTGATGTTTACTCAGCTTCCGAAGAAAAATGGATTAGAGTATTTTCTGGACTTATAACCAGACAAAAGTACAATATCGAGTTTAAGAACAGAATTACATACGACATCGAAGCTAAATCCTTTGCCGATATCTTAACAGACCACGTTCAGATTGTCGATTCGCTATTTGGGAATATGTTGATGTCTAGCATATATTCTTCTAAAAAGAATATGAAAGAAATTCCTCCACATATTGGAGCTATCTCAATGGCTTTATCGGTTGTGAAGTATGTCTTACCAATTGATGATATTGTTGATTTAATGAAAAGTACTGACTTTAGAGGCTTAAACTTTTCGCAGAACGCTTCCCTTGGTCAATTTATTGATTATATCTTGAGAGTTGCCAATGTTTCCCTTGGTACAAAAACTCTTGATTTAGATGACCTTGCAATCTCATTCTTACTGAATTTTAGGTCATCCATATTTGAACTTCCAAATAATGCGTTTTCTCAGACCAAAAAAGAGGAATCTAAGAAAGAAGAATACGAGACAGCTCTGAAACTTCTATCGGATCTTGGGAATTATATTAAAGAGAAGCATTCATCTAGGTTTCCTTTGTACAGTAAAATCTATGATAAGTTTGGTAATGTTAAAAGCACATATTTTGATTTCATAAAGGTGTTAATGGGTGCCATAGCTGTCTATAATTACCTTGTTGTATCTTACTCACCCCTTGCATTTTTTGATTTTGTTTCTGGACTTTTTAAAGAAGCTGAAAAGCCAGGTTCTTGGTATTCTGGGTTAAATGTTAAAGATAAAGAGCCAAGCCACCCACACTACAATGTTATCAGTTCCTTTATTTCAAAAGAGTTGACGGCAGGGTCTAAAACGTCTTCTAGTTCTCAAAATTCTAAAGAAAGTAAAGGTGAGTCAAGCAAGAGTGCAGAGGAAAGGCCTAACTACTTCTCTGGTCTATTCAAGAGCCCGTATAGTGTTTCGAATGAATTTATAGAACCAAATGAAATATACACAGAAACGGTAAGTAGTGGAAGTACTTCTATACCCGATAATAAATGGGTTTTGAACTACTTTGTCAAAAAACCAAGAATAATGTTTGATTCTATTTCTTTGAGACTTTTCAAGGCTATTGCTGAATATAGTGGTACAACGTCTTCAGCTAAATCCAGTATTCTAGATCAAAACTTCAGTGTTGAGAATTTTGTAGAGTACCTTAAATCTAAAGGCGTTGAAGAAATCTTTAGATATGTATACAGGGGTTCTTTGTCAGAAGGAAGTCTTTCGATTTTCTCAGATTCTAATGTAAAGGTTTCTAATATTGTTCATGATATTGAAGAACAACTTGGTTTTGTCCCAATAACTACAAATTATGGTGATATTTTCTTTACTGTTCCAAAGATGTTTTCTACAACCGACAAACCTGTAGTTTCTTCTGATACAAGTACATCAGGACAGACTTCTGAACAAGCTAAAGCCTTATCAATTACCAATTTTTACAAGAACATAAACCGTATTATAAGTAAATCAGGCGAGCGAAACTCATACTTTGTTTTTGAAAGGTTACCCTCGGACCTGTATAACAAAGACAATCTTTTTAAACCAAGTGGAAGTGACAACTCTTATCTGACGAACTATCCAGTCTTTGTGCTTCATCCAATTTCGGGTATTAAATCGATTTATCTAACGAGTGAATATGATAAGCAGATTTCTTCAGCTAACATATCCCTTAACTGGGATTTCATTGATATACCAAATGGAATAAGTGATATACTGTTTTCAATGCCGTTAGTTGACCCAGCTCTTTATTTCCAGTCTAAAGGTGAATCTGTGAAAAACTTTACATTTAACTACATAGTAACCTTACAAAGACTGTTTAGTATTTTGAGTTCAATACAGAATTTTGGAGAATTTGCTAAGTTTCTTGAAAACGAGGAGTCCCAGTATACATTTTCAACAAAAAGTAATACAGTAAGCATAGATGTCACGATTTCAACTGATAATATTTCAAAGAGGGTTTTGAAGTTTTTGGTGGATAGTTTAAAACCAGTAAATTCTGTAGGAATTGAATCCTCTGTCGATCTTTCCGCACTTGTTTCAGTGTTTCCATACTTCTTTATGCACTGGAGACTTCTTCTTGACAACATTAAGGGTAATAGAGCAAACTTCTCCGTTTATAAAGCCGACCCAGTAAATCTTTCACTTCTTGGAAACCTTGTATATGTACCATTTTCAAACTGGGTTGGATTTGTTGATGGGGTTAAGTTTTCATTGTCTATTGGTTCTTCACCATTAGTTGACTATTCGGTTAGCCTTCTTGTCCCAGTCCCACTTCTGAAACTTTTCCCTCCAATTTCTTATGTGGAATTTTTGATGCTAACTTCGGTTATTAGGTTGAGTTATGATAGAAAGGTTACTCCACTAGTTCTTGAGAAATCTGGGTACTCTGCAGTTTCGAAATTTTTAACAACTGTCGAAAATGGAATTTTGAGTTCACTGGCTATTCAATTGTTTAAGAGTTTTTCGGCAGGGTTGTATTATTACTGTATACTTACCCAAGAAGGTGGAGCGACGTCTAAAAAGAAAGTAGCAGAGGTTTCTAGTAGTAAAGTTACCTATGAGAGTCTCAAGGGAATGGTGGTATCTTCTGGTGAATGTTCTGAAGCAGAAGGACCTATTTCTACAGTAGGTTCACAAGAAATTAAGAGTTATGAAGTTGGTTGTAGTCCACAGCTTAAGACTCTACTCTTGGATAAGAAGAGCAATCAAAAATACTCATCGAAAACTGTTGATAACGATGTATACATATCTCATTCTGATCTTGATATTTCTGTTTTCTCGAAGTTGTCAAATAAACCCGTACACGCTAAATTATCCATAAAGGCAAGTTCGAACTATAAGGCGATTTGTCCAGGGGATGAATGTTGTGAAGAGTACCAGGGTAGTTCCGCTTATGCGTACACCATAACTCCATTTGGTACGTTCATTGTGATGTCGGTAGTCAAGTATAATGGGATTGAAAGGGCTCAAGTGACAGGTAATACCATGCCGTTTTCACGGAAAGCCGATGCTGAATCGCTCCCAACGTCAGTTTGTAGTAGCTATTTACATGTTAAAGATGTTCAAGTTGATACATACCTTGTTATTCCGAAAAGAGGAATCTCGGTTAAGATTACCTATCTTGATAACTCGAAATCAGCCAAGTCTGTAAATCTTGACGATGACATTAAACTTGATGAAAACGGTAAGTGTGTTATTAGGAAGATTAGTGACATTTTGGATTCAAGGCTTTCTTTTGACACATCAAGTCCAGGTTCAGACTACGTTTACTACGTTTATGGCCATTACGACGGTCAAGTTAAAGTTTCTAGTAAAGTTCCATTTTCACCCAAATGTTTTTACTTTGTAAAGGTGTCTTCGTTTTCTTTTGGAAATTCAGGTATTAGTAGTGGTTCTGTACCTAAAAGTCTGTATGTTTTTAAGTATAAGGATTTTGCAGGTAACTTTTGTAAAATTGATGCCGTTGGCATCTATTCCAACCTTTTTGTCAGAAAACCTGATGGCCAGTCATACCCTGAGTCTGCCGCTAGTGTGTTTTATTCCGAATATATTCCTGAAAAGAAAGATATCGGTGCTATGCTCGTAAATTCACTGGTGAACTTTTCTGAAAATAGTGTAAAACTTGGAGATGTTTTGCCTCAGGACAGTTCTAAACCTTTGAATGATATTAACTTGAATGTTAAATCTTTGATATCAATTTATCCAAGCTATGCTTATGAAGAACCTATTGTTTATGGTAAGGACTTTTCTACAGACTCGCTTAACGTTCTTATGCTCTCCTTTTTAAGCGATGGGGGTAGGTATGGTTCCTTTTCTGAACTGTTTCTTGCGAAGGACTTTGGATATTTCTACTGTGATAGATGGAGTATGCTGGCAAAATCTGATTCAGTTAGTCTTTTTGGTTCTATCGTTTCTCAAGAAAGCTCTAGAGAGTTTTTCACTGGATTAGTAAAGCAATTGTCTTCCATTAATCTTGAAGGTAGTAATGAGAAGGTGTGGAGGGATACAACAAAATACTACAGCGTCATTGATTTTTTGAAGAAAAATAAAGATATTGAAACCTTTCCTGGGGATGTATATAATGTTCTTGTTCATAGAAGTGGAAATTCTATGGTTAAGTATGCTATACCTTCAGATATTATCTTCTCATACAACAAATCACCTTTCTTAAGATTTTACATAAACATTCCACCAGATGTTAATAAGATAATTTCAGGTACTTCTGGGAATAAGGGTAAGAAAGGTTAGCTATGGCTGAGGTATATCTTGGAATTATAAACGCAAAGTACTTCATTGAGACAAATACTGGTGTTTTAAGAAAGTACAATGATTTGGTTGGGGTTGACTTATCTTTCCTCAGTGCTACTGATGTTTACGAAGTTACGGCTTACGGGGTTTCAGGGGGTTCAGTTCTTGCTATAAATGGGTTGAGTGGTACTTCGTTGAACATTGGAGATTATGTTGTTGTAACTAAAGTTCCTTACGCTAATGCAAGGGCTGGGTATATAATTGTTGGTAGTATAACCAAAGAGGTTTTTGAAGCTTTTATGAGAAACGATTATGTTCCGACGGGCAAAGCTGCAACTAGAAAAATAGATAATGTAGTCGGGGATGCGGGTGTCTCTGTAGATGAAGAGTCAGTTGAAATCAAAGGTGGAAGTAAAAGTTCTACAATTCGAGTTGATAAAGATATTAAGCTCAATACTCCAAGTTCTTACTTAACTTTGGCTGGAGGACTTGTTGACTTAAAGGGAGACGTATTTACCTCACTCTTTAACAATTTTACCCTTAAGACAAATGGCGATTTCCAATCATATTCCGAAAATTCGTCTTTAAGTGCAAATTCTAATATGACACTATCATCTGGAGTTTTATTCAAGGTGAGGGCTTCTACTTATGAGGAAACTATAGAAAACGCTGCGTCCTACTCTATCAATTGGAGTAAATTTGTGTCAAAATATAGCGAGTTTATTGTTTCCTTGAAAGCAAATATAGCTTCAATTGATTTGAGTTTATTTGGTTCTTCAAAATCTTCATTTGCTAACAAACCCTTGGTGTTAACTGTTTTCGATTATGAAGAAAAAGATGATAAAATAGGTTTTGATTACCTTGACCCTGCAGAACCTGATAAAAGTAAAGCAAAGTATGGAGTTATCTCAAACATTGGTTCGGGTAGTGACAGTAATTACCTTGAAGTTGTAAAGGTTAAAAGTGCAAGTAAGGATAATGTTTCTTTCAAAACTTCATACCCTGTAATAGTTGATAAAAGCTTTCTTGATGACCTTTCGGATGCTTTACAAAAGATATCTGATGCTCTTACTACCCTTCAAACCGAACTTCAAACTATTACAAACATAACAATTACGCCTGGTGGTGCAATGGGACCTGTAAGTGGAACGGGTATTGTAACCTTTGTGCAGGTTCCAATGAAAATTTCCCAAGTTAGCCAGGCGGTCAATACCCTTAAACAAAAACTAGATAATTATAGGTCAGATGTTTTGAAGACTTCATCAAAGGGAGATTAAAGGAGGATTTCATGAAACTCGTATTTAGTTCATATTGGGGAAGGCCAACAAAAATAGCCTCAAGGGGTTTAAGAACCCCTGATGGTAGGACTGAGGCGTATCTTATGTCTCAACTTGTGGTTAAAACTTCTATGTTTGTCGAAAAGATAGGATTTTTAGCATTTCCAGTCTATGCGGGTTCTTTCAGAAATAATTGCTATTTTGCAAATAAAATACACTCCGACCTTTACTCAATTTTTACCTTTGGTACCCAACCAAATTTGGTTATACAATATGGTGAGAAATGTGATAAATCCGAAGAGCTTGCAAGAAAGATAATTGGAAAGATTGATACCGATTTTGCAGTTTTATCAGGTGGAGTTAACATTGAGAAGCTGCAAAGAAAGGAAAAACGGTACGGAATGATTTCATTTTTAAGTCCTACTATTCCTTCGCTTATTTTCGTATTTCCGTTTGACCGATACTATTTAATCAAAAAGTACCTTGATTTCTTTGCATCAAGAATAGCCTATTACTTGTCATCAAGTTTAATTGAAATGAAGTCCAGCTCTTTTGAACCTGGAGGAGATAATTATGAGTTTGAAAGATATCCTGAATAATTTTTCTACAGACCAAAATTACAGTATTTTAACCAGTGACAAATGCGTTATTACAAGTGAATATGAAAGATCTAAAACGGGAATGTATCTTCTCAATTCGGGTAATGCTTTTATTCCCGGAATTTCACCTTACGAGTCAGCTTTTACGGAATTTGGTACTGGGGTTATAGTATCTGGAACTGAAGACAAGTTTATAGGATTTGCCGAGATAGTCAAATTCCCAAAGGATATTTACTTCCCCTTGCCTATTGCATTCGATATTGACTTGAACTTGACAATTCACTCGTTGAAGAATATAATATATAGATTGACATACGGAGGGAATGGGGGTTTGGGAGCAGGCAGCCTTGTAGGTTATACTATAACACCAGAACTTCTTACATCTTTGAAGATTAGACTTCTTATGCTATTTAACACTCTTGCTCAGTATGGTATGAAAGAGAAGATTTACTATTTGGATGTGACCCAGAACCAGAAAGACCCAACTCTTATTGAAGTGAATATTGAGCAACCAATTTAGGAGGAAGGATGCCAAGAGTTCCAAGTCTTGAAAATATTTTTTGGAACCTTAAGACAAGATTAAATAATTATTTGGGAAGGGATGATATCATCATTGCTCCAGGTGTTCCTATTACTGATCTTCTTGTTTCGCTTCCTTTGACTGAGATAAGAAGGGTTTATCTTTTGATTGAGTTTTTGCATAGGACTTCAACCCTTGAGGGAGTAAGACATCTTCTTTCAGACGTAGATTTTATGAATGAATTTAGCTCCGAATTTGGACTTGACAGAGATGGGTTTTACAGTTTGGTTGAAAGGGAGCTTTCCAGAAGAGCTTGGCCTTTTAAGAGGTCAGCTGGAACTCCAGCTTATGTTGTTCTTCAGATTGAAGTTGATACTAATGAAGATGTTACTGTAAGCAGAGATTCTTTGCTGGCAGTTATAAGGGGAAAGGATTATTATCCTGTTATTACGGCTGGGGATTCTGTAATACTTACACCATACTATGAGCGTGATAGCCTTCCTGGTGAAAGGGTTTACTACATAGATGTTCCATTTCAGTCTGTTGAGCTTGGTGTGAAGTTATCTGATTTTTTGAGTGTTGGTTCAAATGTTCAATTGAATTATGTTTCTCCAGATTTGCCAATTTCTAATAAGATAGCAACGGTTGTTCATTTTAGGGATGGAAGCCCTGGAGAAACATTAGAAGACTTTGTTGATAGGCTTAGATCTTTCTATTACGTTTCAGGTGGATTTAGTCTTGACCTGTATTTAAGGTCGCTTCTTAGTGATTTTGGAGTTGAAGACTTTAGGGTTGTTTACAAAGGGGATCCTTACTTTTCACCAAGACCTTTTGGAGTTGACGTTTGGGTAAAAGTTCCTTATGTTTCGGTTACCTTGACTTATTACGGTGGTGGAGATAAGTGGCTTGGACCAATACCTGATAGCAGATGGAGCCCTTCTGGGTATTCTTCCCCAAGGAATTATCCTTTTAAAAATTCAGTATTTGACCCTGATACAACTTATGGCAAATGCAACCCAGTAATACCTTCACTGCAATCTTACATATCAAGCAATTCACTTCTTGCAGTATTTCCAAAGAATTATGTTCTTATTAGGAAGGCTGAACCAATCTACGTAAAAGAAATAAAACTTACTGGTTTGAATTTGTACCCTTCTTATTCAGTTGATGATGTTATCAATGATTTAAAAGTGTCATTGAAAAATTACCTTAAAACAAGAAAGATTGGTGAGAGAGTTACTTCGTCTGATATACTTAGAATAGTTCTCGAACACCCAGGAGTAGATGATTGTTCTGGAGCTACTTTTGTAAAATTTGCAACGTCTCCAAGTGGGAATACTGCTTACAATTTTCCTGCTGAAACTGAGATTCTTTCACCCGATAAAGTTAGTGAGTATGTTGATTGTGTAGATGAGTTAGAAATTACAAGTAGGTAGTAGTTATGACACTTATATCAGATAATTACATAACTATTTCGATTGGAAAACGTGCAAACGATCCAATATCTGAAGCTTACACTACAGTCTTATCTGAACTATACGGTTTTCTCGCCCAAGGTTTTTACCTTCCACCTGGGTATCTGGTTGTTGGACCAGGGACTAATCTTTACTTCTCTTTTAGTGGGGGTGCTAATATAGCCAAAATATATATCGTTAATATAGAAACTGGCGAAGAGACATTATCCGCTACTGTGGGTACAGCAGGGTATATAACTGTTCCTTATGAGGATGTTGATCTTCCTTATGACTTGTTAATAAAAGTATTCAAGAGGGTTTCCTCCCAAGAGACTCTTCTCAGTTCTTACGTTATACATGTTAGAAATTATGCCATTCCAGTAATGGTTCAAGCACTTGAGTTTCTTCTTTATGTTTACATACCCCTCTATACTTGGTATCTTTTCCAGTTAAAGATGTTTCCAATTTCAATAAAATCTGCGGTTGAAGACATTGTTGGAAGAATTACCTCTTTGCCATTTGAAGAGTTACCTTTTACCTCTGATATTTATGGACTTAGAAATGTAGATGATTTAGAAGAATACTTTTATCCAATTAATCCGTTTGACTCTTTCATTGAGGATAAAAACTTGTCAAGAGTTTTGTATGATTTGTTAAACAATTGTACTTCTATTACAAGTGTTGAGGAAAAGTTTAAAAAGATTTTTGAACTGTCTTTGTACTACCTGCTTTATAAAAATACAGTTTCGTCGACTTCGGTTATAATTTCTACAAAGTATCTGTTTGACTTTTTGCGTTTGGTTTTGGACCTTGTTCAGAAGTGTACATATAGGAATAATGATACAAGGCTGGTTGCTGGTTTTGGGGTTACAACTTTGCCACTACTGTCTATACCTCAAAGGTTTATGCTGCCTTTTAGGGACACTAGTAATAATAACGTTTATAATAAATTGTTGGTTCCTCCAACCTGGAATTTGTATATGGCTTATCCCGGTGATATAAGTTTAAGGTCAGATGCTTTATTAAGTGTTCAAGTCGATGGGGATAGTGGTAAAACTGTAGTTGTTAAACAGCAAGATGATATTAGTTACGAAAGTATTGACTCTCCAAAACCACTTCCAGGTTCAAGCAACAAGCTTTTTTACCAATTTGGTTATAATGTGTCCACATCATTGGATTGCTTAAAGTGTGCTTATTACCGAGATGCTAATATTGGTAGTTATTTTGTTTTCTTCCAGCAACCGGTATTTGATTTGAAATTAAAGGATGATTTTAAGGATGTTGTTATTCCAAAGTCTTCCCAAGAAATTGAGATTTTACCATTGTACTCCAAAGGAAATGAGATTGGTATCCCAAATGATGTTATAGAGTCTGGAGCTTACTGTGTTGAAAATAGTGGTATTCCTTTGTTTTCTTTTGTTAAGGAGGGTTCTCAGTATTCCATTCTTTTCAGAAATAGTAGTAATAAAGGATCTCAGTTTATACTCTCTTCAGTAGAGACTTCTAGCTTAAAATGGGTTATTTTTGTTCATTTATTTACCAGTAAGAAGATAGCTAGTGGTAGTGGTCTCAATATAAGTGATAAAGACTGGCAGGTCGTAAACATTTTCTTGACTACTTTATCTTCAATTGTAAGCACTTACTTTGGAATGGTAGAGATTTGGATAACTCCGTTCTACTACAATGGTTCGGATGAGTATGTGTTTGATGATAACTTTTATTCATATGTTCACAATAAATTGCAAAAACCATACAACTTGACTATGTTTTTTGGAATAACTTTGGAGGATTTGTTGAATGTTTGGTCTTGATAGAAGGTATTTTCCATTGTGGTTAGAATTTAATGAGGATGCTACACTTACACCAGACCACATAAAAATGTTTTCATATCTGTTCCATTTAGGGTTTGCATTGATGGTTAGAGGTTTGACAAGGGGAGTTTCTGGAGACGACCTTTCTACAAATCCAAAGAAAAAATTGTTGTGTTTAAGTAGACGGCCATTCAATGTTGATAACATTTTTTCTATATTGTTTCCAAATCCGTCTTCTTTACCATTCTATGGACAAAGTGATGAAGTTTATTGTGTCTTTTTTACAGGAAAAGGTTGTGGTGATGTTACATTTTGTGCTTTGAATTTTGACAAAGCAGAGTATTTTGACACAAACAATTTCCCTTATCAGTATTATACTTTAATATAGGAGGAACATAATGGCTAACTGGCAAAAGAATATACTTGATATTTTGCAGTCAAAGATTGGTACATCTTCTTCTGGTTCGTTTGCAAGCGTTACTTTGTACGGTACAAGTGTAGTGGAGGATGTTGAATACTCTGTAATAAGTTTTTCTTATCCATTTAAAGGTTTTTCTGGTTTGTTTTTGTCTGATGACCTTGCTGGTTATGATTTCTCTAGGGTTCTTGATGTTTTGCTGAATAACTCTATGTATGTTCAGGGTCTCAGTTCTACAATGTACTTTAGACCTGGGATTTTGTTTGATTCTCCTGAAAATTCTTCGATAAATTGCAATCTAAGGTATGGGGTAGAGATTTCAATATCTACAGGAAAGGATGATTACATTTACTTATTTTTTCCTGGAAGGGTATTCAAAGGAACCTTAGGAGAGATCTTTAACAATCTGAAATGCGGAAGTCTCAATTTTGCCAATAAGACTTTCACTTCGTCTGGGAATAAGTCTACTATCACTATTACATATTTCCTCAAGTCTATTGTTATAAGAACACCTCAAGATTTTAATTTAAGTAACAAATTCTGGGTTGGTACAATTTTTGTGTTGGGCCTTCTTTACGTTCCAACAGAGAATACAATTTATCCTGCTGTGGCTTTTCCTGACAGTGATCCAAGTTCAAGTTTTTATGTTCTGGTTAAACATCTTGGCACGAATGTGAAGGTTAGTGGTTTTCACTATCTTACTGCAGAAGATTTAACTGATCGGTATCATGGGTCAAGCATTGAAAGTATTTTAGGATATTTCAGTGATAACTCAACAAGTAATATTTCCCTTCTTAATAAACTTTTTTCATTCTATTCTTACCCTTGGTCTATAAGGCGAAACCTTGATGGTAACACTTTACGTGGTAAGACTTTAATTAATATTTTTGATTATACAGATAACCTTAATATTGTTTCTGTGAATTGGGCAATTGTTCCTCAAAAGGATTATTTTGTACCGCTTGCTTTGGCTTCTGCCAGACTGAAAGTTGAGTGGAATGGAGATTATGGATGTTATGAAGCATCTGTTGAGAGTATAGGTTCCCTTTTCGCAATTTCTGGTACAGTTTTTGTTGAGACTGGTTCAATTGGTGAGTATCCACGGGGTGTACTTGTTGCACCTAAGTATGGGAAACATATATCTTCGGATGTTTTTGGACTTGGAGACATTATCGGATTTTCAGATATACCTGGTGGTAATCTTTTAAATGTTTTGTCAAGGATAAATTCTTCAGTTGCTTCTACTGTAGGCGAAGCTATTAGTTCAAGTTCTACATATGTATATGAGGATAAAAAGTTGCTAGCTTTGGATGATACCAATAACAGACTTAGCGTTGATTTGCTAAGTACTTTGAGCTTGGGTTCTGGTTTCAGGAATGAGCTTGAGATATTTGATAATAAGACTTACCCTGAAACCGTAATAGATGTTCCACTGAGAAAGGATTTGAACATAAGTGACTTGAAGGATGCAATACAGTCGGCTATTCGTGATACTACAAAAGTCAGGACTGCCAGGTTGAAATTTTACACTGATGGACAAAACTACCTAGATATTTACCTTGACCTTCCCTATAATGATGCACTTGCCGGGAGCGATCTCATTATTTCTGACAGCTACGGTAGTAAAAAATTTCCAATGTATACCATACCTCTTCCCCAAGTTCCGAGAATTATTCTAGACTTCTCTTATTATAATTATGTCAGGTTTTCTATTCACAATTCCAAAGTGAACAAACAACAAATGGATGCTTTGAGTAGGGCTTGGAAATTGCGGGTTCTAGAGAATGGAAATTACTATGATGCTATAAGTAGGTTTGCTTTGGTTTTCAAAATAATGAGAAATTCACAATATGTTGAATTGTATGGTTTAAACTATTGCTCTTCAGGTACTTTTCCGGTTAAGATTGCAATTGGACATAATTATACACATAGTACTGCTACTAGATACTCTATGATAAAAGTGAAAAATTGTTGTATACGTGACTTTGACATTTTTGGCTCTAAGGGATATCGCTATGGTAATACTCCAGAAGGCAATTCGGTATACACAGTATATCATTATCCAATCTTTGGTTCAAATACTTCCGTGTTCTTCTATGATGTTTATTTGTCAATAGAGAACTCAACTGTTCGTGTTTATCCTTATGGATATATAGCAAATGTTGATGAGCCTATAAGTTCCAATAACACTGATTTTTATTCCGGGTATATGATAGGTTGGTGGCCAGGTTGTGAACCATTTTCCTTATATTTGTCTGGTGTAAGCGGGGGTTGATGTATGTTAAGTGACGTAGTAATTCTTAGAGTTCCTAGTGATTCGGAGTGGCATCCTGTAATTATGCTAGATGACTTCAAAAAGGTAGTTTCTATAGATCTTGGAAGTGCTAGGTTTTTCCGTGGGAATGATGGTTTGCAATATGTTACGGGATTGCGTCCATGTTCTGCTATATATGTGAAATACAGCTCCAGCTTCTGTAACAGTTCAAATTGCCCTTGTGATTCATCCCAGTACCAAACGGATACAAATTGTGATTATAGTGTAGGTGGTCATCTTGATTTTGTTAGAGCAAATGGTTGGAGTTTGTGGAAAAGCAGAGGCTGTTTTGGTGCTTCTACTGGTAATGAATGTGTGAACAAATTTTCTGATCTTGATGGTGTTGGTGGTATGGTTTCCATTAGTATACCAGAAAGTGTGTTGGGAGACAGTAACCTTTGGGTTCTTGTTATTTGTTTTGATGTTGTAGAGTACGTTTTTACAGGTGTTTTTGAAACTATAATCGTTGTTGAACCCAGTTCTGCTGGGTGCACAGTTTCGTATGAGTTTATTAAACCTGATAATAGTATAGGTGAAAGTGGGGTTGTTGAAAGTAATGCTTACATTTATTCCTATGCTGGAACTTACTACTCGAAGCTAAAACTGACTCCTCACCCTAGCCAGAATTATAACTTTGTTAAGTTTGGGTATAAGTGGGGAAGCGTGACTGATACTTGGAGTGAAGGTGATTTAAATGATTTGCCATGTACGGATAATGAATGTGTTATTCAGTTTGGTAATGTGTCTACGTCATCTATTTTGTTTATAAAAGCTTACTTCGAACCAGTACATGTAGAAGTTAATACTGCAGATTTTCCAATTAAACAAGGGATGCATCTTTTTGGCGGATGGAACCTGAGTTATCTTGAGATAATAAATTCCAATGTAGAATTCCACTTTGGGGTTTCAAGCTTTTCCAACCTACCTATAGGATCTTATATGTCTTCGTATACAACTTACCTCAGGAATCAGGAAGTTCTCACCCCTATCTTGGTTAGGCGTAAGTATGGACTATCAGAGTTTGGTTCTATAGCAAGGATAAAAAATTCAAGTTTGACATTCTATATTCCACATCCATTAAAGTTTTATGATGTATATAGTGGAGTCGGGGTTTATGGATCCTGTATTAACAATGTAAGTACGAATTTTGCAGATGGTTCCTATATAAGTGGTAACCTAAATAACAACAAACACCTGATGTCCTTGATTACTTTTGTATTAGATGATCCTACTGGTTCTGCTAGTAAGTCTATTGAGTTTTCTGGGTGTTCAATTAAAGTTATTAAAAATGCATGTTCAACGAATAATACTACATGGCCACACGTTTCATATTTTACTCTTATACGGAAGTTTACTGGGGCAGCAAGTTCTACTCTTAAAGCACTTGATTATATCATATTACCTAGTATGTTTAGGGATAATGTTCTAACGGGTTTCTTTTATGAAGAACCTCAAGGACAATCAGGTAATTCTGCACTGTTTGCAGCTTTTACTGGGTTCCAGTTTATCTTGGATGATAGTAGTAAGTTTTTCTTTTTCGATTTGGGCAGTGTAGACAACACTGCTGAAGCAGATAGTCTTGAGGGTTTATATTTCGTTTATATGAATAAAAGTATCAATGTTATTACTAGCATTTCTTATAGTGGATGTTCTGGCAGTTCGCAAATTATTATTCCAGAAAGTGGAAACACAGATATTAGCTTCGAAGAAGAGATTTAGGAGGTTGAAATGTTTTTAAAAGATTTGAACTTAGATTATTCAAAATTTCCATACCTTGTTAAATTTAATGAAGATTCTGCAGTTGAGCCTGCACACTTAACAGCTATTTCCAAGTTTTACTACTTACTGCTTCTTTACTATCTTTCTACAGCTTATATGCCGGTATCTGGTACAGCATCGAAATGTGCAATATTTGCCCCAGTTTCAGATGGGAAACTTGGACCTGCGAGGCGTAGTAATTCTACAGTTGATGCTGGAGTTAGATTGGGTTACAGTACAAGTGGAAATACCATTACCTTTAAATTTTATACAGTTAATCCTGTTCTAGTGGCAATGGTTTCAAGTGGAAATGTGTTTAGTTCTGACACAGATACATACCTGGGCATTATTCCGATATATGGAGTTTCAGCTTCTGTTTCCATTAATAACACGCCCCTTACGTGCTACATTTATCTTACTCTTAATACAGGTAATACATCATCTTCAAGCCATTTTCCCCAACAGTATACTATTAATGGGACACCATCTGATGTTTTGAAATATTCTACAGTTTCACTAGAAGTTACTACTACACCAAAGACTGGAAGCGGTTTATTTGTGGAGCTTGCTACAGCTAATATACGTAGCTCTGATAACGGTTATACCGTTGAGCTTACTGAGGAATATGGAAATTATGTCTGGGCTCCAAAAGTTTCTTACGTACCCTCAGGTAGTTATTCCTCTGTTCTGTCAATGTTCAATGGATATGACATAAGTACTGTCTTGGAATCCATTTTGAAATACTCAAATTCTTTGCCTGGGCTTTCAGCGATAAATGGTATTAGAAAAGGAGTTCTTTATAGGGGTAGTCTTGGAAATCCTCTTACTGTGTCTGTAAATTCTAATGATGTCTCTATTTCAGCTAATAATGAGTGGGTAGAAATATCCTTTATATTTGGATATAAAGTATTCCATGGAAGACTTCAGGAACTTTCTGAAAACCTTGGATTAGTATTTGGAAATGTTTCTACAGAATCAGGAAGCAGTTATGTAAGAAAAATTACAGTCACAAATGCCTTAAAAGATGACATTCTTGGATATGTTGATAATTATGTATATGCTTTATACTATGACCCGCTGCTTGACAAGATACATTTGGGTCCAGTTTTGAAAGTTTCATCAGGTACCAACAAATACAGGTACTTAATGCTGTTTTCACTGAATAACAACCTTTTGCTCCCTATTTCTAACAGAGCCATAGTCAATCTAACATTAGAAGATGTTGAGAGACTGGTATATGATAGTACAATAAACCCACCAACTCCTCCTTCTGGAGGTTTTGTTCACGCTTACTATAGCCCCTCTGGAACGAGTATTCCCGATCCATTTAGAGCAACATCAATAGGTTACATAGACAATCTTGAAGTTGGAAACATTATTCCACTTGTTTACGTTTACAGAGATGAAAATGGTAATGTACAAAAATACCCAATCTTTAGGTTTGGAAGTATATTACCTCAAGATATAAATTTGTATGTTCCAGGTATTCTTAATGAGAAGTCCTATGAAAATCTTCTTAAGTACCACTCCTACTCCCTCAGGGATTATCTTGTTGACCTTGGAAAATGTATTGTTTCCAATAGTACTGAAGCAGATGATGATACAGACCACCCGAAGCATCCAATTCTTGGGAAGAAACTGGTTTCACTAAATGAAAGTAATAGAATAGACCCTTCTCTTCTTCCAACCAGAATAACCTTCGAAAACTCAATTGTTATAAGGTTAAGGAGGGAAAGTGGAAAGGACTACGCTAGTATAGATACTTTAATATCAGCTATTGAACAGGCAATGGTGGATGCATATACCTACAAAAAAGATGCTACGGAATTTAGTATAGTTGTAGATTCTGACCCATCTAGTTCTCCAAACTATATAGGGTTTGTTGCATCTCAGAATTCAGTTGTGCGAAAGATTCTGAACTTGACCTCTATTGATAGTCCATTTTCCAATCTTCAGAAGTTGACATTAAAAATGCTTCTCCCAATAAAGGTTGTAGGTTTGACAGATTACTATAATGAGCTGGTTTTGAATTTTGATAAGAAGCTGTCCCTTAAACCGGTTGAACTTGTTTTGGATGGGTGGAGTTTAGAAGGTAATGGTTCCAATACCAATTTCGAGCACACACTTATTCTTAGGATTGGAAGTAATTCGGTTTTATTTTATTCTTCAGCTAGTAATTTCCCGACTTTTACGAGTAATGTTTACCTTACTATCTCTAATTTCTCTACTACTAATGGAGCTGCTTTGAAGTTTTCAAATAGTGTTGTTTACTGGTATGGTGCTTACAATTCTGTCTTATATTATGGTGCAGTATCTGGGTTTACCGGTTTTCCGTTGCGTGGTTTGAAAATAGTTGATAGCAAGATTTCAATAGTTCAAGATCTGGTAACTGTTAACGATAGTTGGTGGGAGACGGATAGTTCTTTGGATGTTTCTGACTTCATTTTTGAAAAGGATATAGGTAGTACCAATAAGTATGTCGTTTTCAGTACGAAGGTTATTACCGAAGAAGATATGTCATTTGTTAACTCTAAAATAACTATATACCCGGCACCGTTTTCTAATTTGAGAAAGGAAGTAAACCTTTTTGTTGGGTCTAATGCCGTTAATAGCATAAGCGGGGCTATAATTGGTAAATTCTCAGAAAGTGGTATTCTTGTTATAAAACCGAATATATCTCCTTTGTTTGAGTTCAAAGGTCAAAAATTCTTGGTTGAGAACTGTACCATAGAAGTTTCAATACCACTTTCATCTACTAATCCAAATCTTGATACGTTTACCCAGAGTATGATTCACATTTTCAAAATAAACCTGTCAGGGGCTTTTACATCATATTCTGTGACATTTAGGGATAACTATTTTAGATTTCCGATAATTGATCTTAAGCTTTCTTCCTGTAGTGGTGCTTGCCCTAATTACTATTGGGTTATTGGTACCAATTATTACTCTTTGTTAAATTTCACATTGTTCAATGCGGATAAGGCCAATAGTAAACCGATTATGTTTTTCTTTAGTGGGAATTCCATTGAAATTTACGTAGTTCGTAGGAATATTCCTGTGTCATCAACTAATAACGATTACTTAAAATCCAGATTGCTCCAGATAATAGGACGTTATCTGTTAAAAACGCTTGTCCCAGAGGCAAGTAATACAAGTAATTTCACTTCGCCTGAAAACTTACTCTGTTGGTGGACTTATGTTGGTATTGATAGTCTTTATTATTGTGTAGGGAGTAATTGCGATTATATTGTTTTTAGGAATTTCGCTTTTAGGCCCTACTATGGCTCTTCAGATAGCGGTAGTAATACTTTTACTAGTGGCTTTTATTACTGGAATTCCCTGTTCTTGCTTTCATAATGAAGACACTTGACAGTTCATCCATTTTTACTAATAATTATGAAGTTATGATACCTTACAAAATAACATCAAGTGGTGAAGTAAGGATAAATTGTCCATTTTGTGAACTTCATGGAAAAACACCTGACACAAAGTTTCACCTTTACATTTCACCAACACTTGGACTTTATCACTGTTTTAGGTGTGGGGCAAAAGGGAAAGTTGAAAACCTTCCAGAAGACGTTAAATCACTAATTACCAATCTTCCAAAGGATGTAAAGACACCCGAGCTAATTGAAGACAAAAACTTACAGCTACCACCAGGTTTTTACGAGTATGGGCAAAGGCTTTCGGACCTTATGTACGTTGAAAACTTTCTTGCGGGAAAGCTCCGCACTTTGCCTGAAATTGTAAGGGAAGAGTTGTGGATGTATTATGGAGTTGTTTATAACAACTTTGACCTGTGGGTAAAATACAAATCTATCAATATGCTTGGCGAGACTGATTATTATGTTTTGAGGAGACCTTATACGAGAAACTTTATGAATGCTCCTTCAACTCATAAATCTCTTTTCAAAGTTGGAATTTATAAATATCCATCGGTTAAGAAGCTTGCAATAGTTGAGGGTCCTACCGATGCGTTTTCGGTTTACCTTCATTCTAAAATTCCAGCGGTTGCCCTTCTTGGTAAGTATTGGAACGGTAAGCAGTTAGCCGAACTTAAACAGATTGCAGATGTTCCAGGTGGTACGGTTATAGTTGCCCTTGATAAAGATGCTGAAGAAGATGCTAGGAAATTAGCAAAGGTACTTAAAACTGTTCTCATTAAAGCAGGTGTATCAAGACTTGAGTATTCAAACGATGCTCCAAAAGACCCTGGTGAAATTGGAGACATTTTTAAATCACCTTTTGTAAAAATTGTAACTGAAAGAGGGGTATTGTAATATGGTAAGTTACGATGCAGTTAATTCACCAATTGATTTAGAAGTTATAAGGGGAGATACTTTAAAACTTGTTTTCAAGCTATCAAAAAAGTTGGATAATGGTGCTATAGTTCCAATGGATACTTCGAATCTTTACGTATACTTTACCGTTAAACCTGATTACGTTACAGAGGATGAAAATGCAGTTATAAAAGTTGATTATCCAGTTCATTCACTTATAGTAGATTCCGAGCAAGGTATTATGGTTCTTCCAATTGATACTACAAACCTTGAATCGAGGACTTACATTTATGATGTTCAGTTTGTTAGGTTTAGTGAGTCTGGTGTGGCTGTCGATATTCAAACTCCAATAAGGGGGAGGCTTTCCGTTATTCCAGATGTAACAAGGAGAGTAAGTAGAGAATGATATTACTTAAGAGTGTAAGGAGATAGTTTATGGCAACGTATTATTTTGAGTTAATTGAAGAAGGCGGAACTGTTTATGTTATAAGAATAAACGAACTTTCGATCGAATCTTTTAACATAGATGATTTTGTATTACCCCACCATACTCATACTAAATCCGATATTACAGATCTTGAAGAGATTTCGGTTGAACCGAAAGAGAATGCTATACCAAAAGCTGATGAGAATGGAAAGATTAGTTTAGATTGGATTAACGCCGAGGAAGAGCCAACACCGAATGCAGTACCCAAAGCTAACGATAGTGGTAGAATTAAGCATGAATGGCTTGATGTAGAAATAACCAGTGAGCCAACTCCAGATGCCATACCAAAGGCTGATAGTAGTGGAAGAATAAGTTTAGGATGGTTAGATTTGGGTAATTTAAGTCAGCATGTTTCTCAGTACAAGTACAAATGGTTATTTCATCCTGAAGCACTAAAGGATATTGAATTTGATATCGATGTTTTAGACGTAATTAAGCTTCCAATACCAGATGATTATCCAGGTGACCAGGTTTATGGTGAGTTTATACACGTTGATTTGGTTTACAATCCAAATGGGATTTTAGCACCGGATGGAAATAAATATCCATTCTGGATTGCATATTCGCCATACCCCTCTATGCAAGGAGGCTATGAGAATCCTTGCGTTGCATATTCTAAAGATGGGATTACCTGGCGTTCTGATTTTACATTACCATTAATTGCGAAACCACGGTGTAAACCTGGTTTCATGTGTATTAACTCCGACCCAGATATTTTTGAGCTTGATGATGGAAGACTGTGTTTGATAAATAGAGTGCAGGTTAAAGAAAACATTTTTCCACATCTATCTGGTGATTCTTACTCTTTAAAATTTATGATTTACACCCCAGGTTCTGGTTGGTCGGATCCAGTTACTTTTGCAACTAGTAGTCTAGATGTGTTAAAGTGTCCATCGGTGGTAAAAGATCCAGATTGCAAAGAAAGAGAATTTGTTCTGTTTACTACACAAGCTTATACTAATTTACGACGACAAACTTTGACATTTAGTGAAGATTATTCAAGTGCAACGATTGGGAACGCTGTTGTATGTAATGTGATAGATGTTGATACCGGTGAACCTGTAGCCAGTGACCATATCAATATAAGATTTTTGAATAACCAGTATGTTGGAATTATATTAGATGAGAACTATAATTTATATTGGGCTGTTTCTATTGATGGATATACTTTTTATGCTAAAAAGATTATCTTTAATGATGAAGTAATTGGTTTAGGTTTTCCATATAGGGCGGATTTTATAGTTCAGGAAGACGGATCAATCTTGTTATACTTACCGTTTGCTTTTGATTACTCCAATCCGTTTTTACTTCTTGTTAAGGCTATTCCAAGATCTAAGACTGACGCTAAGTCAATTTTGCAAGCATACCCAATAGCAAGTGTAGATATCATTTCAGGTTCTGGTTACTCTGGAGATAATATTGTTTACTATTATTTGAGTTTTGTTGATAAGTCTGGAAAAGAAAGCAACAAGTATTATATTGGACAGGCTTCATCCTCGCCTTCCTACAATGTTAGTATTTCTATCAATGGTGATCCTACATCAGCCTACAAGTACAAACTCTACAGGTCTTACAACTCTGACAGCATGCTGAATATAACAGATGTTTATTCTGACATATTAGACCCTGGTACTATTATTACTGATGACAATACTAACTGGGTGCAATTAGATAACCCTACTACTATTGTAGGGACTGGTGGTAAGATTTTTGGTTATGATGAAGAAGATAATTACATTTTCACTAACAAAGGTATTAAGGTTGGTGAAACTACAAGACCACCGTTTGTTGTTGAGTCAACTGAACTTGTTGAGAACCTGAATGCAGATTTGCTCGACGGAAAGCATGCAGATGAATTTCCACTTCTTTCAGGTTCAAACATTTTTACAGGTACAAATACTTTTGGAAGTTCTGTGGCATTTTCAGTTGTTTCTACATCGTCAAATCTTGTGCTTACAGATATACATCATACAGTACTAGTAGATGCTTCGGATGGAAATATAATTGTCACACTTCCAAGTGCTGAAGGAATAGATGGTAGAATTTACATAGTAAAAAAGGTAGACGATTCATTCAATTCTGTGGTAATCCAAGCCCAAGAGGGCCAGTACATAGATGGTATGAGTTCTGTTGAACTTACGTGTCAATATGCTGCTATAGAAGTGCAAGCTTTTGGTGGTCAATGGTATATAATTAGTAAAGTTGAAGGAAATTGTTTACCTCAGTAGTTCTAAGGTTGTTTAAGGAATGGTTAGCTTGAAGTATTATTTGTTTAAACTTGAAATTCTTAGTAAGCTGGTAGAATTTACTTTTTTACAAGCAGGAGGTAAGTTATGAATATCTTTTTAGAACCAATAGAGATAAGTGAAGATGAACTTCTTGAACTGGAAAACATATTGTCTACTTTACTTACAAAACAAATCCTTGGAGAGATAAAATCCGAGGAAAAGGAAAATGCCATTGAAGATTTAATAGCAAACCTTATAAGACGAATTTTTATCTACGAGATTAGATTGAAGAGTTTAAAGAGTACCGTTGAGGCTTTGAATTCTCAATTGAACGAAAAGATAAAGATTGAAGCGGAGTATAACCAGATTAAACCTGAATACGAGGTTTTAAAGTCTAAATTCAATGCACTCAAGTCCGAAAAAGACGCAATAACTGGGATGTACAATAAGCTTGAATCTGAGTACCAGTCTGTAAAGAAAAAACACGCTGATGAGATAAACGCAATTAAGTCAAACTATGAACAGCAGATAAAAGACTTGACAGTACGAATAGATGGGCTTATTAATAGTATTAAACAGAAAGATTCTGAGATAAAAACCCTTAATGAAACCATAGCAAATCTAAACGAGGAAGTCGAAACCCTACGATCTGAGAAAGACAAGTTAACGAGTAAGATTGCGGAGTTGATGGTGAAGAATGAAACCTCAAAGCATGGAAATTCTAAAAAGTATAAGAAAGGAGAAGGTGGTTAATGGCAAGAACTAAGAATTTTGAGATAGTTAGAGGAGATACTTTTATAGTTGATATTAATATTAAAGACCCAAAAGGGAATGTTAAGGATTTAAGAGGTTATAAGTTTACTTTAACAATTAAAAAGAGTTCGTCAGATGATACTCCACTTGTTTTGGTTGAGGAGTCTGTACCAAGTGATGCCCAAGACAAAGTGGAAGCGGTTACGTTAAAGGTAGATACCTCCGCAATTGAGAAAGCTGGGGTTTACGTTTACGATATTCAGTATATCGATCCTGATGGAGATGTCAGAACACCACTTCTTGGTAAACTGTATGTTATTGAAGATATTACTAGATAGGAGAGGCTATGCCCAGCAAATATGCATTGGAAGTTGAGTTTTCTAACCATATAGAGTTAACGATTGTTGAATCAGCCCCAGAAGTAATAGTTGTCAAGCCAAAGTATGAGAATGTTGAGAACTACATTCTCCCACCTTATCCTTATTCAGGGTCTGGTGTGGGTGATTTGAGTAATTACTATACAAAATTTGAAATTGACCAACTTTTGTCAAACATTTATACAAAAAGTGATATTCATACATTGCTTTCGCTTTATTATACAAAAAGTGAAATCGACAAAAAACTTGAGAGTTTAATAATAGATTGTGGAACTTACTAAGCTATGGAGGTATAAAGTATGCCAAATATATTAAGAGTAAAAAGACCTTCAAACCCATCTACTAAATGGAAACCATTGACTACAGACCTCACAGCAGGTGAAATATCTGTAGGTTACCCTACCAGTTCAGCACCGAATATTGCTACCGACCCAATAGTACTATACTACTATGATGGAACGAATTTGAGAATACTTGGCGATAAATACTTTGCTGCACTTCCAACCGCTAACGGTATAATGGTTAAGAAGTCTGATGGAACTACTTCTGCTGTATCTATTGCATCAGGTGACTCAAATATTGCTGTAACCAACGGTGATGGTATAGGTGGAAACCCAACTGTCTCATTGAATCCTAACATTTCAATAACCAGTGCAACTTTAAGTGGAGACCTGACTTTAAATAGTGCTAGTGTAACTGCAAATAGACTGTTGGCTGTTGATTCCAGTAAGAAAGTAGTTTCGACTGATCTTACAAACTGGATATCAGTTGGAAGCAATTTAACTAAAAGTGCAGATAATGGTGCAGTTACTCTTGATGTAGTTTCTACACCGACTTTTAATAATGTAACTCTGAACAGCTTGACAGCTAACCGTATACCTTATGTAAATTCCTCTAAAGCTTTAGCGGATTCACCAATTACTGTTAGTGGTAGTGATATTTCGGTTGCAGGCAATATTACAATAAATGGAACACCTTCTAGTGATAACCATGCTGTAACTAAAGCCTATGTTGATAATCTGGCAAGGGGTTTAAAGGCTAAGCAATCCTGTAGAGTTGCTACAACTGAAAATGTAAATCTGAGTAATCCCCGAAGTGGCAGTTTTGATGGTGTTGATGTTCGGCAAGGTGACAGGATTTTGGTTTGGAAGCAGACAGATCCTGCAGAGAATGGAATTTACGTATTCAATGGTACTGACTATCCTATGACAAGAGCCGAAGATGCTGATAGCTGGGATGAACTGGTTTCAGCTTTTGTGTTTGTTGAAGAGGGTAATACATATGGTGATAAGGCTTTCTATTGTACTGTAGACCGTGGTGGAACTCTTGGAACCGACCCAGTTACATGGGTACAGTTTGCTGATCTTTCAGTTCCAGATGCTGGTAATGGTTTGTATCTGCAGAATGGTGCATATAATGTTGGAGCTGGTCAAGGTATTATTGTCAGTGCTGATAGTGTGTCGGTTAATGCAGATACTACAAAAGGACTTAAGTTTGATGCTGATGGTAAGCTTTATGTGGCGATTAATACCTCTAAAGGGCTTGCATATGATGATTCAGGTCAAGTACAGATAGATGACACGACCTTTAGTAAGATTCATACACAGAATACAGATCTTGGAACTTCAAATACTTCATTCTATATTGGACCTTCTAATGACCAAATTCGTCTTGTCAAGGATGGTGGACATCTTAAAGTTGGGTATTACAGAGGAGATACTGAAAGTCCTGCACCTATTCATGTTTCCGCAGTATGGCTTTACTCAGGTGCAAACACCACATACCAAGCAGAGGTTTTTTATTATGGCACTAAGAATGCCGATTACGTCTTAGACTTTGTTTCAGGTCAAAATTTATACTTACTGCTAACCAACTACTCGGTTATTGATGGTGGTACTTACTAATTGGAATAACATATGGCTAACATAATTCGAATTAAACGTGGTTCTGGAAGGCCAACTTCCCTTCTTACAGGGGAGTTGGCCTTAGATACTACAAACAAGAGGTTGTACATTCAAACGGGTGATACATCTTCTGACATTAAAGAGGCTGCACTTCTTGAAAACGACAACACATTCACAGGTACAAATCTCTTTAAACCATCTACTGATTCGAATACAGCGTTTGTAATTCAGAGATCTAATGGTAGTAATATCTTTAAAGTAGACACAGCAAATAATTCTATAGTAGTTGGAAATGATTCAACTGCAAAAGCTTATCTAACTGGAAAGCTTGCTGTCGGATACACTGGTACACTTCCCACCCCACATTCCTATCTACAGCTTAATGGTTCTACAGCTTTTCCCATTACATATACCTCTTCAAACCTTACACTTACCGACGCACATTATATGGTGCTGGTGGATGCATCAGGTAGAAGTAGAACTATAACACTTCCAATTTCTTCTGATGTGGTTGGAAGAATTTACATTGTTAAAAAGATAGATAATTCACCAAACTCTGTGGTGATACGAGCTACGTTTGATGATTCCATTGAAGGTAATGAATCAATTTCACTCCAGAGTTATGGTGATACCGTTATTTTGCAAGCAAGTGATAATGGCTGGTATACTGTAAAGCCTCTTTCTGGAAGCTCTATTAGACCGTTTGTCATTCAATCCTTTGCCCCTAAACCACCTGGAATAAATGATTATGTGGTACCATATGCTACAAATGGAACGGCTGCAACTACATTAGCCCTTACCGCAAACAGAATTTACTGGATACCGTTTATAGTTTGGTCTACTGTGTCAATTACTACAATTGCTATCAATGTTACAATGGCTGCAACTGGTACAGTATATGTTGGAATTTACAATTCAGATTCAATTTATCAGCCAAATTCACTTCTAACCTCGGTTAGTTTTAGCTCCTCTTCGACGGGTGTTAAATTTACTGTAACTTCACTAACCCTTCTGCCTGGTGTTTACTGGATAGCTCTTGTGTCTAATGCCGCTCCAACCCTTAGGGCTGTAGCTCTTGCTGCCTCCTATTCATTGGCTTTACCAACCCTTGGAACCGCTAATACAACTTGCTGGTATACATCTGGTTCAACTCTTCCTACAACCGCTCCGACTTCAGGATATATCGCTTTGAACGGTTCGGCTGTACCGGCTGTTGGGTTACTTTATTCATTTGTATGATAGTTTAATATTAAAAGGGGGTAAAAATGAATTTGTTTGAAAAGATAATAAGATTTGTCCAACATGTAGACCAAAACATAATCTTTAAAGTTTTCAAATGGACTGGCTTTCTTCTTTCTTCTCCATTCTATATAATCAACGCTTTCTTCAAGAAACCACCACTTACCTTTATTCCACTTGAAGAAGACTTTGAAGACCTTCATACTTTTAGACATTTTGCAATGGCTTCAATTTTAACCGCTTTCGCCTATGGTGTTTTTAAGTGGAATCCTACTGCTTCGTTTTGGTTCGGTTTTCTTCTGATGTATGCTTATGAAATTCTTGACGGGTTTAGACTTATTGACAAAAGAGGTTTCCAAATGTCAGACATTGGAGCAGATTTCTTCGGGGCGTTCTTCATTTATGTTTGGCTTCTATTTAGGTAAACTCTTGACAATTCACAAAATCTTTGCTATAATATAAGGTATGAGCAGGAGACCCTCTTCTAGAAAGTTATTAAATCCTCTTCCAAGGGAAGAGCTGGTAAAATTATTAGGGAAACCTATCACATTTAAGGAATTTTTAAGTTCAATCAGTGGAGAGGTTGAGTTATCTAAAGTACAGGAAGAGGACTTAATGATTTCTCTAGGAGAGGGTGCTCTCTTTGGAGACCCGTTTAAGTTCTTTGATAAAAACTCGAGACCTCTTCTTAATGTATTTCTCTGGGGCAAGGGTTCAGGTAAAGGTACGGTAACCTCCCTTGCAATTCTCTATATGATTCATCTTATGCACTACCTTCTTCCTAACCCACCTTCTTACTTTGGACTTTCTTTCCATGACCCACTTTCAGTCATTATAGTTTCAACCAATGAAGACCAGGCAATTGAATTTTTGAATGGAAGAATTAGACCCCGTATTGAAAGTTGTCCATTCTTTAATCAATTCCCGATAATTATTGCTTCATTAAACAAAACCGAACCTATAAACAGTGGTTTGTATAGACCTGAACTTTCAGCTTATCCTATAAAGATTGGAGCGAAAGAAATTGATTTTAAGTTTATCAATACAACTTTAATTTCAGTTCCGTCAAGAAACGAATCCTTTGAAGGTAAAACGGTAATTGGCTTTATTATGGATGAAGCTTCAGGTCATATTTCTACCCGTGGAAAACCAAATGCTGAAAAGATTTTTAATACTTTGACTACGTCAACTCGTAACCTTCCATACCTTGGGTACATTACCTCTTACCCAAGGGAAACGAGAGCAAGAGACTTTACTTACAAAAAGTATCTCGAAATTTTAATTGAAAAGAAAATACCCAATGCTTTCGCTTCTCGTAGAGCTTCCTGGGAAGCTAACCCAAAGCTTTATGAGGAGGAAGCAGGAGGTAAGTTCTTTAGAATTGAAGTTAAAGAATTTAACGAAGTATTTGATGTTCCCGATACACCTGAACTTAGAAAGGCTTTTGAAAGAGATTTCCATACTGCGGTTTCAAGGTATATTGCTTTACCTTTAGGTGAAGCTAAACCTACTTGGATTACTATTCTCGAAAATATTGATGCTGACTTTTTCATTGACAAGAACCGTCCACCTGCTGTTGATTTTGAAGCCGGTCCAGCGATGATGTCAAACGGTAGAATTGGTTATAAGATTAACATAAAGAAGGTAGATAACTCAGCTGCCAACCTTATTCCTTATTTCCTTGGAGTTGATGCAGGTGAAACGGATTGTCAAGCGGCTATAACTCTTGCCCATGCCATAGTTCAGAGGGGATTTCCCATTCTTGTTATTGATGCTATTCTTGTTTGGAAACCCGAGAAGGAAAAAGGTATATTGGTTGATTTCCAGAATTTTTATGCCGTTTTGGCCCGTCTTATTAAAGATTTTAATATTAAGTATGCAAGGTCTGATAGATGGCAGACTTCCCTCGCCTCTACCCTTGTCGAGAACTGGGATAGGCGGGAAGCTGGGTATAATGAATACAATATGCTTAAGGCTTTAATTTCCAACAACCCACCGCTTATAAGATTTCCATACCAGATTGAATCTTATGAAGCAATCGCTCAATTAAAAGACTTACATACACCCGCTTCAGATAGAGTTAAACCAAAAGTTTCTCCAGGTAATTATCAGGATATAGCGGATTCGATTGCCTGTGCGGTTGGTATATTTTCAGATCTGTTTAAAGTTGACCCTGAAACCCTCGAGGTGAAATATGATATTCCAGCTAAAGATGAGCCACAAGTTCCAGATGAAATACCCGTTGCACTAATAGAAAGAAACCCAATGGATCACCCAGCATTCCCACTTCAATCTTTGGTACCCCCTAGCTTAAGGGGGTATGGTCCAACACCAAGAATACTAACAACGGTACCTAGAAATGTTCCAAGGGTACCGAATTGGATTAGGTTTAGAAACTTTTAGGGAGGAGATAGTATGGAACTAAAAAAAGGCGAAGTATATATGGTAATAATAGATGGGATGGCCCATGCATTTGGGTCTTCTCTCCTACTCGCAAAAGTATCAGATGGAACGGAGGACTATATTGAATTTGAGGCTCCAGTGGTTCTTATTCAATCGGTTGATAGAAGCGGTGGTGTAGGTGTGTCCTTACTTCCGCTTCCTACAAACAAAGATAGAAGAAAACTGATAGTCAACAGGAAGTATCTAGTAGCTGTGTTTGAACCAGATTCTTTGGTATTAAATGAGTACCTTAAAGCCGTTTCTGGGCTTTTAGTGGCTACCAGTCTTGACTTGAAAGACAAAACCAATGGTGGTGGATTGGTGTCAGCATAGGAGGTTTAAAGAGTGGGAGGCTTCATAAATGACCTTCTAAAGGATTACAAAACAGACAAATGGTCGTTAGGAAGGGTTTCATTTGCTCTTCTCTTTATTGTTATTCTTGTTTCAGTAGTTATCTCAGTTTGTAAGACAGGGCAATTACCTGATGTCCCAAGTGGGATGATTTACCTTATTGCACTTCTGCTTGGGTACAATGCAACAACAAAGTTTGTTTTGAAAAATTTTAATGGAAATGGGAATGAAAACGGTAATGGAAATTGTTCAAATGGGAATAATTTAGGAGGTAATGTGCAATGAGGTTAGCTTATTACATAGCATACAACCCAATAACTAAAAGCTACGTTGGAGTTTTTAGACGTGCTTATAAAGAAAAACTTGAGCGTTTGGCAGCTTCGATCTATTATGACAGATACCAGGGTAACTTTGTAGCAGAAGGAAAAGCGTATGATCCGGATTTCAGTGTGGATGTGTTGCCTAAGTTAGTAAAAATATTCAACAACCGTATGACTAGTGCCTTTAAGTATTACTCATCTAAAAAGGCTAAACGGTCGGTAGCAATATTTGCAATTCCAGACAGAGTTAGATCTACCTTTCCAGAAGAATTTTCAAAATATGAGTACGCTGTGGCTGTTTTTGATACTAGTGAAATAGAAGATTTGAGGGATGCTGAAAGGATATATTTGTATGATAATAAACAGGAGGCTATCGAAGATTATTCAGAACATGTATTGGAACTTAAGACTATTGACGAGTATGGTAAGGGTGATGGTCCTGAACCATTTCCAGTAGGTCCTAAGGTAAGGGGGACTTTAACAAGATTAAGAGGTAGTAGCCTTTTATCCAGACTTTCCAGATTTAGAATAGCAGGTGAAGGCCTGAGAAGATTTGAGAGATCAGAAAGTTCTTGGGACTTTCTGTCATAGGAGGGCAAAATGCCTAAATATTTAGAATCAACACCGAAGAATATAATAGTAAAACAGATAGTGGATGTACTTTTCCATTCTTCTGACGATGTAAGGAAATCTGCAATGGAGAAAGGAATATACGACCTTTTCACAGAAGAGTTTTACAACATAGCGGAGAAGTTTATAAAAGAAGGTTATGTCCTGGATACGGAGGAATGGAAAGGTGACGCCTGCTGAACAAAGGTTTACTGCAGGGCTTAAGATTGCAAATCTCAAAGAAGGATGGGACAGAAAAATCATTTATGTGCACGCTTACCATGAAACTGGTGGGTTCAAGCGAGTCATAGGTCTCAACAACTACTGGGGATTAAAGCCACCTAAAAATTGGACGGGTAAAGTAGTTGAAGTAATTACAACCGAGTTTGTAAAAGGTAATACAGTTCCACCTGAGTTCAAGGATAAGGTATTGAGTTATGAACAGGCTGGAGAATACCTCAAGCTCAAGATAAGAGATTACTTTATTGACTTTGACAATGCAAAGGATAGTATTGAGTATTATGAAAATTTCATTCAGAGAGTTTATCCTCAAGCCTTTGCAGTTAGGAATGATTACAAAGCTTATTACAATGCTCTTATTTCTGGAAAGTTGAAATATGCGACTGACCCAAAATACCCTGAGAAATTAATAAAGCTTTATGAAACCCTTAGAGGTGATTTTTGATGAAGGTTAGAGGGTATATAAAGGAAATAGCGTTTATAGTTTTTGGTTTTCTCCTTGCATTTATTTTCTTCAAAAGAGGACCAAAGATTATTGAAAAGCCTGTGGTTGTTCACGACACAACCGTAGTTATAAAGGTTGATACTTTGACAAAATGGAAAGAAAAGATTATCTACAAACCTTCCGAACCTGAAATAATTTACGTTGATACTGGAAGGGTTGACACTTTCTACCGCTCAGGACATGGTATTGCATCAATAGAGCAGAAGAAAGGAGTAATGACAGTAAAAGCGTTTGCACAGGATACGGGACTAGTTTACAAGTTTAGAAACTACAATCAGAACTTTCGAGTTGTGATGACACCAAAAGGAGTTATTCTATACAAAGACAGATGGGAACTTCACCCATTTGTTGCAGTTGGTGTCAGCAATAAGCTCTCACCAGAATTTTATTTTGGTTTAGGTTTGCCAAGTGGGTATTTGTTTGGAACTAATGTTTCATTTGATAGGTATTCAATATTTTTTGGTAGGAGGTTTTAATTTAGGAGTAGAAAATGAAGGTACTAGTAATAGACTCATATTTTCTACTTGACCAAATTCTTCGTTTTGTTGAAGATGGACACGAGGTTTATTTTTATAATACTCTAAGATCGACAACTCAAGCTGCTCATATTATTGATATCTATGATGGGCTCGACAAATATTTTACAAGAGTTGATGATTATGGAGAAGTAATCGATAAAGTTGACCTTGTTTACTTTACAGATATGTACTTCCCTGACCTTGCTCAAAAGTTTAAGGATGATGGTATTCCAGTTTATGGACCAACTCCTGACTTAGTTAGAATGGAAGATGATAGAGAGTATGGACATAAAGAAATGAAGAAACTTGGTATACAGGTTCCCAATGCCGAGTATATTGAAGGTCTTGATAACCTTCTCAAATATATCAGAAGTAAGAAAGAAAAGCTTGTTATAAAACTTGATTCCCGTTATAGAGACAACGCTGAAACTTTTATTGTTGAAGGTTATGAAGATGCCTTAATGCAATTAGCAAAGACAAACCTTGGTCCTTACCTCAAAGATATGAAGTTCTTTGTCCAAGAATTCATTGAGGGAGTTGAAATTGGTGCCGATATGTTCATCTCGAGAGATAAGATGGTTTTGCCCTATGGTTATACTCTGGAAATTAAGCTTGGTGGAGGTTGCAAGGGAAATATTGGAATTTGGAGTTATAAGGAAGGTTCAATCAAAGAATTCTTCGAAAAGATGCTTCCGAAGACAAAGAAAGATGATTATAGATGCAGTCTTAGTTATGAAGCTATCTTGACAAAGAAAGGACCTTATATTCTTGAACCTACCTCTCGAAATCCATATCCAGTATTTGGTATGTATGCAAGGTACATGGAGAACTATTCGGAAGTAATCTATGGAGTTGCAACTGGAAAACCCGTCGATGTAAAGTTCCCGAAAGATAAACCAGTTATGGGGCAGGTAGTGGTATTTATTGGTACTGGTGATGATTGGTCTGAAGTGGAATTCGAAGAGCATGATCCATTCAAAGAAGGTATTACGATGAAAGATGGGTTTGGTTTCAATAGAGTAATGGTAAAGGATGGTAAATACTGGATACCTCCAGAATCATCAAAACCTGCAGTTACACTAAATACTTTTGGAGCAGACATTGATGAAGTAATCTCCAAGAGTAAAGAGTTACTTGAAGACATTAAAGCGACCAACTATTATTACTACCCAAGAGTATTCAAAGAAATGAAGAGAAGGGTTGAAGAGCTCGAAAAGTATAGTAAAGACTTCCACTTTGAAGTCGGAACTCCAAAAAGAACTAGGGAAAGAGAAAGGATAGAATTACCCGAAGAGGTTCCATCAGGTGAGATTGACCTTTCGCACCTTAAAAGACATATTCACAAGGACAAAAATTATACCGCTCTTGTTTCTTATGAAGGTGAAATGCCTTCTATAGGATTTGACCCTGAAACGGGTGATTATTATTTTAGGAGAGGTTGGGTTGTTATATTTGATAGTGCAAATCCTGCTGTTTATCCAGTAGCGATTTCAAGTAGGGTTTTAGGTACCGTTAAGAAAGCATCCATTGAAAACAGAAGTATTTTGAGGTCTTTGGAAAACGAGTTTGGAATTAAGTTAAGTGGGGTTGCTATATTACAGGAGAGTTATATTGAGGATGGAACCCCACATATTAGAGATATAATCCTAGTAAAAAAGCAAGGAGGTTGATAGATGAAAGGACATATAGCAACATTGCCTTTTACAACCGAACCAATAACAATATACTTCCTCTCTGACCTCCATCTTGGGGCCAGAGATGTAGATACGGAAGCAATCAAGGATACCATAGAACTTATCAAAAACACACCAAATGCTTACTGGTTTGGGCTTGGAGACTATGGAGATTTTATACCAATGACTGACAAACGATTTGATATAAGATTGATAAATGAGAATGAAATAAAGGATTTTCAAGACGATATAGCTTTTATTGGTGATTGGTACATAAGGCTCATTGAGAAGTACTTGTCACCAATAAAAGACAAATGTTTGTTTCTTGTTCTTGGAAACCACGAGACTGTTTTTATGGATAAGACTGGATACAATGTTGCGAAAAGGCTTTCAGACATTTTCAATGTTGAAGTTGCCGAATACGAAGCTTTTGTCAGAATAAGGTTTGTTGAAGGACAAAGGACCCGTAGTCACGTTACTTTTTACCTTAATCACGGATATGGTGGTGGAAAGACGGTTGGTAGTCAGATAAACAGAGTGGAAGAGCTTGCCAAGTTTTATGAAGCTGATGTTTATGCGATGGGTCATAACCATAAAGTTGGAGTTTCTAAAGGACACGTTACTCGTTTAACAATCGGCGGAAATATAGAAAGAAGGGTTACGATGTTTGTTTCAGTTGGTGGGTTTAAACTTGGAAAGGATTCTAACGCTACTACCTATGAAACGAGAAGTGGAATGGAAGCAAGGGATGGAATAGCCTGGATAAAACTGTATCTAAAGAAAATGGATGGTAAAGAAAACGG
>Ga0272449_1000575_pt1 | contig 43164 bp, 44 predicted proteins | sample YNPCB0241_FD_198679 | JGI IMG/M metagenome (GOLD analysis project Ga0272449, IMG submission 198679) | Hot spring sediment microbial communities from Yellowstone National Park, WY, United States - YNP-CB-024-1 | ecosystem: Environmental > Aquatic > Thermal springs > Hot (42-90C) > Sediment...
TTATGCAGTCGAGCAAGTTCTGGAATCTTACCGCTCTGAATTGTTGGCCGAGCGAAAGCGATATGCTGAGATCAAGCGCAAATACGGCCTGGCTTCGCTCGAGCAGATGATTCAGGAATCCGGCGCCAGGTTGATTGATTACGAGATACGTCGCGCCAAAGGCGAGAGCTTCCCCGAAGTCGAAATAATTAACGAAGAGCGGCGAAAAGAAGAGCTTGAGGCACGCAAACAGGCGCTCGAAGAAGAGATCCGCCGCGAGATCAGCCTGCTCCCCTCTACTCCAAAGGTGTTGGGCGTGGCACGCATTCTCCCGCAACTTGCCGCTGACGATTTCATGAGCTCAGATGCGCAGATCGAAGCCATCGGGATGCAGGTGGCCATGGAATACGAACGTCAGCAAGGACGCTCACCCAAAGACGTCTCGGCGCAAAACTTAGGCTATGACATCTTCTCAACCAGTTTAAGCGGCGAAGTTCGCTACATCGAGGTCAAGGCTCGAGCCACTACCGGCGCCATAGTCCTCACTACAAATGAATGGCTCATGGCGCAGCGCCTCGGTGAAGAATACTGGCTTTACGTCGTCGAAAACGCTGCCACCCAGCCACGGCTCCACACCATCCAAAACCCTGCTGCCAAACTTCAACCCGAAGAGGTGGTTGGGGTCGTGCGATATGTGGTAAAAAGCTGGCAGGAGGCAATCAATGCAGGCCCATGAGATTCCACGAAAGCGTGCTGAAAAACTAGCCATGCGTGAGCCTGAAGTGATAATAAGAATTGTCGAACGGCTGAAGTGTTAAAAGGATCTTGCCGGGCATAGCGCCTGGTCTTGTATGGGCTTTTTGTCAGAGACGCCGAGATATGGCATATTCCGCCGAACCCGGCAGGATTTTCGCCAGCGAAACCTGCCTCACTTGTGGAGGTTTTAAAGCAATGAACAAAGACACAAACCCACGCCTCATTGAGGCTGATTTTCCTCTGCGCAAGGTCTCTGAGGAATCCGTTCGCGAGAAGAACATCCGCCACGGACATATCTCCACGCTCCACATCTGGTGGGCGCGCAGACCGCTCGCCGCTTCTCGCACGACAGCTCTGGCTGCGCTCCTTCCCGACGATCCATCCCGCCGGGAGGCTTTCCTCCGCCTGGTGCGGGATCTGGCTCCGTGGGAGGCTGTGCAGAAGAATAACCACGATCTAGAAAAGGCTCGCGCACTCATCCGCGAAGCCTTTGGCGGACGTGCCCCGCGAGTGCTCGATCCCTTCGCTGGCGGCGGCTCCATACCGCTGGAAGCCCTGCGCCTGGGCTGCGAGACCTACGCCCTGGATTACAACCCCGTAGCAGTCCTGATTAACAAGGCCGTGCTCGAATTCCCGCAGAAGTTTGCAAGGCCTGACCAGGTCAAAACAGTGCCGCTCCCACCTCGTCTGGAGAAGCACCAGCTATCTAAAACGGCAGGAGAGCGCACCGATAATCCATTGCTTAGAGCTGTCTCCGCCTGGGGAAAGTGGGTGCTGGAAGAAGCCCGCAAAGAATTAGAGCGTTTCTATCCAAAAGACCCCAATGGCTCTATCCCGGTGGGTTACATCTGGGCACGCACGCTGCCCTGTAAGAACCCAGCCTGCGGCGTCGAAATTCCCCTCATGCGCCAGACCTGGTTGGCTAAAAAAGACGGAAAGACAGTCGCCCTTAGGCTCATCCCCAACCGGGAAGAGCGACGCGTGGAGGCTGAAATCGTCGGGGCAAATGGAGAGCCCATAGACTTCGACCCTGAAGAGGGCACTGTCTCCCGTGCCAATGTGCGCTGCCCACTCTGCGGCGGCACGATAGACGACAATACCACTCGCCGACTCTTTCGCGAAGGCAAATCGGGTCAGCGGATGATGGTTGTGGTGCTCCACCACCCGAACCGCACGGGAAAGACCTACCGCCTGCCCACCGAGCGCGACCTTGCAGCCTACCGCGCTGCCGAATCCACGCTGGAACAAAAACGCCAAGGCCTCTGGGCAGAATGGGGCATGGATCCGGTGCCGGATGAGGAAATCCAAATGACGGGTCGCGGGCAAATAACCACACCACTCTTCGGGATGACGAAATTTGGCGACCTGTTCAACCCGCGGCAGAAGCTGGCGCTCATCACCTTTGCCGAGAAAGTCCGCCAGGCGCATGCCAAAATGCTCGCCCAAGGAGCGGAGCCAGAGTTTGCCAAGGCGGTGGCGACGTATCTGGCATTTGCCGTGAACAAAATAGCGACATATCTCTGTAATCTGACTCGCTGGCGACCTGACGTGCTCTCATTTGAGCGCAGTTTCGACCGCCAAGCGCTGCCGATGGTATGGGATTACGGAGAGGTAAACCCTTTCAGTGACGCCCGAGGCAGTTGGGATACGGAAAGTATGCTTGAGGTTCTCGCCCACCTCACCAGCATTCCGCCGGTGGGGGGAAACAATGAGTAAGGATGTACAGACCTTGATTGATCAGCTAAGAATGGTCGCCGGGGAAGTGCAACGGCGCTACCGGGCTGAGATATTGGGCATTTTTGGCTCCTATTTGCGCGGGGAGGAGCGTGAGACCAGCGACCTGGATGTGCTGGTCAGGTTCGCCAAAGGAGCCACCCTCTTTGACTTCGTCGGGTTGGCCGACTTCCTCGAGGAGATACTTGGCATCCGGGTGGATGTTGTCCCGGTGGACGCTCTACGAGCGGAGATTCGTGACCGGATTCTGCGGGAGGCGGTGTACCTATGAGAGACCCAACCCTCTACCTGAAAGACATTCTAGAGGCAATAGAAGCCATAGAGCGATTCACGGAAGGCATAGACTTTAAGACCTTCTCTCAGGACGACATGCGGTCAAGCGCCGTCATACGGAAGTTTGAAATCATCGGAGAGGCTGCGAAGCATATCCCCGAGCCAATCAAACAAAAATATCCCGATATTCCCTGGAAAGGCATGGCGGGATTCCGGGATCGGCTCATTCACTTCTATTTTGGCGTCAAGCATGAGCTGGTCTGGGAAACGATTCAAGTGGAATTGCCCGCACTCAAACTCAGGCTGAAGCAAATTTCAGAGGAGTTACAGAGACTATGAGGGTTCTACAGGTTCAGCAGGGCTCGCCGACCAAACTTCCTTATCCTGGCACGTTTGAAAGCATGTTCGGGCAAATAACTGAGGTCATCTCTCATCTCACCAGGATTCCACCGGTGGAGGAAAATGGGGAGGCTCGAGGGGACAAGTAAAGGAGAAATAATGAAAACACTGAACGAAATTCGCGCTATTCTCACCGAGCATCGACAGATCCTTGAGGAGCGTTACGGAGTTCAGGAACTGGCTATCTTCGGCTCCTACGCCCGGGGGGATCAGTCCCCAGTGAGCGATGTTGATATCCTGGTCAAGGTCAGGCGGCCCATCGGGTTCAAGTTCTTTGAACTCTGGGATTACCTGGAGGAAATTCTGGGTATAAAGGTAGATCTTCTGACGCCGGAAGCACTCCAGCAGAAGCCCGCCCTTTGGGTAAGGGTTCAGGAGGACCTCGTCTATGTCTAAGCGTGATTGGTCTCTCTTCCTGCATGATATGCTAGAGAGTATCGGAAACATCGCACAATACACAAGCGGGATGAGTTTTCAGGATTTTCTGAAGGACACCCGAACTCGGGACGCAGTGGTGAGAAATCTCGAAGTCATGGGAGAAGCGGCGAGGAGGATTCCTGATGACATTAGGGAGCGCTACCCGGAGATCCCGTGGGCTCAAATTGTGGGTCTGAGAAACCGACTCATCCACGGCTATTTCCTCGTGGACTACGGAATCGTTTGGGAGATCGTGCAGAACGAACTGCCCCAGTTACGCAGAAGACTGGAACAGATCATGCAGGAGGTATCAGAATGAAAAGCATTACAGAATCGTCGCCGAAGGTATTACACGGCTCCGCCACTGCCCTTCCCTGGCCAGACAACTTCTTCGACGCTGTGCTGACCGATCCGCCGTATTACGACAATGTGAACTACTCGGCGCTTTCGGACTTCTTCTATGTCTGGCTCAAGCGCACGGTTGGCGATCTTTACCCCGACCTTTTCGCTACGCCGCTCACGCCAAAGTCCGAGGAAATTGTACAGGACCCCAACCGTCAAAACGGACGAGAAGCGGCACGTGCTTTCTTTGAGCAACGCCTTACCCAAGCTTTCCGCGAAATCCACCGCGTGCTCAAGCCCGATGGCATCGCCGTCATCGTTTTTGCCCACAAGACCACCGAAGCCTGGGAAACGGTCATCAACGCCTTGTTAGAGGCTGGCCTCTATATGACCGCTTCCTGGCCTATTCACACCGAGATGAAAAAGCGGCTGAACGCTCAAGAAACTGCTTCGCTAGCTTCTGCCATCTATATGGTCTGTCGCAAGCGCACCACGAGCGAAGTGGGCGAGTATCCCACCGTGCGAAAAGAAATCGAGGCACGCGTGCGGGAAAAACTCGCCCAGTTCTGGGCAGAAGGCATTCGCGGTGCGGATTTCTTCATGAGCGCCATCGGCCCTGCGGTGGAAGCCTTCGGGAAATATGCTCGCGTGGAAAAACTTTCGGGAGAGCCAGTGAGCGTTGCGGAGCTGTTGGAATATGTGCGCAAAGTCGTGAGCGAGTTCGCTCTGGAGCGTGTCCTTGGTTCAGCGCAATTGGGCGGCGTGGATGCTTCCACCCGCTTTTATCTCCTCTACCGCTGGACCTACAACCACGCCCGAGTTCACTTTGATGAGGCACGTAAATTGGCTCAGGGCGTGGGAGTTGAACTCACCACGCTGTGGGGCGACGGCGGACTGGTGGAGAGCCAAAAAGAATATGTGCGCCTGCCGCAACCACTGGAACGCGCAAAAAGCACCAGATTCCAGCGCCAGGAGCTTTTTAAAACAATGATCGATGCGCTTCACTATGCTCTCTGGCTCTGGTATGAAAACGACCAGAAAAAACTGCAGGAGCACCTTACGATGACCTACGGTGGCAACGAGACCTTCTGGCAGGTGGCGCAGGCCATCTCCGAGGTCTTGCCCGATGGCGATAAAGAAAAACAGCTCTTGCAGGGGCTGCTGTATGGACGAAGTAGCTACCAAACTTACTATCAAAAGCAGCAAAGCATCCTGGATATCCTTAAAAAAGGAGAATAGCTATGAAGCCGTGGCATGAAGTTGTGGTTCCACACCCAGACATACGAGCGGGCAAGTTTGACGAATCCGTTTTTGCGGCGGACTTGTCCGATGTGATTGCCGACCGTGGTCCGCTGGAATACCGAGATGCGCAAACCTTCTTCCGCAAGACCTATCCAACTCAGGGGCTTGTGACCCTGCTGTCGGCCGTTGTGTCGCGTCTATCGGGCAAGGGAAAGGGTGAGGCGGTCATTCAGATCCAGACACCCTTCGGGGGTGGAAAAACGCATAGCTTGATCGCGCTGTACCACCTTCTGAAGGCTCCGCAGGAGTTGCAGGGGTCGGAGGTGGTCTCAGAGGTATTGAAAAAGGCCGAGCTAAAGGCCATCCCCGCCGCCCGCATTGTGACCTTCACCGGCACCGCCGCTGACCCGCTCGGCAAGACGCCGTGGGGAGAGATAGCTCAGCAGTTGGGTCGGTATGAGTTGCTATCCGAACACGACCGTAAGCGGCGCGCTCCGGGTAAGGAGCTCCTCCATAAGATTCTGGGGGATGAGCCGACGCTCCTTCTCATGGATGAAGTGGCAGAGTACATCGTCAAAGCCAAAGATTTCAGCGATCAGGCGATCGCTTTTTTCCAGGAGCTGACTGAAACGGTGAAGGTGCTTCCGCAGTGTGCGCTGGTGGTGACGCTTCCTTCAAGTGCTCCGTATGGCGAAGAAGGAGAGCGAGCGCTTAACCAATTGCAGAGGGTCTTCGGACGGGTGGAGGCTATCTACACGCCGGTCGAAGGCGAAGAGATTTACGAGATCATCCGACATAGGTTATTTGAAGATACGCCGGATCCTTCTGAGGCACGCAGGGTGGCCGAGAGTTATTGGGAGATGTATCAACGGCTTGGGGAGGATGTGCCGCGGGAGGTGCGCGAGCCGGCCTATCGCGACAAGCTACGAAAGGCGTATCCGTTCCACCCGGAGCTGATTGACCTGCTCTTTGAACGCTGGAGCACTTATCCCAGCTTTCAACGCACGCGGGGAGTGCTGCGGTTTCTGGCAGAGGTAGTGGCGGATCTCTATCGTCGTAAGCATTCTGCGCCACTCATTCATCCGGCGCATCTGAACCTGGCTAACCCGGCAATCCGGCGTGAACTGCTTAAACATATCGGCAACGAATATGAGGGCGTCATCGCTGCGGACATCGCCGACGGCAACGCCAAAGCCCAAAAAATAGATCGCGAGCTGGGCTCCGAATATGCCCGCTTTGGAATTGCCACCAGACTAGCAACCGCTATCTTTTTCGGTTCGTTCAGCGGGAGTGAGAAAAAGGGACTGGGTATTCAGCGTTTGCGCCTGGCCTTGTTGCAGGAGGGTATCCCTTCGGCGCTGGTCGGAGATGCGCTCCGGCGGCTCGAGGAAGAGCTCTGGTATCTGCACGTGGAAGGAGGCTTTTACGCTTTCTCCAGTCAGCCCAACCTCAATCGCGTCATCATAGAGAAAGAAGAGGCGGTAAAGGACGATCTCATCATGAAAGAAATCCGATCCCGGCTGGAGCAGCTTGCCGGCAAGGAGTTGCGGGTGACGCTCTGGCCTAAAACCTCCCAGGACGTGCCAGATACGAAGGAGCTGAAGTTAGCGATTCTTGCACCCGAGTATTCAAAGCAGAGCGGCACAAGCGGTGCGTTTGTGGATGAGCTGTTGAAAAAATGCGGGACCACCTTTCGCACGTACCAGAACACCTTGCTGGTGCTTGCCCCTGACGGTGGTGAGTTTGCTTCGGCACGTCAACAGATCAAGCGGCTTCTTGCTCTGCGCGCCATCAGCGACGACAAGACGCTTAAGCGTCAACTGTCGGATGAAAACAAGAAGACTCTCGAAAGCAAAATCAAGAACCTAGAAGGAGGAATACCTTTTAGCTTGCTTTCTGTGTATCGGCATCTGGCAAAGCCTGGCGAAAGCGGTGTGGAGTGGTTCGATCTGGGGTTGCCCACTGTTGGCGAGAGAGGCTCTCTTGCCAAGCGAGTGCTGGAATACCTGAAGAGCCAGGAAGTTTTGCTGGAGCGCATTTCGCCGTCCAACCTGCTCAGAAAAGCCCTGCGGGAGGACGAGCAGGAAAAGCCGATCTCTGAGATCTCCGAGGCCTTTTTGCGCTATCCACAGTTGCCCATGGTTCAGAATCTGGCGGTTATTGAGCAAGCAATAAGCCAGGGTGTGCGTGACGGTGTGTTTGCTGTAAAGATCGGCGATAAAGTGTACTTTAAAGTGGCGCCGCCTGCTGAAATACGCTCGGCCAATGCGCAACTGATCCGAAAGGAACTGGTGCAGCAAGCTCCCTCTGTAGCCGAACCTTTGCCACAGGTGCGGGAAGCTGTTCCTGCAGCTCCTTCCGAGCCGGGGGTAAAGGCGCCGACTTCTGCTGCTCCATCACCGAAAACTGGCGTGCGTCATCTGATGCTTCGGGTCAAAGTGCCCTGGGACAAGTTCTCGGATCTTGTCCGAGGTGTGATTGTGCCACTGCATTATGAAGCGGAGCTGGAGGTGGAAGTATTAGTCCAGGCGCGGTCAAAGTCCGGTGGCATTAAGCCAGAGACGCTGGAATCCAAGGTTAAGGAAACACTCAGTCAAATCGGTGCAAAGGTGGTGGAGGAGATTTACGAGTGAGACAGAAACGAGGCAAGAGAACCTCTACTCGGATGTCTATTCGGCGTCTGGTCTGGCCATCTTCTTCGGTAGCCAATTCGCAAATCCCTTCGTCGAAGATGTGGTTTACGAACTTAGACTTACCACCGAGATGCGGTAAGACTCCACGACAGCTGAATTGCTTTATTTACAGATCCTGCGTTGACGACATAGCCCAACTTGAAGCACATACTAGATCTGTAAATCAGGTCAAAAAAAGTTTAACACCAGCGTCTATGTGGCTGAGATTGTCGTTTCTTCAACCCAGGAAAGGTATGGTTGATGGCCGTCGCTAAGTCTTACGGCGATAATTTCCGGCACTTCATAGCTGTGAAGTTCCACAATCCTTGCTCGAAGACGATCAAAGAGTTCTGCTTTCGTCTTGATCATCAAAAGACTTTCCTGATCGTCGCAAACTTCTCCCTTCCAGAAGTAAATAGATCTAATGGCTGGCACGATATTGACGCAAGCAGCCAGCTTTTCTTCCACAATGGTTCTAGCGATTTTAACGGCTTCATCACTTTTTCCCACAGTTACCCAAACAACGATAACATCCTGAGGACCAACCGCCATAGTTACCTCCTGGCAAAGCGTTTTCCACAAAACACCCAGACAATTTTTCACAGATGCGGCAAAGAACGCAAGAAGTATTGTTAGCCAAAGCAAAGGAAGCCACATGATAGACATGAGCCCATACCATCGGATGCAATATGAATCGATAAGCATTGCCTTTGAAGCCTTTCAGAATCTAACCGAACAGGACAAGCTGTTCCTCAGAGACATGGCTAGCCAATACATGGAATTCCGAAGAGAACTTCAGCAATTTACGGATAAATACTTTTCTCTTTACTGCCAAAAAGCCTGTTTTGATACACACAGAAGCGCATGTTGTAGTTACGAAAGCATTATTGTGTTCTTCGCCGATGAAGTTATTAACTATCTTTTCGGTGGAGAACGTGACTTTCCGGTTATTTTAGACAAACTAAGGAAAGTTAAGCCATCGGATCACTGCGTATATCTTGGTAGTAGCGGATGTCTCTGGACGGTAAGACCCATAACATGTGCCATGTTTTTCTGTGACGACGCAAAAAAAGAAATATTCAAAAAATTTCCTGAAGCTGAAAATTACTGGCAGGATCTTTTAAGGCGGGAAAAGCTTTTTACCTGGCCTGATCGTCCTGTGCTTTTTGACATGATAGAAGAATTTTTCATAACCCGAGGTGTGGACACACCTCACATGTACTGTCACCATAGCCCTGGACTTCTAAAAATCAAAAAAACCTCCAAACACTTCCGTTAAAGACGATGGTGAAGTCGTTATGTTATTTTGCCAAGTTGTCAGGGCGGTTCGTCAACCGCCCTAAGATCTACCAAGTTTCATCCAGCATTTTGTTTGCAATATCAGAAGGATTTATCTTGTAAGAACCCTCCTGAATGCTTCTCTGGAGGTTTTCAATCTTCTGTGCTCGAGCCCGTTCATAAGCTGCAAGAGCCTGGGATGAAAATTCTACCTTATCAGTTTTAGGCTCCTGCTGGACAGGCTTTTGCTGAGTCTTAGGAGCATCCTGCAACCGATCAACTCTTGTCACTTCCTGAGCGCTCTGCTGTGCTCCAGAAGTCTTAACGTTGGACACGTTATTATTGTAGTAAACCTGAGCATGCTGAACTTTTTTAATGTCCATCTTTTTAACCTCTCCCTTGGTTTATGTTTTCAGGTTTATCACTTGCTTCCCCATCTAATTCAACAGATTGCCCTTTCTCTTCTGTTTTTTCACTTTCCTTATCTTCGTTCAAGTTTTTTTCTTGCTCTAACTTAGATAAAGCCTGCCTTGCCAGTTGTTCTCTAAGAAACCTCTGTCGAGCTTCTTCGGAGATAACTACCTTCTCAGTTCCAAGATGTGCACTTTCCCCTTCAGTTTTCGGCAGAATATCAGATGGCAACTTCGATCTTTGAAGTTGCTTCGTGTAAGTGCGAAGAACACTCTTGACACGATAATCAGTTATGATCATTTTCTTCACCTCTCAAACTTATTATCGACTGTGCGGAAAAAAACTTTAAAATAAATTTGAAAAAGGTGGAATGCCTTTTGCTGAAATTTACATCGGGCATCTTCCCAATCGAAGCCCACCGGACGGCAGAAGATAAGGGAATAGCCCGCTAAGGAGGTAGGAAAAATGGCTATCAGAAAAGAGAAAAAAATCCACTGTCTCGCCTGCAAGCACCTGGGGATCACCTGGAATCCCACAACACCTTATTTCTGCCGAGCCTGGTCGATACGCTCTAAAAACTACCCCTGCGAAGAGGTTTTCAGTGCCTCAGGTATTGCCTGTCAAAAGTTTGAACCAAAACCTGTCAATAGTTCTTCATCATCTCAGGAAGGAGTTCGAAAAACAAAAAAACTGGCTTCTAGAAGGAGAAGGTAAGTAGCCATGTCAAAACCGCTTCCATGGGTGGAGAAACTTTCTCAAGGAATTGTTGAATTGGTTCGGCGGCTGGAATCACGGGGAGAGCCGATAACCGTCGAAAGCGTAGCTTATATGCTGGAGAGCGATCCTTCGCTGGTGTCAGATTTACCAAAAGTCACTGATTCGAACCAGGTACCATCTGTAAGATCCAGCCATATAAGGCTTGTTCAGGAACTCGAAGAAGCACAACAGAAAACGATTGAACTTTTCAAATCTGCTTTGATAACGCTCTCTCCTTTCTTGCACTTGCCATCTTCTTCAAAAATTTCAGAAAAATTCGAGACATTCAAAGAAACGCTTCAAAACGGAGCATCACTTGACCATCTCGAGGAAGCTTTCAACACCTTCAAGGAAGCGGTTTTGCAATATGGGCTAGAGTCAACAGGAGAGAAAAAGGGAGCAAAAAAACTCTTTGGATTTCTTCAAAGAGATTCCCACAGCAATTTCGAAGAACTTAAAGCCATTATGTCCGAAATTATAAACTCGATAAATCCTTTAATACCTGAAGCTATCAAGGAAAAATGGGTTGCTATACGTGACGCTTTCTATAAAATCGACCATGTTCGGGATCTTGTTTCATGGAACGCAACTTTTGCAGAATTTCTAAGAAGCCTCATCCTGCACATAAATCAGGAGCAGAAAGAACTGAACGAATTTATTTCTGAACTGGGACAAAACTTGGTTGAAATTGAAAAGAACATCCTCGCATCCCTTGATCATGTTCACAATTCTCAGGAATTAGCAACCAAGTTTAATTATCACCTGGATGGGCAGATAAATGACCTTCGGCAGTTTGTAAAAACATCATCGAGCCTGGAAGACCTGCGCAAGATGGTCATAACGAAGCTTTCCTACATAAAACAGGTCCTGGAAAAAAAGAAAAAGCAAGAAGAAGAATACAGTAAAGAGCTTGAAGAACGCATTCAAAAGCTACAACAGGAATTGAGTTCAATAAACGATCAGATTAGACTTGCTCAGTCCCGAGAGCAGCGACTTGCAGAGGAAGTATTGAGGGATCCTCTTACAGGTATTACCAACAGGAGAGGTTATGAGATAAGAATAGCCGAGGAGTGGGAACGTTTTAAGCGCTACGGTCATGTGTTTTCTATTGCCATATTCGATCTGGATCATTTCAAAAACATAAACGATACCTATGGACACAAAGCAGGTGATCTTATTCTTAAAGAAGTTTCCAAAATTATGAAAACATTTCTTAGAAAAGCCGATCTTCTTGCCAGATACGGTGGAGAAGAATTCGTCATAATATTTACCGGAACTCAAATCAGCGGAGCCGTGGAAGCGGCTGAAAAACTTCGCCGGCTTATTGAAGAAACCAAGTTTGTTTTAAAGGGACAGGAAATTTCCATTACCATAAGTGCTGGAGTGGCTCAGGTAGAATCCACAGACGAAGGGCCATCCGACGTTTTTGAACGAGCCGATAAAGCTTTATATGCTGCCAAGAATAGTGGCAGAAACAAGGTGGTATCCACTCCACCTTCTGCCTAAAAGAAAAAACCCAATAGGGGCACGACATTTCTGTGCCCCTTTCCTCTGAAACTGTGTCGCAATTCGATGTGCGTTTATGTAGTGGAGGCATCCCCATGAGGTGACAGCCCTTTCTGTCATTCCAAGGCACGACGTGCCGAGGAATCCCAGCGCTTCTTTCGGGGTGCCGTATAGGAGAGACCCGCTGAAACGTGACGTCGCCCCTACAATGAATGATCCTGTGAATGTGATTATGACACAGTCTGTCTACGATAGCATCCTTATAGTGAGATTGATTCTTTAAAATCAGAAGACAGCACAAAATATCGCTTACTGCAAGTTTAGTAAAACTGCATCTAAAATTATTTTCCTAAATGAAACGTCCATCCAAAAATAAGCTTGCAAAATAGTAATCTAGCCATTAAAAATTTTTGCGTTTGCAATGCTTCCCGAAAAGGAAGAAATTCCAAAGCTGTATGGAGGAGTAACGAAAATGTCTCTCAGGCAAAAATTTTTAGTAATCGGCATTGTAGCTATTGTTCTACCTTTGGTAGTCTTAGGCTCAACCGTTTATTTGAAAGCCAAAACAGAATCAACAAAAACAGCAGAAGCGAATGCTATGAATGTCAGCCGACTTACAGCTCTTGCTGTAAAAGAGCTTATGACAGCCAATCTCAACACGCTCCAGAGTTTTTCTCTAAATCCCATTGCCATAAAGGCTGCCCAAGGTGATTCAGAAAGCCTCACCAAGGCACCAGATTTGCTCAAAGAACTTAATAAAAAACTCGGCGATGCTTACGAAGTGCTGTTCGTAACTGACGCCTCAGGAAACATAGTATCAGACAGCACCGGAGGCGGATACAAAAACATCAATGTATCCGATAGAGAATACTGGAAAAAAGCAATGCAGGGAACACCCGTCATCGAAAACATGATAGTCTCCAAAAAGACACAGGAACCTGTGCTTCCTCTTGCCGTTCCCATGGTAAACGACGAGGGAAAAGTTGTTGGAGTGCTGGCAGGTGCATTAAAAACAGATTCCCTTATTAACCTGGTAACCAAGTTCAAAGCATCGGAAACAAGCTACTCTTTCATGGTGGACCAAAACGGCACTGTAATTGCTCATCCCGACAAAAGCCTCATTATGAAATTGAATGCAAAGCAGACACAAGGCCTAGAAGAGCTTGGCAATAAAATGACAAGTGGTCAGGAAGGTTTGGTAAAATATGTTTTCAAAGGATCTGAAAAAATAGCCGCTGTTACGCCTGTAGGTATCAATGGATGGAGTATCGGAACAACTCAGAGCGTCTCTGAATTTATGAAAACAGCCACGACTATCAGAAACTCTACCGTCCTGGTGGCTGTCATCTTTTTGATAATCGGCATAATAGGAATTTACTTCGTCGCAAGGTCCATAACCGCCCCGATTATTCGAATATCCAAAGGCTTAATGGATGGTGCTGATCAGGTAGCCACAGCGGCTGAAGAGGTATCGGCGTCGAGTCAGGGACTTGCTGAAGGTGCATCCGAGCAGGCAGCGTCCATTGAGGAAACATCATCGGCTCTCGAAGAGCTGGCTTCCATGACCCGTCAGAACGCCGCCAACGCCGATCAATCTGCATCTCTTATGCAACACACAGTCCAGGCGGTAGAAATCGCCCACAACGCCATGTCCCAGATCTCTCATTCCATGAGCGAAATTGCTAAAGCAAACGATGAAACTCAAAAGATCATCAAAACAATAGATGAAATCGCCTTCCAGACCAACCTACTGGCTCTCAATGCTGCTGTAGAAGCAGCAAGAGCCGGTGAAGCAGGTGCAGGATTTGCCGTTGTGGCCGATGAAGTAAGATCTCTTGCCATGAGAGCCGCAGAAGCAGCAAAAAACACCGCCAATCTCATAGAACATACAACCAATCGCGTTAGGGAAGGCGTTCAAGTTGTTGAAAAGGCAGTTCAGGCCTTTGCTGAAGTTAAAAATTCAACGGCTAAAGTGGGAGAACTAATAGCTGAAGTTTCGGCAGCATCCAGAGAGCAGAGCGAGGGCATTGAGCAGATCAACAAAGCTATTTCCGAATTAGATAAGGTGGTTCAGAAAAATGCTGCTGCGGCAGAAGAAACAGCCTCTGCTGCCGAAGAGCTCAATGCTCAGGCGTTTCAAGTGCGAGACTACGTTGCCCAACTACTCAGTATTGTAGGTGCAAAAGGTTCAATGGAACTCCAGCAGCAACAGCAGAGCAGGACTACAAAGGCTCTGGCAAGCATCAAAAAAATAGCTCCCATTTCCAAAACAACCCCTGCTCCTAAAAAAGCTGACCTAAAGCCGCCGGCAGAAACTAAAGGCAAAGAAGTAAGCCCAGACTCTGTCATCCCGCTGGATGAGGATTTCTAACAATTAGCATTTTTGCAATCAGACCGAGGAGTCCCCTGGATTCCTCGGTCTTTCAATTTTTATACTCCGTTGGATCATCAACTCCAGCTTCTGCAAAACCTTTTTTCCTCAAAAGGCAGCTATCGCATCTTCCGCAGGCTCTTCCTTTCTCATCCGGATCGTAGCAAGAAGTGGTAAGACGATAATCCATCCCGAGTTCTAATCCTTTGCGGATGATTTCCGCTTTTGTGAGCTTTATAAGAGGTGTATGGATCTGAAATTTGATCTTTCCTTCAACTCCAACTTTGGTCCCGAGATTTGCCATTCGTTCAAATGCCTCAATGTATTCAGGGCGGCAATCGGGGTAACCTGAATAATCCAGTATATTTGCTCCAATGAAAATATCACCGGTTCCAAGCACTTCTGCCCAGGCTAGAGCAAAGGAAAGAAAAATCGTATTTCTGGCAGGCACATACGTTATCGGAATATCCGAAGAAATCTCATCCAGAGACCGTCCTTTCGGCACTGAAATAGACCTATCCACTAAAGCCGACCCTCCAATAAGATGAAGTGGAAGATCAAGGATAAGATGTTCCTTAACGCCCAGATATTTTGCCACAGCTTTAGCCGACTCAATTTCAACTGCATGGCGCTGATGATAACGAAAGGTCAATGCATACAGTTCATAACCTTCAGCCTTTGCAACCGCAAGAGCGGTCGAAGAGTCAATACCGCCAGAAAGCAAAACAACAGCTTTTTTCTCCGCCATAACTTACACCCCTCTCTCGACATTTTTCCAGATATACTTGTGAAGTTGAAGATTAAGACGCACATCAAGTCTATCTCTCAAGATCCAGCTTGCAAGCTCTGCCGGATCCAGCTCGCCAAACACTGGCGAAAAATTTATAACCCCCTGCCAGCCACTTTCCAGAATTTTTTCTCTTAACCTCTTTGCAAAACGGTAGTCTTCCTGATCACCAATCACAAATTTTACCTCATCGTGATTTGGCCTAAGCCGCGTAATGTTGTCGTAATTGTTTCTATCAACCATACCGCTGGAAGGGCATTTGAAATCAACAATTCGCACAGCTTCTTTGCTAACAAGATCGATATTGAGACTACCGTTAGTTTCCACAAGAACTTTATAGCCTCGGCTGAGTATTTCTTCTACCAGCAACGGAGTTCCTTCCTGAAGCAAAGGTTCTCCTCCTGTTATTTCAACTACCCAGTATCCTCGGCAAACCCCACGTTCACCCCATTCCCCTATTCCTGGGGCAGATTCACTAACACTAGCCCTTCCTTTCTGTTGCAGCGAGGTAGAGGGTGGCGAGATGAGTGAAAACACCTTATCAAGCACCTCCTGAAGCGTCATTTCCACTCCCTCTCCACGAGCATAAACAGTATCGCAGTAGCGGCAATTGAGATTGCATCCCGAAAGCCGCACAAAAACACAGGGAAATCCTGCATAGCTAGATTCTCCCTGAATGCTGGCAAATATCTCACAAACCCTGAGCCTTTTCATTAAATCCCTTTCTCCTGACAGAAAAATTTTCATCCGGTTTGCAAATAGTATGCTCTGGAACAATAACGGTGCAAGTGTTATCTGTAGGGGACACGGCCGTGTGTCCCTACAACTTTTTCGAGCACATCCAATTTCAGCTTGTCACAACTTCGCATATCTGGCAGGAGAAAATAACGAATCACCTGCTACAGGAGAAAACGATGAGACTGGGTGCTCATGAATCTATTGCAGGCGGACTTCACAAAGCTTTAGACCGCGCCCTTGCAGTAGGATGCGAAGCATTGCAACTTTTCGTCGAATCAAGCCGTTCCTGGAAAACAAAAGCTCTGCCTGAAGAAGAAATACGCCTCTTCAAAGAAAAAGCTGCAAAAAGCGGGATTTATCCTGTTCTGGCTCACGCTTCATACTTGATAAACCTTGCAGCACCGGATGACGTCCTATGGCAAAAATCCTGCAACGCCTTTATAAACGAACTGGAGCGCTGCGAGGCTCTTGGCATCCCTTACCTTATAATCCATCCTGGTTCACACATGGGAAAAGGTGAAGCCGAAGGATTAAAAAGAGTCGCTCAGGCTATCAACAAAGCTCTCGATGTTACTTCCGGATTCCGAGTTCGGATACTTCTCGAAACCACAGCAGGTCAGGGAACCAGTTTAGGCTATCGCCTTGAACACCTCGCATGGCTTATGGAGAATACCTCTAACAAGAATCGTATCGGCATCTGTCTCGACACATGCCATATATTTGCCGCCGGTTATGATATACGAACACCCGAAGCTTACAAAGCCACCATGGATGAAATAGACAAAATTATCGGATTTCGCCACGTCCATGCCATCCATCTCAACGATTCCAAAACCGAACTGGGCAGTCGAGTAGATCGTCATGAACACATAGGCAAAGGCGCATTGGGAATTGAAGCTTTTCGTCTGTTTGTAAACGATCATCGGTTTGCTGATCTCCCAGGATTGATAGAAACCCCAAAAGATGCAACTCTTGAGAAGGACAGGGAAAATCTTGCGATTCTTAAATCGCTTGTCCACCATGAAAAAAGCGCAAAGTTGGTGAAATGAATTCCCGAATAGAAATACCCCCTTCCTGGGAACGTTTGGCTATAGAGAAGCTATCGGGGCTTCTGATGGTTATAGGAGCTCCAGACTCTGGTAAATCAACCTTCGCTCGATACCTTTATTCACGCCTTTGTGCCTATCACGAACGAACTGCCTTCATAGACGGTGATGTGGGACAAGCAACCCTTGGTCCCCCAACAACAATGACCCTGATCGTGCAGCAAAATCACTATCCTGCAGAAACTCCTTTAAATGAAGAGCTTACCATACGCCAGGACGGTTTCACCTTCAAAGATGACCTGTCCAATGTGGAAATCTTTAGAGTTTTTGTTGGATCAACATCGCCAAGAGGTCACATGCTTCAGACCGTCATCGGTCTCCACAAACTGACATCCCAGGCTTATAGACTCGGCGCTACGGCGATAGTTCTTGACACAACAGGACTGGTGGCACAGGAACAGGGTGGAGGAATCCTCAAGCTCTGCAAAATAGACCTCCTGGAACCCAAAATTGTCTTCGCCATACGCCGAGATCGAGAACTGGAACATATTCTAATCCCGCTCAGACGCTCAGCCAGAACCAGCCTGATAGAACTATCTCCCGCACCTACTATAACTCCTCGAGATTTTGCAACCCGAAGAGCTCATAGAGTATCAGCTTTCCGACGATATTTCTCCGATGCATCTCCACTAGAACTTCAATGGACCAGATTTGCTGTAGTCCCGGCACCTGTTTTCCACCCCGGAAGAGTTGTAGCTCTGGAGGACTCGCGGGGATTTTCCATCGGGTTAGGAATTGTGCTTCAAGTAGATCGTCCTCAACGAATGGTTTCTATCCTTACTCCCACTCGCTCTACCGATCGAATTGACACAATAAAACTCGGAAATATCTGGCTTGATGCACAAACCTTTGAAGAACGCAGACGCTGGGAAATTCTCAATGAAAAAAATCTCCAGGGTGATTCTCACACCGAATCAAGCTAACACTGCAATGCCCACAGAATCAGGCTGATGAGAATGCAAAATTTACCCATTTTTTAAGCACATCACGGTATTGCGGATCCGTTATTACGACCCTAGGTCTTCCTCTGTTCGAGGGTAGAATTTGCACCATGTCTCTGGCAAGCCAGTTTATGACCTGAGCGTAAACTTCATATTCGAGAGACAGGCCTCGTTTGCGAACAGTTTCCACGGTATCTTCGGGGAAAATCGGATACACAGCCTGAGCAATGACAGGACCGGTATCTTCTCCTTCATCCACAAAATGCACCGTGACACCTCCCCAGCGACAGCCGTAATTAAAAGTGTCTTCATAGCCGTGCTGTCCGGGGAAAGCGGGAAGCAAAGCAGGATGGATATTTATGACTCTAAAAACGCCATTCTCAATCCTGAAATGCTCCAGAAAGTAAGGTGTAAGGAGCCTCATAAAACCGGCAAGCACCACATAGTCTATTGAGTAATTTCCAAGAATTTCCAGCACTTCCTTTTCTGCTTTTTCGTAAGCCGCCGTGCGGGATCCAGCCTCTCTAACATATCGTCCGTATTCAACAACATAGGCAGGAACACCGTGTTTGCGAGCTCGTTCCAGCCCGTAGGCATCCCGCCTATCGGATATAACCACTTCGACGTCGCCAAGAAGCCTCCCATCAGCGCTTCTATCTAGAAGAGACTGCAGATTAGTTCCACTTCCCGAAATGAAGACCGCAAGCTTTAGCCTTTTTTCGCCACTCATTGATTACTCCCAATATTTTACCGCATTTCTGAAAAAGATAACTCCCAGACCCATTTCAGGCATTTCAGCTATGGATTTGCCGGATCGCAGTAGCATTTCTTTGTAAAGTGTCCAGTTAGGATGATTGGTAAAATGATGAAAAGCTTCAGGATGAGGCATCAGACCCATTATGCGTCCCGTAGGATCGCAGATTCCTGCAATATCAAAGATAGACCCGTTGGGATTGAAAGGATATCTCCCCTGAGCAGGACTCCCGTCAGGGCAGACGTATCTTAAAGCCACCTGATGATTTTCAATAAGAGACTTCAGCACATCCTGAGAAGTGTAAAATTTGCCTTCACCGTGACGTACTGGAAATTCAACGATATTCAATCCCTGAGTAAACACACAGGGAGAAAGCGGATCTGCCTGAAGCCATACCCAGGAATCAACAAAATGGCCGCAATCGTTGGGAAGAAGAGCCACTTCTCGAGCAAAGGACTTTTGCCGCCCATTGGGATCCTTCGCTCTATCTATAGCCGGGAGAAGCCCGAGATTCGATAATACCTGGAAGCCATTACAAATGCCGAGAATGAGCCCTCCTCGGTCGGCAAACTCGAGCAGTTCATCACCGAGATTATACCTGAGCCGACAGCCCATGATAACGCCAGCTCCATGGTCATCTCCCCAGGAAAAACCACCGCCTATAACGAAAATCTTGGCTTCACGAAGCCATTCAGGTCGGGCTATGAGATCGTTCAAGTGAAGGCGAACCGCCTTAGCTCCGGCAATTTCCAGAACGTGTGCCGTTTCGTAATCGCAGTTTAACCCAAAGCCCGTAAGCACGATAGCCAAAGGCTTCTTGGCACCCACAGTTGCCCCGCCTCCAGGGGATGCATGGCCTAGTGTCATTCCGAGGCGTCCCGATGGTAGAGGCGGCCTCCCCGTGGCCGCCCCCAATGATGGGCAACCACAGGGGGTTGCCCCTACACTTGGGATGACAAAAGAGGGAGCTTGGGGTGACTCAGGAGTCTGGGGCAAGATTTTTCTCAGATCACTCATGTTCCGATCGGGAAGGTAAAGTTCAGGAGAATCTATTTCTTCCTTACCAGACCAGGCTTTCTTGAGCTCGCCGATGGGTTCTTCAAAAAGCACAGAACCATCAAGTCCTATACATCTGAAAATCGGCTTATCCAGAACCGTGCCCACTCGTCTGACGGCTTTCTCACTCCAGCTTCCGCAATGTTTTCGAAAAACGGATTCAAATTTTTCTCTTTTTTCTGGCGACACTGTAACGATAAAACGTCCCGTTGATTCACTGAATAGAATGTGATCGTTTCGTTCGAGTCCGTCCGTTGGGACATTTCTGAGATCAATTTCCATCCCGAGCCAGCCTGCCATTGCGACCAAAGCGGCGTGAACGGCAAGCCCTCCACGGTAAATTCCATGGCAGGAAGCAACAAGACCTTCAGAAATAGCCTCTTCAAGAGCCTTATAAAGCGGCATGAAACTGGAAACATCAACCTTTGGGACGTTCAGACCCACATATCCGAAAAGATCGTAATATTCGGACCCTCCCAGTTCATTTTTGGTGATTCCCACAACGTAGACGTCGTCTCCCGGCATCTTGGCATCAAGGGTTACGCACTTAGAAATGTCATCCACAATGGTCGTAGCGGTAAACTGCATGGTGGGCAATCCGGAAACTTTGTGTCGTTCTCCAAAAGCTCCTTTCAGGAATCCGTCTACATACATACTGTCTTTTCCGGAAAGAAGCGGAATTCCAAAAGCCAGGCAAAAGTCCCGCAGAGCCCAGTTAGCTCTAACAAGCTGAGCCGCCTTATAGCGTCCGTCCGGATTTTCATCAGGATCATACAAAATTGTAGGCCAGCAGAAATTATCAACTCCTCCTATACGATCCAGCCTACCTCCTACGGCTAAAAGCCGTCTCACGCTTTCGTCTATCGTAGCGGCAACCATGTGGTAGGTATCAATCTGCCCGTAAAAAGGATGGAGAGCCTGAGTTACAGCAAGTCCTTTCGTGGAGGAGTAAACAGGACGTATCACGGCAGCATCGGAGGGTATATCTCGATGAATGCCGACAAGTGGCTTTATGACGGAAGCTCCCTGCACTTCATGATCATACTGGCGCTGGATCCATTCACGGGATCGCATATTGGGACGAGCCAGCACCGTACGAAGCAGGGATCCATAGTCTCCAGGCTCCTTTATGACTGGCTCACACAATCCTCGCTGTTTGGGAGAAAGCCATTCGGCGTCAAAGCGCCATTTGGGAAATTCCTCCTCGAAAAACTTCAAATCGAGATAAGCGCAGGTTTTGCCGCCATAGGTCAAGTGAAGCTTGCCCGTATTTTCGTAACGCCCGATCACAGTGCTTTCTACTTCATGTTTTCTGGAAAGCTCCATGAAACGATCCAGATGTTCGGGCTTGATACCAACGGTCATTCGCTCCTGCGATTCAGAAACCCAGATTTCCCAGGGATCCAGCCCTTCGTATTTAAGCGGCACTTTGTCGAGTTCGACAAAGGCTCCACCTGCAAGCCGTGCCGATTCGCCTACGGACGATGAAAGACCTCCACCACCGTTGTCGGTGATGAAAGAAATCAGCCCCTCATCGCGAGCTTCCAGAAGGAAGTCGTGCATTTTCTTCTGAGTATAGGGATCGCCTATTTGAACGTGTCCCACAGGTGTATGCTCGGAGTAGGCTTCGCTGGAAGCCGTAACGCCGTGGATGCCGTCCTTCCCTACTCTTCCTCCACACATCACAATGAGATCCCCAGGTTCAGGACGCTTTTCATGACAGGGACCATTAGGCACCGACTTTGGCATTATGCCGATGGATGCAACGAAAACGAGGCATTTTCCCAGATAGGACGGATGAAAAAGAAGGTTTCCGAATATGGTGGGAACTCCATGCTTGTTGCCACCATCCCGCACACCTTCAACAACGCCATCAAGAAGCCGGCGAGGATGAAGGTGGGGCTTAAGAGGGCCGGGATAATCTCTTGGACCTACACAGTAACCGTAAAGCCCACCGACAAGACGGGCTCCCTTCCCTGTTCCCATGATGTCACGATAGACGCCAACAATCCCCGTCAGAGCGCCTCCGTAAGCTTCCATGTTGGACGGGCTATTGTGAGTTTCTCCGGTAATCACATAGTGATGCTGTTCATCAAAAGCCGCCACTCCGGCATTGTCCCATAGAACCGATATTACCCAGTCGTTTTTCTTCTGAAGCTCAAGAGTGGGCGCTTCGATACATGTTTTGAAGAGGTTGTCCACCACAACCGTCTCGCCGGTTTCCATGTCGCGATAGGTGAAAACCCCGCGGAAGGTGTTGTGATTGCAGTGATCACTTCGAGCCTGAGAAATGGCTTCCAGTTCCACATCTGTCGGATCGGAAAGCCCCACAGCCGCCCTCTGAGCTCTCACTTCAGGCCGGTTGAAGTAATTCCTTATGACGGGAATATCCTGTGGGTGCAGAGCAAGGTTACGTTCCCGACTCAACCGAGCCAGCACCTCATCAGATGTAACCGCAAAAGTGACAACTCGCCCTCCCCCGCTACCTTGAAGAGATACTCGGGGCACTATAAAACCTATGCCTTCCTGAGGATTCCACTCATCGCAGGAAAAGATTCGCCATTGTTGAATAAGCTCATTAGCAAGCAGTTCCCTGGCGATAGTCTCAACCTGGTTTCTGGAGAGGTTGCCGGCGCGGATTTCATAAATTCTGGATGTATAAGCTGCATCTTCTGGATGGAGATTCCGCCGAAGATAGGAAGCGATGGCTTCCAGAGCCACACTGCCTGCTGTGTCGCGCACTCCAGGCCTGAAACCAACCCAGATCACCCACTTAAAGGGGACGATAGCGGGGTTTGTAAGAGGCGAAAAGCTCGACACCTGCGTAACGGGATTTGTAAATATGTCACGCCGTATAGCTTCAAATTCATCATCGCTCAGGCGGGCATCAAAGGTGATCACGTGAATAACTCGAACAGGGGACAGCTCTGGTAAAGTGTCCCCCGGGATGTCCCAACCGAAGTAGTCTTTAACTTTTCGACGAATGCGTTCACCTTCAGCATCGAGAATGCCTGGCTTGAATGCGATTTCCAGTCTTTTTAGCATTTGCCATCTCCTGTGCTATTTTTCTGAAGAACTTTCTTTTATCTTCTTCAAAAGCCTGTAAATATGCTGTCGCTTAAGTCCACACTCACGAGCCGTCTGAGAAACATTTCCACCATGTTTTTCCAGAAGTCTAAGAATGTAGCGACTCTGAAATTCGTCGAGTATCTTTTCTTTGGCTTCCTTGAAGGGAATATCGAAAATCGAAGGATCGCTGGCAATCGTAAGAGCTGGAGAAGACGAGTTTTTCTGATTCTCGGCAGGGAAAAGATCACCAACTCCCAAAATTTCCCCCGACGCCATAATGACTCCACGCTCAACGGTGTTTTCAAGCTCCCGAACATTCCCAGGCCATGGATAATGGAGAAGCCTATAGGTGGCTTCTGGAGAAAAGCCTTTAACAGCCTTTCCGTGAATGGCGGCGTATTTACGGAGGAAGTGGTGAGCAAGGGGAAGAATATCTTCCATTCTCTCCCGAAGCGATGGCACATGAATATGGACAACGTTCAGTCTGTAAAAGAGATCTTCTCGAAATTCCCCTTTTTCTATCTTTTTCTGGAGATCTCTATTGGTCGCCGCAATATAACGCACATCGGCTTTTTTGATGGTGTTGGATCCCACAGGCTTGTATTCTCCTTCCTGAAGGAGCCTGAGGAGTTTCACCTGAAGAGCTGGAGCGAGGTCACCTATTTCATCCAGAAAGAGCGTTCCGCCGCGAGCTTCCTCAATAAGACCTTTCCTGTCTTTCACGGCTCCTGTAAAAGCTCCTTTGACGTAGCCAAAAAGCTCACTTTCAAGGAGAGATTCGGGGATAGCGCTACAGTTTATAGCCACAAAAGGTTTATCACGACGGGCGCTTTGAGCATGTATGGCTCGAGCCACAAGTTCTTTCCCGGTGCCACTTTCTCCCGTGATGAGAACCGTTGCCGACGTTCCGGCAACCTTCATTATCTGATCCCGAACACGGTTTATTGCGGGGCTGTTGCCGATCAGGCTTGGATAGCCAGATCTTTCAAGAACTTCCTGTCTGAGGCAAAGATTTTCTCGAGTCATCTGATGCCAGCGAAGGGCCTGCTGAACCACATGAAGGATTCTATCCTTGCGAAATGGTTTGGTAACGTAATCAAAGGCACCTTTTTTGGTAGCTTCAACGGCCGATTCTATCGTCCCATAGGCCGTAAGAATGATTACAGCAGTGGTTTCGTCCTTGGCTTTAGCAGCTTCTAAAATCCGCATACCATCAACATGCGGCATCTTGAGATCTGTAATAACAACGTGGTAGGCATGTTTTGATATGAGTTCCAGGGCTTCACGTGGATCGGAAGTTGCAGTAATGTGATAGCTTGAATCCGATGCAAAAATACGGGTAAGCAGAGTCAGCATATCGGGTTCATCATCTACTATGAGAATTTCAACGCTCATAAGCCGCTTCTCCTGTCCGTCATTCCGAGGCGTCCTGAGCGAAGCGAGGGAACCCCGAGGAATCTCCAGGAAGATCCTTCGCTTCGCTCGGGATGACAAAAGAGGGTGCTCGGGATGACAAAAGAGGACTCGGGGTGACAAAAGAGGGTGCTGGGGGTGACAGCCTTTTTTGTCATTCCGAGGCCCTTCTTCCTGTTATAAAGTTTAAGTTTCAGTTCTTTATTTGGCTTTTTGATGGAGGACAAGTCAAGCATGATGTGGAAAGATTGGTTCAAATTAAAAAACGATCCGTCAGTCCAGTCCTTCGGCAGAAGAGAGCTCAGGAAAATTCTTATCGGCATAGGGCTGGCAACTTTTATTCTGGTGTGCGTGGCAACGGTCATGGGCGTTGTAAACATGCGATACGTCAAGAATGTGGTGCGAGACCAATTCAACGAAGAACAGCTCATTCTTGCCAGGACATCGGCTCAAAGGATTGAAAAGTCCTTTTACAACGCTTTATCAGACCTCGGTTTCCTAAGCACATTTCCGGCTATTCAATATGCCGAGCGAAAATATTATGATCAACTCCTAGCCCTTACCCTGCCTTTGCTACAGAAAGACTCGATTACGGAAATCGTTCGGGTAAGCAGTGAAGGAAAAAAGCTTTTTACGGTGAACAGGGAAAAGGGGCTTTTCTTTGGTGAACCGTCATCAAATCAAGATGGAGAAGAGCCAGCCGTTTACATGGCTATTGCTCGAAATTCCACAATTAGAGAAAAGGCTTTACCTGTAGGAACGAATAAAGTCACCACGGGCGGGTACACTTCTGTCTGTATGACCTTTATAACCCCTGTTTACGAAACCGCTTCTGATGCTGATCATCCCTACCCCAGCAGGCGATTCTCTGGATATCTCAGAGCAAGTGTCAACGTTACCGAGATGGCCAAAGAGGTTGTTTCTCCTGTACGTTCCGGAAAAACAGGCTACGGTTGGGTTATAGATCACACAGGTTTATTTATCTACCACCCGGAAGAGGATTTTGTGGGAGAAAATGCCTTTGAAGTGAGAAACCGAAAGAATCCAAATCTCTCCTTTGTGAAAATCAATGAAATCCAGAAGAAGCAGATGCTCCAGGGACGGGAGGGAACCGGAAGCTATGTTTCGGGATGGCATAGAGAAATCGTCGCTCCCATGGAAAAACTCATAGCCTTTAGCCCTGTTAAAATCGAAACATCAGAAGGAACTCATTTCTGGTCTGTTGCTATAGTGGCGCCGGTTTATGAAATCGAAGGCATCGTAAGCCGTATTTACGCCAGACAGATCCTGTTTCAGGGGATGGTCATGGGAGCGCTACTACTGGCGGCTCTATTCGTGATCCTCTATGAATTTCGATGGTTATCGATCCTGGAAATTGAAGTAGCGAAGAAGACGGAAGATATAAAAGCCTATGCTAAGGAACTGGAGCATTCGGAAGCAAAATATCGTTCTCTCGTAGAAGGTGCGGAAGACATTATCTTCAGTGTAGATGCAAACGGCATCATAAAAACGGCGAACAAATCCATGCGGAGGCTGTTTAACGTATCGGACGAAGCCGAACTGGTAGGCAAGCCCATAGATGTAATATTTCCCGAAGATCGCTTGGCAGAACAGAAAAAAATCATTGAAAAAGTCATATCAGAAAGGAAAAGCCTCCGAACGGAAGAAAGGATAATCTCTGGCGATAGGACTCTCTGGTTTTATCTCAACTATATTCCTCTCGAGACAAATCAGGATACCCCGCTTGTTCTTGTGATCGGACGTGACATGACCGAATGGAAAGAAATTGAAGACCAGTTAATCAACACAGAAAAACTTGCGTCTCTGGGGACTCTAGCTGCCGGCGTCGCTCACGAGCTGAATAATCCTCTTGGAATCATGTTGGGCTTCTGCGAATTGCTGTTAGAAAGATTCGAACCTGGAAGTATGGAATATAACGACCTTAAGGTCATAGAACGACACGGGCTTCACTGCAAAAGCATTGTGGAACGGCTTCTTAGCTTTGCTCGATTCAGTGAGGAACAGGAAGACACCTGCGACGTCAATGAAAATATAGAGCTAGTTGTATCTGTAATCGAGCATACTCTAGAAATGAACGATATCACTCTGGAATGTGACCTGGATGAAGATCTGCCTCCTGTGGCCTGCGATCCTAAAGGTTTTCAGCAGGTGCTTTTGAATTTAATAAACAACGCCATTTATGCTTTGAAGGAAAGGCCGGAAAAGAAAATCTTCGTCAAAACAAGGAAAAAGAGCGAAAAGTTTGTAGAGATAACGGTTTCTGATACGGGTTGCGGAATCCCGAAGCATGTACTGCCGAAAATTTTTGATCCCTTCTTTACCACAAAGAAGGTAGGTGAAGGAACGGGATTAGGGCTTTCTGTAAGTTACGGCATTGTTACGCAATTTGGTGGATCCATCACCTGTGAGAGTATCGCCGAAGAGGACGATTATGAAAAAGCCGGAACCACCTTCACCATTCTTCTGCCAATTAGCGTAGAATCATGATTTTCTGTCTGCCAGCTTTTTAAGCCGGATAAGCCAGAAAACTATTGACTAACGGCAGTATATGCTGATATAGAGAAATTACCCTGAAGGTGGGGCTGTAGCTCAGTTGGGAGAGCGCTTGAATGGCATTCAAGAGGTCAGGGGTTCGATTCCCCTCAGCTCCACCAGTCCTGAGTTCGTAAGTAACCTCACTTACCCTCCATAAACCAAACTTCACCATGGCACATTCTTTGATGGGTTATTCAACCGAGGTTTTCCACGGTTTGTTAACGCCAGCAAAAGAGGGAATGTGCCATGAGCGAAAAAGTCCGTATTTTAATCGTTGATCCTGACGAAGATACTCAAGATTTCTTTTTTAGAGCCCTCACAACCAAAAACCGTTTTCAGTGTTTTGTTGCATCTAAAAAAGAAGAAGCTCGAGATATCTTGAGCGCCTTCCCCATTGATCTAATTCTTATGGACATTGGCATTGCAGAATCATCCAATTTCGCACTACTTCGGGAGATTCTCTCTCGCTGGACTCATACTGTTGTTTTACTTAGCGGATCGATTCACCAGACCCGTCACATGAAAGATGCAGTTTCTATGGGAGCCCACGGTTACATCATAAAACCTATCTCACTGTATTCATTGAGAAAAATTGTAGAGTCCTACACAAGGGAGACCGCTACTGTCAACAGAATGTGACAGAAGTGTCTCATTTTTGGTTATTCAGGGGGTGTTACATGAAAGGGCTTCTCCCGATCGGATGCTGAAAAAACTGATGACGACAAACAGATCCTGTAATTGTGCAACCAGGCACATTCATTGCTCATAGGTAGAGTGAAGCCAGCAGAGGAACTGAAAACAACCACAGCGAGAAGGAGGGTTAAGAAATGGCACAGCGAATCCTGGTAGCAACAGATGGTTCGGAACACGCCATGAAGGCGGTTCAAAAGGCGCTGGAGTTTGCGGAAAAGGAGGGAGCAGAAGTGACCATAATGTCTGTGGCATACTATGCCAAAGATTTTTTTGATGAAATGCCCCTCAACATCCAGACAAAACTCGAGGATCAAGCTCGGTCGGCTCTAGATCGTGCCAAAGCCCTGTTTGACGAAAAAAACATCCCCGTAAAGACTCACATGGAAGCCGGGCTAGTTCCTGCGAACAACATCCTGAGGTTCGCTCAGGAGCAAAAATTCGATCTCATTATCCTGGGAAGTACAGGTATTTCGGGCTTCATGAGGACTCTGATCGGATCAACGGCTGCTAAGGTAGTAGCCCAGGCGCCTTGTAGCGTTCTGGTAGTAAGATAACTTAGATGTCAAAGGAGGGAGGAAAAATGATGAGAAGATTCTTTTCGACAATACTTAGTATGTTCATCACCTTAGCGGTATTTTTGCCCACCATGGCCTTAGCAGCGGGTGGAGGCAAGGTGGAAAATGTTGTTATAGTTGCCGATCCCAGGAAGGTGCATGGGATCTTAGCCTGGTGGGCAAACCTTTACAACGAAAGCCATGCCTACTTCACTCTTCTTACGATAATAATCATTCCCCTAATAGGGGTAATATTCGGCCTTATCGCCGACTGGGTAATGGCATCTATAGGCATTGACCTGAAGTCTCGAGAACTCGCAGAACACTAAAAACATAAAGGAGGTAAGACCATGGATTGGCTATACATTACTATGCCCATTGCAGGAGTGCCGATCTTTTGGCCGGGTTTGATTATCCTTGGTGTCGGTGTGGGGATTATAGGAGGTTTTTTCGGAATGGGTGGTGCCTGGATGGTAACGCCAGGTCTTAACATCCTTGGTTTTCCCATGGCGTTCGCTATCGGAACCGACATAGCTCACATGGCTGGGAAGTCCCTAATATCTACAATGCGACATGGCAAGTTCGGAAACGTAGATTACAAGCTGGGTCTCATTATGCTCGTAGGAACAGTTGTCGGTTTTGAAGTCGGCGCTCAGATGGTCATGTGGCTCGAAAGACTTGGGAATGTGGACAAGGTTGTGCGATGGCTTTATGTCTTCCTCTTGCTCTTCATAGCTTGGATGGTCTTCTACGATGTTGTGAAGAGGAAACGTAAAGAAAGAGAAGCGAAACTGGCGGGTCGTGAATTAGATAAGCTCGCAACAGGCATAGAATGGCATAAGACCCTACACAAAATCCACATTCCTCCAATGGTGCATTTCAAAGCGGCAGGAATCTATTGTTCTATGTGGCTTCCTGTTATGGTTAGCTTCTTTACCGGATGGCTTGCGGGAATTCTCGGAATCGGCGGTGGCCTTATTCGTATGCCGGCCCTCGTATACCTGGTCGGATGCCCCACTCACGTAGCCGTTGGAACCGACCTCTTTGAAGTAATGATTTCAGGACTTTACGGAGCAGCGACTTATACTTACAAAGGCAGAACAGAGCTTCTTGCTGCTATTATCATGCTTGTCGGAGCGTCTGTTGGAGCCCAGGTTGGAACTGTTGCCACCAAATATATCAAAGGTTATGGAATTAGAATCGCCTTTGGATGGGCTGTTATCGGTTGCATGGTGTCGGTTGTGTTGAAACTCATCCCATCTTACGTCCCAAGTGTAAAAGACATCTGTGGCACTCTGGCAACCATTGTAGTGCTGGGAGTTGTGTCATTGCTGAGCCTCTACATTGCCATCCGTATGGTTCAGGGAGCCAGAAGAGAAATTGCAGCCAAAAAGCAGCAGCGTGTAGCAATGGAAAGCCATGGCGCATAACAAAAATTTATTACCATGGAGGAGATTCCATGAAGGTTCTAACCAGATTGATCATAACACTTGCGGTTTTAACCATAGCGTTATCGGGCTGCAACTTTGGGAAAGTGGATCAGGGGAGAACTGTCCAGTATGATAAGGAAAAAAAGGTGGTAACGATTATAAGAGACACCGGGGATGAGAAAAACCCCAAGTATGAAGGACCTCCTGTGTCCTACAAAATGCCAGATGATCCAAAAGAAATAGGTCCTGAACCAAAAGCCGGCGGTAGGTTGAATCTCGATGTGGCAAAACAGCAAATCACCATCTTCAACCCTGTTTCGAAAAAGATAGAAACCATACCCATAACCATCATTGACAAGAAGGAGAATGTCGACAAGAACGATCCTCTGGTATTTGACGTATCACAGGGAAAACCCAAGAAGTTTCCGGTGGTAGATAAAGATCGCAAAACCATCACGGTCTATTCATCCAGGCAGAAACTCCTTGTGACCTTTTCTCTTCCCGATGAATACTTCAATTTGCCGGCCGACACGTGGGATGCTGGTGATGTGGTGCGAATCTATTACAAAGAGGAAGGCAAGGCGAAGCGGTTCATGAACGTCACAAAGACGGATATCTACAAAAAGTAGAGGCACAGGAGTGAACCTAAGGGGGCGAGCTTTTTCTCCGCAGCTCGCCCCTTTTTACTTGCGGAATGTAGCTGGCTTATTTTATGCGGGAGTATCAAAATGGATACAGTCCTATTCAAAAGACGCAAGGCGCTGGGAATTATGTGTTCGGTATTTTGTTTTATATTGTTGATCGCTCTTTTAGATGGTCTTTTTGCCCGTTTCAGACAAAATCCCAATGAATTTCACGTTCTTCCGGGAACTCAAATTCCAGTCATTGGAGCTCTTCCACCCGAAATCCAAGATCTAAGAAAACTTCAGGTTACCATGATTCCAGAACAGGGCCTTCGTTTTACTTTACTGGGAACTCAAACCGGCTACTGGCTGGGAGGCACACTCTGGCGAGCTACCGTAGATGTGCTACCAGAAGCTCACAAAGGGAAATACATCATAAAAGTAACGGCCCCTCCCTACAGCAAAAAGCCCCTTAGAGAATTCACCATCTTCGTATATGACGATCCTAAGGCTATTCAACGTGCATCTCTTTCTATTTTCAGGCGATATTTAGATGTAAATCCGTGGATTGTCTTCTGTGGAGCTTTAGCAATTGCCGTGAGCCTTGGAGGGGCTCTCTTTTTGCTTTCATCCCGTATTGAACGACTTCTTCGAGAAGAAGGATTTGGAGAAATATACCGTGTCATTTTTGATCACGAGGAGGGGAAAACCTTTGCGTTTTTTGGACTTGGAGCAAGGAACGGAATTTCAGAAGGTGACGTGCTGGAAGTGTTCAATACAACCGGAGAAAAGGTGGGGCAGATAGAAGTAAAAAAAGTTTCTGAAAATGATGGCATTGGATTATGGGATGGGGAAAACACCTTGCCTAAGCAGGGCTTTTTGGTAAAGAAACGAGCTTAGTTTTCCTGAAAGTGTCCGAAAAAAAATAGTCTTCATAGATGGTGCGGGAAAAATCCACCGCTCAATTTAGCTTTAACACACTGTCCCATTTTTGGGGTCCACTTTTGACTGCTTACCGCTTTTTCCCTTGCGCAATCTAAAAAATCTATTATTGTCAGCAACTCGACCAGAACTAACAAAATAAAAGATAAACCAGTTTGACTGCTCTAAGATAGCTAACAAGGAGGTTGTTGTGGACTTCTTTAAGGCTGCAATTTTAGGGATTGTAGAAGGTTTAACAGAGTTTTTGCCTGTTTCTTCTACAGGACATCTTATCCTTACCGCTCACATCCTTGGCATTCCTCACACTAACTTTACCAAAACTTTTGAAATAGCCATCCAGCTTGGATCTATACTTGCGGTGTTATTTATTTACTTTGAAAGGTTTTTAAAGGATTCCGAAACCTGGAAAAGGATTATTTTAGCCTTTATTCCTACCGGGGTTTTGGGTTTTTTACTTTATAAAGTCATTAAAAAGTTCTTTATAGGGAACGATCTTTTGGTGGTAGTAAACTTGGTTGTAGGAGGTTTGGTTCTTTTGTGTGTTGACAGGTTTTTCCGGCAAGAAGAAAGAATTGCTGACGTCAGAGGAATTAGCCTAAAAAAATCATTTTTTATAGGGGTCTTCCAAGCCCTAGCTACGGTTCCCGGGGTTTCTCGTTCAGCTGCAACCATCATAGGAGGTATGGTTGTCGGACTTAACCGTAGGGCTGCGGCTGAGTTTTCTTTTATGTTAGCTGTTCCAACAATGTTTGCGGCTACCACCTACGATTTGCTAAAGTCCCGTTCAGAACTATCTTTTCAGGATTGGCAAATTCTCCTGGTTGGTTTTGCCTTTGCCTTTTTCACTGCTATGGTAACTGTTAAAGCCTTTCTAAATTTTATATCCAAGCACAGCTTTTTCATCTTCGGAGTTTATCGAATTTTAGCAGGTATACTTTACGTCTGGGCGTTTTTGTTTTAGCGCAATGTAATTTTATCTAATGATACACAAAACTTGACTTAAGGCTATCAAGTTGCTAGTAAATATTGGACAATATTGAACCGCTTGGATCCCGGGACGGGACCGAGACGGCAAAAGCTGGGTAAATCACGAAGCCTTCCGCCGTTCGGTCGCGGAAGGCTTTTTTGTTGGAGGGGAAGATGAAGATAGTGAAATCAGTGAGCGAGATGCAGCAACTTGCCGATCTCTGGAGACGAGACGGCAAAGTGATCGCCTTTGTTCCTACGATGGGCTACCTTCATGAAGGTCATCTGGCGCTCATGAGAGCAGCCAGAAAAGAAGGTGATGTTCTTGTGATAAGCATTTTCGTAAATCCCATCCAGTTTGGTCCTCAGGAAGATTACGAAAGGTACCCCAGAGATCTGGAAAGAGACCTTCGTCTTGCTGAATCTGTAAACGTTGACGTGGTTTTCGCTCCGGAAGTCAAAGAAATGTATCCCGATGGTTTTCAAACAATTGTCGATGTAACCGAGCTTTCCAAACCGCTTTGCGGCAAAAGCAGACCAGGGCACTTCAGAGGTGTTGCAACGGTTGTTACAAAACTTTTCAACATAGTAAAACCACATGTTGCTGTCTTTGGTGAAAAAGACTTTCAGCAACTGGTGGTTATTCGCAGGATGGTTAAGGATCTTAATATGGACGTTCGTATTATCGGGCATCCTATAGTCAGGGAAGCTGATGGGCTGGCAATGAGTAGCAGGAATGTTTATCTATCCCCGGAAGAACGCAAAGTAGCTCTCAGGCTGAGCCAATCACTCAAAAAAGCCCGTCGACTTGTCGCTCAATCCGTTCTGGATGCCCAGGAAATTTTAAAAGCAGTTGTTTCCCATTTATGCCAGGATGACGCTTTACGACTGGACTATGCAGAGCTAAGAGATCCAGAAACTCTTGAAGAAGTATCAGTTGTTAACAAACCAACACTTCTTGCAATAGCTGCCTTTGTTGGAAAAACAAGGCTCATTGATAATTGCATTCTTGATCCTGCCGAAGCTTATACTGCGTAAAAGGAGGAACTCTCTATGGTTCGGACCATGCTAAAGTCAAAAATCCATAGAGCCCGAGTAACGGACGCCAATTTGGAATATGAGGGAAGTTTAACGATTGACGAAAATCTCATGAAGGCAGCAGATATCCTGCCTTTTGAACAGATAAAGGTTTATAATATTTCAAATGGGGCGAGATTCGACACTTACGCCATCCCAGGCGAACCGGGTAAAGGTGAAATATGCTTAAACGGTGCGGCTGCCAGGATGGGCGCAAAAGGAGACTTGATTATTATCGTAACTTATGCTCAATATAGTGACTCTGAAATGGCTAATTACAAACCAAAGATCGTGTTGGTGGGGGAAGGAAACAAGCCCAAAGCATGAAAAGGTTTTTCAAGAAGATTCATGTGGCGATTCGTAACTACTTTGTAGCTGGAGTTCTTACGGTAGTTCCTCTTTCCATCTCCGGTTACGTAATTTACCTGATACTTCATAACGCCGACAGAATATTCAATATTTTGCCTGCCAATCTAAACCCCAAGACCTATCTCCCCTTCCCCATTCCTGGTCTTGGTATTATCGTTGTGCTGGGGGGTATATTTCTTATAGGTCTTCTCGTAAGAAATTACGTTGGAAGCAAAATCGTCGATTTTGGTGAATCCCTTCTTTACAGAATTCCTCTCGTAAGACCTCTTTATTCAGCAGTAAAACAGCTTCTAGGAGCGATATTCTCCGAGTCATCTCATAGCTTTCAGCGTGTAGCTTTAATCCAATTCCCCAGAAAAGGCATATACGCTGTGTGCTTCGTTACCGGGATTGCAACAGGTGAGGTTCAGGACAAAACGGCAGAGCGAGTAATCAACGTTTTTCTTCCAACAACACCCAATCCTACATCCGGTTTTTACCTTCTCGTTCCAGAATCGGAACTCATAGAAACATCTCTTACCGTAGAGGAAGCTTTCAAACTGATTGTGTCCGGAGGACTAGCATCACCTTTAAACTGTGCTAGCGGCCGTTCAGTGGTTTTTAAGGATGGCAAAATAGTAGAACACACAACAACATAGAAGAAAGGAGTTACAAGAATGACCCTGTCAAATTATCTTTTTACTTCAGAATCGGTAACGGAGGGGCATCCCGACAAGGTTGCCGACCAGATTTCGGATGCAATACTCGATGCTATAATCAAAGAAGACAAAAATGCTCGAGTCGCCTGTGAAACTCTTGTTACAACAGGGCTTGCTTTTGTTGCAGGAGAAATAACCACCTCAGCATGGGTTGATATTCCAGAAATCGTGCGACAGACAATAAAAGAGATCGGCTACAATGATTCTTCAATGGGTTTTGACTGGGAAACCTGTGCTGTAATCTCGAGTATTGACAAACAGTCTCCTGATATAGCCATAGGAGTTAATCCGGGAGAAGGACTTTTTGAAGAAATGGGCGCAGGTGACCAGGGTATCATGTTCGGTTACGCCTGCGATGAAACTCCAGTGCTTATGCCCATGCCTATTTATTATGCTCATCGTCTGACTAAAAAACTGGCCGAAGTAAGAAAAAACGGCATCCTCGATTTCCTCAGGCCTGATGGAAAAAGCCAGGTTACGGTCGAATACGAAGATGGACGGCCAAAAAGGATAACCGCTATCGTTATCGCCGCTCAGCATAGTCCCTCGGTAACCTACAAAACCATTCAGGAAGGGATTATCGAGGAAGTAATAAAAAAGGTAATTCCACCGGAACTCATCACTGATAAAACAAAATTCTACATCAATACAACCGGTCGTTTTGTTATCGGCGGTCCTATGGCTGACTGTGGTCTTACTGGTAGAAAGATCATCTGCGACACCTACGGAGGCAAGGGACATCACGGTGGCGGATGTTTCTCAGGAAAAGATCCCACGAAGGTGGATCGCTCGGGTTCTTACATGGCTCGCTATGTTGCCAAAAATATCGTCGCCGCAGGGTTAGCCAAAAAAGTAGAAATCCAGGTTGCTTACAGTATCGGCGTTGCAGAACCGGTAAGTCTCATGGTGGACGCCTTCGGAACTGAACGTATTCCGATTGAAAAACTCACTCAAATTGTAAAAGAAACTTTTTCCTTCAAGCCAGCCGACATGATAAATCACCTTAAGCTTCTCAGACCCATTTATAAACAGACCGCCTGCTATGGCCATTTCGGAAGAACGAATCCGGACTTTACATGGGAAAAGACCGATATGGTGGATGTGCTGAGAGACAAAGCCGGGCTCTAAAAACACAAGGAGTAATCGAATGATCTGCGACATTAAAGATCGTAATCTTGCGGATAAGGGAAAGCTCAGAATCGAGTGGGCGGCGAGATCTATGCCGGTTCTGCGGAGTATCAAAGAAAGATTCGAGCGAGAAAAACCACTTATCGGAATCCGCATAGCTGCTTGCCTTCATGTCACCACCGAAACAGCCTTCCTTATGCAGACACTGAAAGCGGGTGGAGCATCAATAAGGCTCTGTGCATCAAATCCTTTGAGCACACAGGACGACGTTGCAGCATCCCTTGTCGTTCATGACGGTATCCCCGTTTTTGCCATAAAAGGCGAGGACAGAGACACCTACTATCGCCACATCATTCAGGCTCTGGAGGAACGTCCCCAGATAACAATGGACGATGGAGCCGATCTGGTATCGACTCTTCACACAGAGCGTCAGGAGCTCATTGGCGAAGTGATAGGAGGCACAGAGGAAACGACGACGGGAGTTATCCGTCTGAGAAGCATGGCAGACAAAGGAGTGCTTCGGTATCCCATAGTGGCTGTTAACGATGCCAACACCAAGCATCTTTTCGATAATCGTTACGGCACAGGCCAGAGCACAATAGACGGAATCATTCGAGCTACAAACAGGCTTATTGCCGGAAGCGTGTTCGTGGTTTGCGGTTATGGGTGGTGCGGTCGTGGTGTTGCCATGAGAGCTCGAGGGATGGGTGCAAGAGTGGTTGTTACAGAAGTAGATCCACTGAGAGCACTCGAAGCCGTGATGGACGGCTACGAAGTGATGCCAATTGCGGAAGCGGCAAAAATAGGAGACTTTTTCTGCACTCTCACGGGCAACATCCACGTCATTCGTAAAGAACATTTTGAAGTAATGAAAGACGGTGCGATTGTAAGCAATTCTGGACATTTCAATGTTGAACTGGATCTTGAAGCTTTATCCCAGATGGCTGTATCGAGGCGAATGGTAAGAGATTTCGTTGAAGAATTTCGGCTAAAAGACGGTCGTAGCATCTATGTGCTTGCCGAAGGGCGGCTTGTTAACCTTGCTGCAGCTGAAGGACATCCATCAAGCGTCATGGACATGAGCTTTGCAAATCAGGCTCTGTGTGTAGAATACCTGGTAAAAGAAGGCAAAAATCTCGCCAAGCAGGTATATACTGTACCTCGACAGATTGACGAAGAAGTAGCTCGATTAAAACTTGCAAGCATGGGCATTTCTATTGATCAACTAACGGAGGAGCAGGATCGTTATCTTCATTCATGGGAAATGGGAACCTAAGGTATGAAACCGATACATTTGAGGATCGCCGCTGTTGTGATCCTCATCGGAGCTTTGGGCGGATGCGCAAAACCACCTGAAGCTCCCCCTCCAACTCCACCACCACCTGCCAGAGTAGAAAAGCCATCCGTACCGCATATTAGTCTTGTTAAACTTCAGGAAAACTTTTTGAAGAATATCGATTTCCGTGATGACGGTGACCAGCAAAGCCTGATTAAAGCCGCAAAGGAGAGCCTTTCCTATCTGGATAAACTTCCATCTTCAAAACTTTTCAAAGCAGGCGACGTAGAATTCTCTGCAGCCCAATATGCCGAGGCTTTAAGAAAACTTCTTGCCATAATGGAAAAAAGACAAATCTCCGTTCAGGATGTGATCTCTCTTTTTGATGTTTACGCCTACAAAGTTGAAATCCAGGACACTTCTTCACAGTCCAGACCAGGAGAAGGTGTAATCTACGGCACAGGGCAGGTTTTAGCAACTGGTTATTACGAGCCGATTTTGGAAGGAAATTACCGTCCATCCAAGGAGTATTCATACCCCATTTATCCTGTGCCGGAAAACCTTATAAAAGTTTCACTGGATTTGTTCAACGTTAACTGCGGTGATGTTTCCACTATAGTAGGACGTGTTGAGGGACACAAGCTAGTTCCTTATTACAGCAGACGAGAAATTGACGAAGGAGCCCTTAAGGGGACTCAACCTCTCGTCTGGGTCAAAAATCCTGTGGACGCCTTTTTTCTGCAGGTACAGGGATCAGGCATCATACGGTTTCCCGATGGCACCGAAAGACGTCTTGGTTATGGTAGCGGCAATGGCAGACCATACCGTAGCATAGGGAAATATATGATTGATCAAGGATGGATGTCGAAAGACGAAGTCTCTATGCAGGCGATAAAGGCTTATCTCATGTCTCATCCGGATAAGCTCTGGCCTACACTCTGGTATAACGAAAATTATGTATTCTTCAGGTGGGTTGAAGAAGGTCCCAAAGGAAGTTTAAACGTTTTTCTGACACCAGAGCGTTCTATTGCAAGTGATCGTCGATTTTATCCACCTGCTACGTTGAGTTTTATTTCCACAGTGGTGCCTGATGGACATTACAATTACAAACCTTTCAACAGATGGGTCTTTCACCAAGATGCCGGTGGAGCTATCAAAGGACCGGGGCGAGTGGACATCTTTTTCGGAAGCGGCAATGAAGCAGGTGAAAAAGCCGGTCGTATGAAATATCAAGGAACATTGCTACTTTTCTTACCGAAAAATTGAAGACCTCGATTTAAACTTACACAAGCCATAACGGGCTGATTTCCGACTACGGTTTCAAGCCATTATTTAGGATACAATGACAGTGCTGGCGATTTTTCTAACATCCTCCCCCAGAACTAGACTTCTATGGCGTGTTACCGTAGTTAGTCTTTCCTATACGGAACAACAAGAACAGGGGATGGGGCGTGATTGACAACATACTGAGCTACACTGCCAAGAAGAATACCCCCTAGAGCTGATCTTCCCTGATGACCTATGACAATAAGATCGGCTTTGATTTCTTTTGCAACATCAATAATTTCAGTTCCAGGTTTGCCCTCTTTAAGGATAAATTCAATTTCCAATCCATCAGCCATGGATGAAGCAACCAGGCTACGCATTTCCTTTTCTCTATCTTGCCTTACATTTCTCATAATTTCAACAAAATCGCCTTTATAACCTTTAATGCTCAGTTCATGAATGGCATCCACAACACGCTGACTGATAACATGCATCATATAAACTTTTGCTCCGTGGCTTCTCGCCATGAAAAGTCCGTATTCAACAGCTTTCTGGGAATTTTCCGAAAAATCTACGGGAATCAAAATGTTGCGTATCTGAACCATTATGCTTGCTCCTTTCTTATAAACGAATGCCCGTTTTGTTTAATGGACAACCCTGGCATCTGGGCTTTGAAGTACAATATTCCTTACCGAGACGCACAAAAAGTGCGTGATATTCCTGGAAGAGCCAAACATCCTGAGGCAGGTTGTCCATAAACAGCCGTCTTAGTTCTTCGTAATGATAATGTTCGGGAGCGTATCCATGACGGAACATCATTCTGTGAGTGTACCGATCGACAACAAAAGAAGGCTGTTTTGCGGCATAAAGTATGATACTATCGGCAGTCTCAGGACCAACGCCATTTAACTTAAGAAGCTGATCCCTTAGAACTGCCATAGGCTGAGATAGAAAAGTTTCAATAGATCCGTTCCACTGGTTAACAACATAATCCACGAAGTGCTTAAGACGTTTAGCCTTTTGACGGAAGAAACCACTGGGCTTAATGAGTTCCGCCAGTTTATCTTCGTTGCAATGGTAGATTCCATCCATCGAAAGCAAGTCCGCTTTCTTCAAAGCGTCAATAGCTCGTTCTACATTGCTCCATGCGGTATTCTGAGTAAGGATCGCTCCAACCACAACCTCAAACTCTGTTTCAGCAGGCCACCAGTGCTGTGGGCCAAAATGTTCAAAAAGCCGTTGAAAAATCGCTTCAAGATCGGCTTGAATGCTATCACAGAGCAGCAGATTTCTCTGTGCAGGTTCATGAACCGATTTCATGGTTATTTCCATACGCCGGCTATCACCTTTCCACAATTTCCACAGTGACCGTTATCAAGCCGAACTAATTTGCTCATAAAACCAAACCTTTCTATAATCACAGTCTGACAGGAAGGACAATATGTGTTTTCGCCCTTTTCTCCTGGAACATTTCCCGTATAGACAAACTCAAGCCCCTCCTCAAGCCCTATTTCTCTAGCCCTGACAAGCGTAGAAACGGGCGTAATGGGAGTAGTCAGCAGTCGATAGGCAGGATGAAAACGTGTAACATGCCAGGGAGTATCCTTCCCTAGCGAAACAATGAAACGGGCTATGTCTCGGAGTTCGGCCGGATCGTCGTTGTGGCCTGGTATAACAAGAGTCGTAATTTCAATCCACACACCAGCTTTCTTAAGCCGAGTGAGAGTATCAAGAACGGGGGAAAGTCTTGCGCCGCACATTTTTTTGTAAAATTCGTCTCGAAAGGACTTGAGATCAATGTTAGCAGCATCCAACACCGGAATTAGCTCATCACAGGCTTCTGGGCTCATGAATCCATTGGATACAAAAACATTTGCTATTCCACTGGATCGAGCAGGTTTCATAACATCCAGAGCAAACTCAAGGAATATTGTGGGTTCGGTGTACGTATAGGAAATAGATGCACATCGGTGAATGATGGCCTGCTGGACAATATCATCTGCTGTGCGATCTTTTCCATAAATAATCCCTGTTTCGTGGGGCATCTGAGAAATATCGGCATTCTGGCAAAAAAGGCATCTAAAATTACAACCTACTGTGGCTATGGAATAACTTCTTGACCCTGGCATAAAATGAAAAAGTGGCTTCTTTTCTATGGGGTCTATGTGTTCTGCCACTACTTTACCATAATTCAAAGCATAAAGTTTGCCATTACGATTTTCCCTGACCCCGCAAATCCCACGCTTTCCTGGTCCTATAACGCAGTTATGAGCGCATGTTTTACAGCGCACTTTCTCATTATCAAGCGTTTCATAAAGGAGCACTTCTCTCATGGCTTTGCCCTTCTTTGCTGTACGTTTCTGTTTTGAAGAGAGATCCCTTCGTAGGGGGAATGTGCCGTTGATGGAATAAACCGATATGGTGAAGAACTACGAAGGGCCACACACTGAGTAAGATCAAAACGGTTAACAATGATAGGGGAAAAAATAAGAGCTCCCACTCCGATTTCTTTCCATGTGGCTGGTTCACGTGTGACATGAAGAGGAACGCCGGCAGCCAATTCGGTCATAGCAATGAGACTACTCTGGCGAATGGTGCGGCAATAAGCGACAGGATTTTTCTCAACCCATGCAGAAAACTTAGCAAACCAGTAGGAAGGGGAATAAGCATTAAACGATGCGATAATGACGGTGGATCTGGCAACTCGAAAGGCCTCCCGAAGGGCTTTTATAGGATCTACGGCATATTCAAGACTCAGCATGAAAAAGACCGTATCAAAGTTTTTATCTTCGAAAGGCAAATCTTCGATTGGCGCATGCCACAGTTTAATCACGTCGGGAAGATTTTTGCGAGCCTCTTCCAGCAATTCCTGTGATGGTTCAACTCCGCAGGGTATATGTTTTTCTTTGTAAAGCCAAAGCAGAAAACGTCCTGAGGCACATCCAACTTCAAGCACCTTCTGAGGCAAGGGAGGAGACCAGAGACGGCTTATTGCGCACACCACCGCATCCCAGAGTTCACCTGCCCTGAGGTAGCGATTTTCAAACCTTTGATAATCCTCAGGGCTCAACATAGTCCTACCATATCGATTCATCAAAAATCCCCTACGGATATGTTAGGGATTTCTAAACACAGCACCTTTGCTTCCCGATGTTACCATAGAGGCGTAGCGAGCAAGATAGCCGGTTTTTATCTTGGGCTCAGGCGGAACCCAATTAGCACGACGTTTAGCAAGGGTTTCTTCGTCAACGAGAAGATCCAGCTTTTTAGCCGGGATGTCGATAAGTATCTCATCACCATCCTCAACTAGAGCTATTGGGCCTCCTGCTGCGGCTTCCGGCGACACATGGCCTATTGCAGCGCCTCTTGTACCTCCGCTAAACCTACCGTCGGTGATAAGGGCAACATCCTTATCCAGACCTCTACCCACAATGGCTGCCGTGGGTGTGAGCATTTCCTGCATGCCAGGTCCACCCTTTGGGCCTTCATAGCGGATTACGACAACATCACCGGGTTTGATAAGTCCTTCCAGAATCGCTGAAGCCGCTTCAGGTTCACTATTGAAGACTCGAGCTCGTCCTACTCGCCTAAGCATTTCTGTAGCAACTGCCGATTGCTTAACAACGGCTCCTTCAGGTGCAAGACTTCCGTAAAGGATGGCGATGCCTCCTTCTGAATGATAGGGATTTTCGAGAGGTCTTATGACGGAATGGTCTACTTCTTTCACGGCTTTTATAATATCAGAAACCGTAAGACCGCTAACTGTCTTAAGATGTTCGTGGATGAGACCTCCCTTTGCCAATTCCTTCATAACGGCAGGAATTCCACCTGCTCGATTAAGATCTTCTAGAAAGTGAGGACCACCAGGGCGCAAAGAACACAAGTGCGGAGTGCGCTTGCTGATGGTGTTAAAGAGATCGAGATCGAGTTCTATTCCGGCTTCATGAGCGATAGCGGGGACATGGAGAACAGTATTGGTCGAACATCCCAGAGCCATATCAACAGCAATGGCGTTTTCAAAGGCTTCCAGAGTAGCTATATCTCTCGGAAGGATATTTTCTTTAACCATTTCGACTATTCTTTTGCCAGCCCATTTAGCAAGCCTGACCCGAGCGGCATGAACTGCAGGAATGGTGCCGTTTCCTGGCAAGCCTAATCCGAGCGCTTCTGTAAGGCAATTCATGGAATTAGCTGTGAACATACCAGCGCATGAACCACATCCAGGACAGGCTTCATCTTCAAGAAGCTTTAGCTCTTCCTCAGTGATTTTACCCGCCTTAAAACTCCCCACCGCTTCAAAAACTGAAATCAGATCTACAGGGGTATTATGAACCCGCCCAGCCAACATGGGGCCTCCGCTTACCACAATGGACGGTATGTTGAGACGAAGAGCGGCCATTAGCATGCCTGGGATTATTTTATCGCAGTTAGGGATCAGGACCAGCCCGTCAAAGGGATGAGCAATGGCCATGATTTCGATGGAATCGGCTATTAACTCACGGCTGGCGAGAGAATACTTCATCCCGGTATGATTCATAGCAATCCCGTCACAGACTCCAATGACGGGAAATTCTACAGGAGTACCGCCAGCCATGCGAATTCCAGCTTTAACTGCTTCTGCTATGGTGTCGAGATGGATATGACCGGGAATAATTTCATTTGCCGAATTAACCACACCAATAATAGGTCGGTTCAGTTCATCATCGGTATAACCCATGGCTTTAAAAAGAGAACGATGTGGAGCTTTCTCAACCCCTTTTTTCATAAGATCGCTTCTCATGATTTTACTCCTTTTGCTAATTCTTTATTCTTTCCAATACGAGAGATAACAACAGCCATTAACCCACAATAAAGGGACATATCAACCTAGTCACCAAATTCGTATGACCAGAAGTAAAGCAAGTTCTTTTTAGACAAGTATTTTTCGATTTCTGGTGGATAGTCGTGAGCAACAAAAACAAGAACTACATCGCCAGAAATAACCCCTGTTTTCTGGAAATATTGAGTTAATCTTTCAAAACGTTTAATCTCTCTTCTTGAAGGTCGTACCTTACACTCTCCCAATATGGTTACTTCCTGGCCATTACGAGTTGCTTTACCGTATATATTAACCTGGTGCTCCCCTATATATCGTCTGATCAATCTCCCCTGAACTTTAATGCCGTATTTCTCTAAAATAGAGGGAAGAGCTTTGTATGCGCTGTTTTCAAGAGAATAGCCGACAGAGTTAGAAATACCCTCGAGGCGTTCCTTTATTTTTTCTTGCTCTTCCGCAAGCTCGTCAACCCGCTTTTCCAACTTCCCCAGAGATTCCACAAGCTCCCTAATTTGCTCTTCTACTTTTACCTGAGCTTCGGCAAGCATCTCTACCTTCCTGGAAAGACTATCAAGTCGTTCTTCTGTTTTTCTTTGCGCCTCCGCTAGCTCATTAAGTCGTTCTTCCGTCTTCCTTTGCGCTTCCGCTAGCTCTTCAACTCGCTGGGACAAACGATCTAATCGCTCCTCTGTCTTCCTTTGAGCCTCCGCTAGTTCGTTAATACGTTCTTCTGTTTTTCTTTGCGCCTCCGCTAGCTCATTAAGTCGTTC
>Ga0272449_1000576_pt1 | contig 43152 bp, 39 predicted proteins | sample YNPCB0241_FD_198679 | JGI IMG/M metagenome (GOLD analysis project Ga0272449, IMG submission 198679) | Hot spring sediment microbial communities from Yellowstone National Park, WY, United States - YNP-CB-024-1 | ecosystem: Environmental > Aquatic > Thermal springs > Hot (42-90C) > Sediment...
AAGTGCCTCTTCCAAATCAAATGGGAAGAGAGGCTATTTTTAGAATATATATATCAAAAATGAATATTAAAGAAGAAATAGATGTAAAAGAATTAGCTAAAATAACTGAAGGAGCAACAGGTGCAGATATTAAAGCCATATGTACTGAGGCAGGAATGTTTGCAATAAGAGATAATAGAGAATATGTAGTAAAAGGAGATTTCTTTAAGGCAATAGAAAAAATATTAAGAAAAAGTAAAGGAAAAATAATATCAAGTGGAACCTATGCTTAGTGGTATAACAAAAGATGAATTAATAAGAATAAGAGCAGTTGCAGATATCCAATTTGGAAAAGGTTGTGGAAAAATTCTTTTTCCAGAAGAAGTAATGGTAATAAGATCTAAGAGGACAGGAAAAATAAAGAACATATATCATAATGGAAAGTTAATAGCAACTTTAAGAACTAATGATGGTTATTTAGCATTAAGTATAGAAGGCGCAAAAAGACTTATCTCAATATTACCATATCCAAAATATAGAGTAGTTGTAAAAGATGAGGTTGTAGAATTCTTGAAAAAGGGAAGAAATCTATTTTCAAAGCATGTAGTAAGTTGTGATGAAGAAATAAGACCAGGAGAAGAAGTAATTATAACAGATTTAAAAGAAAATGTTATTGCTGTAGGAAAATCTCTATTAAATGGACATGAAATGGGGCGATTTAAAAATGGAATTGCTGTAAAAGTGAGGAGTGGTGTAAATGAAGAGGATTAGTCCAAGAGAAGCTAGAAGATTAATGCAAAGAATGGGAATGGAAGTAGAAGAAGTACAAGGAATTGAGGAAGTATTATTTATAATGAAAGAGAAGAAGATTATAATAAAAAATCCACAAGTTATGATTATGAAGATAGGAGGACAAAAAATCTATCAAGTAATCGGAGAAGAAAGAGAAGAAAAAGAAGAAGAAAAGATTGAAATTCCTGAAGAAGACATACAACTAGTAGCTGCACAAACAGGAAAAAGTATTGAAGAGGCTAGAAGAGCATTAGAAACAACAAAAGGAGATATTGCCCAAGCTATAATATTGCTAACTTCGAAGTGAACTATAGAATAAAAGATTTTGAATTTGTTATAAAGTCTTTTTCTTCTTGGCTCCAAAATATAGATGGTTTATTTTTGCCATATACTTTACTGTATATTGCTAATTTATTTCCATCATATCCACAATTGGGACATCTAGAATAACTTCCATAATTTATAGTTTTACATCTCCAGCAATAAGTATAGTTTCTAGTAAATGTAAACATACCAAGTTGAGTTGTTTCTACAATTCTTTTTATATAATTGGCTAATACTTCTTCTGTAGGATATGGCTCTTCAAGTCTAAAATCAAATAAATGTCCTCCTTTAGTTAACATTTGAAATTCTTCTTCTATTCTTAGTCTAGTCTTAAGTTCTATGGCCATATATAATGGAAGGTTAGAACATTCTGTATAGCATTGAATATCTCTAGATTTAATATACCCATATTTAATATCTAGATTTAGTAACCTTTCACCAACGGGCTCGAATACTATACTAGAAGGCAAAAGTCTCATAGATGTTCTATTACAAATATCTGAAATTATTGAAACAATATCTTTTGCAAGTTTAAGTGCATCATTATCCTCTGAAATATCATTATCAGTATGATATTTTACTGCTTCGTAAAGACCAATATAGCTTATTATTCCTGGAGAGAGTTTTAATCTAAAGTAGCTACTTCCATCCACATTTTCTTTAAATAATGGGATTATACCATCTAATGAAATCATTTCCTCCATTACTTGTCTTTTTATATTTAATGCTTCTATTGCAATTTCCATTACTTCATATAATCTTTCTTTTAAACGTTCATCATCACCTTTTGCCTCATAGGCAATTCTAGGTAAGTTTACTGTAACATTATCTAATACACCAATTCTTAATGTATCATATTCCCAATTATTAACAGAGTCTACTCGTGATAAATCTAAATTATATGAAACATTTTCAGTCTGCCATGGAGCTTCTTGATTTATAAAATATACATTACTCCATTTTCTTGCTAATTTACATGCTTTTATTAACATATCATAAAATTTATCAAATGATTTACTTTTACCTCTAATTTTTATAAATAAAGCTGGATTTAATAATGGTTTTGAAGAGCCATCTGTCTCAGATAAAACATCAATTAATGTATTATATATTTTAATAGACTCTTCAAAGAAATCTCCATATATGTATTGTTTTCCATCAAGTCCAATACACTTTGTATTCTCTAAAAAATTAGGTATTCCAAATTCAAGTTCAAAAGAAACTTTTGGAATATGACTACCTATTAATAAGTTCAAATTTAAAATAAATTCTCTAAGTAATTTCTTAATATTTTCTTCATCCAATCCTTTAGCAAATGGTGCTAAAAAGACATTGAAAAATGGAATTGACTGAGCAAAAGACACATAACCCATAGTTTGTCTTATTAAAGCATTTACAATAAATAGTACTTCTTTAAAGGTTAGTGGTTTATTAGGATAAGGAAGAACAAGATCGTTTATAGATATTTTATTATCTAATATTGGTCTTATATCATGAAAAACATTTGCAGGTCTTAAAACCCAATAATTAGCATTATTTAAATGGATCATACCACATAAATGTGCATCTGCAATAGTCCTGGGAAGGACTTTTAAAAGCATATACTCTTCAAGTACAGCATCTCCAGCAATAGAATGTATTATTTCTGGAGAAGGATCTCCAAGTTTTGATGTATTTTTTATTGTAAGTGTAACATCATAGACAGGTTGTCCAAGTCTAGTTAGAACATGTCTATATTCTTCAAGTCCCTTTTCTAAAAGAATGGCATTTACAAATTCTCTTATTAGTGCAGCAGTCAAATATTTTATTTGTGATTTCTTTAATCTCTCTTCAGCTTCTTTTGATATAGTATCAGCTAATCTCCTTGGCATATTAGCTTCGCGAACTAAGGCTTCTACAATTTTTTTCCTATCAAATGGCTCTATAGTTAAACTTGAGGTTCTTACTAACATTTCACTTTTTTCTTTACATACAAAATCTTCAATGTTATATACAAAATTTGAAACTTCTTGACCTAATGATGTTAAATAATATTTCCCAGATGTTTCATCTGATGCTATTAATCCAGATTCATTTAACATTTTAAGATGATAGCCAAACTTTCCAGCATGAATTTTTGGATCCATCTGTAATTTCTCCATAATTTCAGTAAAGGAAAGTGGCCCCTCTCTACTAATTAGCTTTAAAATCTCTATTCTAGTCTTATTTGAAAGTGATGATAAAATTGACTCTAATGGATTTTCTTCTCGCAATTTTTTCCACCGTTAAAAAGAAATAAGAAATAAAAAATAATTAAATATTTTGAAAAATTGGTCTAAATTTTATAGCATATTGTATTATTCCAGATTTGCCATCTTCCGATACTTTTCTAAAAACTTGTTCTACTTCCATTCCAATTTTTAGTTCATTTATATCAACATCAGTAATTTGAGAAGAAATTCTTAAGCCATTCTCAAATTCTATTATTCCAACAACATATGGTGTAGTATGTTCAAAGCCAATTGGTGGATGTCGAATAATACTAAATGAAATTAATCGTCCTTTTTCTGGTATTGTATAGCACTCAAAATCATTTTTACCACAATATATGCATTTTGCTCTAGGAGGATAGATTATTTTGCCACAAGATTTACATTTTAAAGCTTCCATTCTTACTCTTTGAGGTATATTTCTCCAGTATCTTGGAACAGACATTATCTACACCTCTTTAATATGGTTACATATGAATTAGAAGCAACACCAGCCATATTTTGGGCAAGACCAATTTCAGCATTTTTTAACTGATTTTTTCCAGCCTCTCCTAGTAATTGCATTGTAATTTCAGCTATTTGATAAACTCCAGTAGCACCAACAGGATGTCCTCTTGATTTTAATCCACCACTTAAGTTCACTGGTATTAATCCATCTGGTTCAAAAGCCCCATCATAAAGAAGCTTATCAAATTCACCTCTTTTGGAAAAGCCTAAAGCTTCTAAGGATAATGCAGCATCTATAGTAAAAGCATCATGTATTTCAGCCAAATCGATATCAGAAGGAGAAACTTTTGCCATTTTATAAGCATTATTAGCAGCTATGAGGATAGATTTTAATAGTAATAAATCTTCTCTTGATGCAATATCAATGGTATCTGTAGCACTTCCTATTCCAGCTATTTCAACAAAACTATCACTATATCTTGAGGCATCTTCTAATGGACAAAGAATAACAACAGCTGCACCATCACCAATTGGTGCACAATCATATAATTTTATTGGATCTGCAATATCTTCAGATTTTAAAACAGTTTCTCTATTGATTTCAAATTGTAATTGAGCATAAGGATTTTTTGCACCATTTCTATGCATTAATACAGCAAAATCAGCAAAGGCTTCTCTTGGTACTTTATATACCTCCATGTACCTTCTCATTATAAGCGCATTTAAACTAGCAAAAGTAATTCCATAGAAAAGCTCATATTCAAAATCTGCTGCTTTTCCAAGAGAGAAAGTAGCTTTTTTCCCAACACCATCAGTAAGTTTTTCTACACCGCCAACTACAACAATATCAAATAGTCCTGAGCTTACTGCCATGAAGCCAGAAAGTATTGCTGCGCCTCCAGAACCACATGCTGCTTCTATTCTATATGAAGGGATTGGAATCATACCAAGATGATCTGCAACCACAGTTCCTATATTATTTTGATCACATAAATCTGATGCACACATATTACCAACAAATATAGCATCTACTTTTGGTATATTGACTTTATTTATTGCCTTTAAAGTAGCTTCACTAAACAAATCTTTAATAGATTTATTCCAGTGCCTATCAACTTTTGTCATTCCATAACTTATTATGGCAACTCTTCTCATTATCCCACCTAGATCTTCCCTCTTATTTTGCAATAAATTGCATAATCTATTTTCCTTTTCTTTTTTATATAATCCATAACTTTTGGAGCATTATCTCTTTTAGTAATAATACCATCTTGTACAATAAAACTAAAAGCATCACTACCAGCACCAGAACCATAGCTTACTAATAGTATTCTATCACCTGGCATGGCAATATCTAGTATAGCAGAAAAGCCAGTCATTGAAGAGCCAGAATATAGATTACCTATATATGGAACTATAAGTCCATGTTCTACTTGTTCTCTAGTAAAACCTAAAATCTTTGCTGCTTTTAATGGAAATTTTCCATTTGGTTGATGAAAAATAGCATATTTAAAATCAGAAGGTCTTAATCCAAGTTCTTCCATTAATAATTTTGCTGCAGAAATAGTATGTCTAAAGTAAGCAGGATCTCCTGTAAAAGCTTCAGCATGAGAAGGATAACTTTCTTTTGGTCTTCTCCAAAAATCAGGAGTATCAGTAACATAGGATACAGAACCTTCAAGTAGTGCTACTGGTTCTTTTTCATAGTTTTTACTTCCAACAATTATAGCAGTACCTCCACTTCCTGCAGAATATTCTAATGGATCTGCAGGTGCTCCTTCTGCTACATCAGCACCAATTGCCATTCCATATTTTATCATATTTGATCCTACAAGAGCTATACAACACTGAAGACATTCTGTTCCTGCTTTACAAGCAAATTCAAAATCAGCAGCTAATATCTTTGGAGTGGCCCCTATTGCCTCAGCAACTATAGTACCAGTGGGCTTTACAGCATATGGCTTTGTTTCTGTTCCAACAAAAACTGCTCCAAGTTCATTAGGATTTATTTTTGATCTTTTTAATGAGTTTTTTGCGGCTTCAACAGCAATTGTTGCAACATCTTCATCAATTCCAGCAACAGATTTCTCATATATTAATAATTCTTGTTTAATATGATCAGCTGATGTGCCCCAAATTCTTGCAACTTCTTCAACAGGAAGTCTGTAGATAGGTATATATGACCCCCAACCGGAAATGACTACATCTATTATTGGTCTCAAAGTATCACCACTATATACAAGCTTAGAAAATAAGATAGATATAATATTTTCGTTTTTTGGCTATTCTTTAATCGACAAAAAACGAAAATATTATATTTTATGCAATGAATCTATAAGTTCTTTTACATTTTCTTTTTTTGATATGATTAAAGGAATTCTTTCTAGTTTAGCTAGCTCTATAGCTAATTTATCTAATTTTTTTATACCATGTAATATAATTGCTGATGGTTTAATAGGTGCTATACGTATGGCTACCATTGGAGATCTTCCAGTTGAAGTATTAGTAAATATTAATGCTCTTTCACTTGTAGATCCAATAAGCTGAATAAAATCTGAACCAGACATGGACATAATAGCTTTTATACTATCTACTACAGTATAGCCTAAAATATATTTTGATGAAAATTCTTTATATATTATAAATTCACCATCGATTGCCTTTACCAATCTTTCTAATATAATTGGTGATGAAAATTCACATATATCTAAAATTGCATCAGAATAAGGTCTAGATATTACTGAAAATCTCTTTATTATTTTACCTCCTCTTTCTTCATCTATTTCTACAAGTGCCCTAACAAAGCGCTTTATAAATATGGAACCTGGGGATTTTCTTCTTCCTCCTTCATAATCGCTTATTACAGATGGCGAAATTCTCAATTTTTTTGCTAAATCTAATTGAGAAATCCCAAAAATTTCTCTCCAACGCTTCATGGCCTCACCAGGAAAATCAGATAGTACTATTTCGCCTATTATTCTTTTTAAAAGGTACTCCTTAGAAGCCTCCAAAATATTACACCATAAATATTTAGATAATACAAAAATATTAAGAATTACTTATATGAATTGGGGGCTGTAGGCTAGCTTGGTCTAGACTGCGAGGCTCGGGCCCTCGTGACCCCGGTTCAAATCCGGGCAGCCCCATTATTTTAACAAAAAATAGTCCAAATAAAATTTAAAAAAAGAAATCTTTTTTAGTTAAGGATTCCTTCTTTTTTAAGAATCCCACGAGCAGCAATAATACCTGTTGCAGCAGCACATACTAGACCTCTAGAAAGACCTACACCATCTCCTGCAACAAATATATTTTCAATAGGAGTTTCTAAGTCCTTATTGACTTGAAATCTATTTGCTGAGAATTTTATCTCAGGTGCATAAAGTAAAGTAGAAGATGAGGCAACACCAGGTATTATTTCATCTAATTTTTCTAATGCTTCAAGTATATCAGAGACAATTCTATGTGGCATTGCCATGGCTATGTCGCCTGGAGTAGCAGATTTTAAAGTAGGAATGATATGAGAATGAGATATTCTATTCCATGTAGATCTTCTACCCATTCTTAAATCGCCTAATCTCTGTATTAATGGCTCTCCACCACCAAGTATAGTGGCTTGCTGTACAACAGACATGCCATAAGCAGTAGTATCTTCAACAGGCTCTGTAAGAGTTATTCTTACAAGAAGAGCAAAATTACTATTTTCTGAAAGTTTATCAGACATGGAATGGCCATTAACACCAATAAAACTATCATATACTTCTTTAACAACAAAACCACGATGATTTACACAAAAAGTCCTTACAAAATCATCATATGTATCAGTATATATATGAAATTTTGGATCTCTACTTACAGCAATTACAGGATCCATTACAAATGAAGGTACTTCAACTCTTACACCAATATCTATAGGCTCTGGTTTTGTTGGAATGCCAAGTCTTTGAGCCAATTTTTTAGCCCAATCTGCTCCAACTCTTCCTGGAGCTAATAGTATGTATTTACAATCGATCACTCTATTGCCTTCTAATATTATTTGATTTTTTCTTATATCCTCAACTTTAGTCTCAAGAAGAAATTTTACATTTAAACGCTCTAAATCTTCTTTGAAATTTTTAATGACTAAAGGAGCTCTATCAGTTCCTATATGACGTTGAGTAATTGGTATGAATTTTATTCCAACAGATGCTGCTCTTCTTTGTAATTCCATAGCCTCCTCTGTATCTCCATGAGATAAGCGTTCAGGTGCGCCATATTTTAAAAATATAGAATCTACATAATTTACTAGTTTATTGGCTTCATCTTCATCAACAAATTCTAGTAGATTTCCACCTATGTCTGGTCTTAGATTCAATAAGCCACTAGATAATGTTCCTGCACCACCTATTCCACTCATTATATTACAAATTGGACATTTTGTACATTTTTTGTAATTTTGTACTGGACATATTCGCTTATCTACATCGTAACCTTGGTCAATTACTACTACAGATAACTTACTCTTGTTTGCAATTTCATATGCTGCAAACATTCCAGCAGGTCCTGCACCTACTATACCAACATCAAATTTCAATTACTAACACCACAATGATTGAATAAAAACAGAGGAAGTATTTATTTTTCTTTCTAAATTTAAAGAATATGTGAATAATAAAAAGTTGATGATAGAAGAAGAAAATAGTAAAAAATTAGAAAAAGCAATAAAAGTAGTAGAATCTTTATCAGTAAAGAAGTATATATTTAAGCCAAGTAATAGGATAATATGGATAGTTGTAGGAAAAGAGAAGGAATATTTTGTAATTCCTAATATGTATTGTCAATGTAATGAATTTTATATAAATGTTGTTGTTAGAAGAAAAAGTAAGACTTGTTATCATATACTTGCACAATTAATAGCTGAAAAAACTGGAAAATATGAAGTTTATGAAGTAGCTGATGGTGATTATAAAAGACTTATTAATGAATGGAAGAAAGAAAGTATTTAGAATATGTGATTGAAAATGGATATTAGTGATTATTTAATAAAAATCACAGGAAAAAGTGAGAAGGAATTAAAAGAACTCATTGAGGAGAAGAAGAAGAGTTTAGGTTATTTAGTAGACGATGAAATAGCTCTTCGTCTTATAGCAAAAGATTATGGAGTTATTATATCAGAGTATAAGCCTGATATAGAGGTTAAGATAGAAGATCTGGTACCAATGATGAAAAATGTGACTTTGGTTGTGACTGTAGATAGAGTACTTGGGATAAAGGAATTTATTAAAAAAGATAACAATAAGGGAAAAGTCGGAAAAGCTATTATAAGGGATGAAACAGGCTCGGCCTTTCTAGTTGTCTGGGATGATAAAACAGAGTTTCTACATAAACTCAAGCCAGGCACAGAAATATTAATAAAACAAGCATATACAAGAGAGGGGTTTGATGGATCATTAGAGATTCATATTGGAGGTAAAGGAGAAATACAAATAATCAATGAAAGAAAGTATAAAGGAATAGTATGGAAGGTTTATGATCCTATTAAATATAAGAAAAAAGATGGAAGTGAAGGAAAGATTATGCATTTTATTTTAAAAGAAGGAGAAAATTATACTAAAGTCTTTGTTTGGAATCCAACAGATGAACTCTTAGGTAAGATAATTGAAGGAAGTAATGTTGAAATTTTAGGAGGTAGAATAAAAAGTTTTGATAAAGATATTGAGATATATATATATAATGAAAATGATATAATAGTTTCTCATGAAAAAATATCTCCTATTCCACTGAATAAAAATAAATTAAAAGATGTAAAACCAAATATGGAAAATTTAATTATTGAAGGTATAGTTGATGATGATCCAATCTTTGGAGAAACTCAAACAGGAAAAAAATTTGCTAAAATTCTACTAAGAGATGAAGATTTCGTACTTCCCATAATATTTTGGGGGGAGAAATCTGAAATATTAAAAAATATTAAAAAAGGTACAAAAATATTAATAGATGGATGTTATTCAAAGATTAGGGATAATGGTTTAGAAATAATAGTTAGTAGATGGAGTAAAATAAGGATAGGTTGAGTTCTATGGGAGGAAGAAAAAGAAAGAAAGTAGTAAAAAAAGTTAAGAAGACCATACCAAAGATTTTTGTGTGTCCAAACTGTGGAGGGAAGAGTCTTACTATTTCTATTAATAAAGATGAGGAGAAAGGAGGAAGAGTTGCCATAATAAAGTGTGGAAGATGTAATATATCAGACACCATAGAAGTAGCAAATATTGAGGATATTGTTGATGCTTATGGTAAATTTATTGATAGATATTATGGTGTGGTGAAAAAAGAAAATGTTGAAAAAAGTTGAAAAGTATTTGGTATCTAAAATTGAAGAAAAGGGTTGTATTCATATTGCACTAATAGATCCAGAAAAATGCAATCCGGAAGATTCTAAATATATTTCCAAAATGATTAAAGAAGCAGGTTCTAGTGCAATAATGGTAGGAGGTTCTACATATTTTGGAGAGAAATTAGATGAAGTAATAAAAGGATTGAAAAATGGTTCTGATCTCCCAGTTATAATATTCCCAGGAAATGTTGCAAGTATTTCTAAGTATGCTGATGCTATATGGTTTTTATCTGTTTTAAATTCTTTAAATCCCTATTATATAACTGGAGCTCAAGCTATGAGTGCAAGAATAATAAAATCATATAATTTAGAAGCAATACCTCTAGCTTATATTATAATAAGTCCAGGGGGTACTGCTGGTTTTGTAAGTCAAGCAAATCCCATACCTGTAGATAAGCCTGAAATTATTGCAATGTATGCTCTTGCTGCTCAATATATGGGTATGAGATTTGTTTATATTGAAAGAGGCTCAGGAGTAAGTGAACCTATTCCACCAATAATAGTTAAGAAGATTAGAGAGATATTAGATGAGAGTCATTTGATAGTTGGAGGAGGCATAAAGAATAAAGAGCAAGCAAAAGAAATTGCAAAAGCAGGTGCTGAAATAATAGTTACAGGAACAATATTAGAAAATAATATAGAGATGTTAAAAGATATTGTAGATGGTATAGAGGAAGGAGTTAATGCAAAAACTTATTAAGAAAGAACTAATGAGAAAATCTTTTCATATTTTAGGAATAACTATACCTATAATGTATATTCTATTTGGAAAAGATTTAACAATTCTTTATCTTTCAATATTATTAATAATTTTCATTCTTATTGAATTTATAAGAATAAGAGTGCCCATACTTTTTCCTCTATATAGAGTTTCAGAAGAAATTGCAAGAAGTTTTGAAAAAACTGCATTAGCATCGTATATGTATTTTTGTGTAGCTTCTCTGATTATTGTTTTCTTTTTATCAATAACCTCAGTTATTATAGGTATAACTTCAGCACTTATTGGAGATACAATATCAGCAATTAGTGGAGTCTTACTAGGAAAATATAAAATAAAGAATAAAACAATAGAAGGGAGTCTTTTAGGGATGTTAGCTGTAATTATCATCTCCTATATATTGTCTAGTTTACTATTTAGTAATATAATAATCATTCCCATAATATTAGGAATAAGTTTTTTTATTTTTGACATTATAGATTTTAAATTTGATGATAATTTTATATTACCATTAGGAATGAGTCTAATATGTAATTTATTGGAGGTAATTCTATGATTTGTGATATAGATACTCAGAAATATTTTTCTGATTTAATTAATCATATAGATAAATTATATGAAATTGCAAAAAAAGCAAGAAGCAAAGGATTAGATCCTGAGACCTATGTTGAAATTTATAAAGCTGAGGATTTAGCTGCAAGAGTTGAAGGACTAATTGGGATTAGTGGGATAGGAGAAAGAATAAGAGAACTAAAAGAAAAATTATCAAGAGAAGAAGTTGCATTTAAAATAATAGAGGATATAATAAATGGTAAATTTGGTAAATTTGATGATGAAGTAGCTGCTGATAAAGCTTTAAGAGTAGCATTAGCCATCATGACAGAAGGAATTACTGCTGCACCATTACAAGGAATAGAGAAAGTTAAAATTAAAAAGAATTCTGATGGAAGTAAATATCTTGCAATATATTATGCAGGACCTATGCGATCTGCAGGTGGTACAGAACAAGCACTTACAGTTTTATTTGGTGATTACATAAGAATTCTTCTTCATTTAGATAGATACAAAATAACTAATGAAGAAATAGGGAGATTTATTGAAGAATTAAGATTATATGAAAGAAAAGTAGGAAGATTTCAATATCATCCATCAGATGATGATTTAAGAAGAATATTAAATTATTTACCTATTGAAGTGACAGGCCCTCCAACAGATAAATATCAAGTCTCAGTTTATAGAAATATTGAAAGAATAGAGACAAATTATGTAAGAGGAGGAGCGTTAAGAGTTGTAAATGATGGAATTTATGGTAAAGCTGAGAAATTAAGGAAGATTGTAGAGAAGATTGGACTTGATTGGAGTTGGTTAAATGTAAAATCTAAAAAAAGTGAAGAAAATCAAGGAAAAATTCAGCCTGATGATAAATATTTAGTAGATGTTGTAGGAGGTAGACCTATATTTTCACATCCTTCAAGATTTGGAGGTTTTAGATTAAGATATGGTCGTGCAAGAAATACAGGACTTGCTGCTGTTGGAATTAATCCAGCAACTATGATAATACTAGAAAGTTTCATTGCAGTAGGTACTCAATTAAGAGTAGAAAGACCAGGGAAAAGTGCAACTATAACACCAGTAGATACAATTGAAGGGCCAATTGTTAAGTTAAAGAATGGAGATGTAATAAGAGTAGAAAATATTGAAATTGCAAAAAGAGTAAAAGATGATATTGAAGAAATCCTCTTTCTTGGAGATATGTTAATTGCTGTAGGAGAATTTTTAGAAAATAATCATAGATTAATGCCAGCAGGATATTGTGAAGAAATTTGGGCAGAAGAACTTAGAAGGAAAATAGAAGGAAATATTGAAAAAATAGCAATGGAATTGAGCATTAGTAAAGAACGATTAAAAGAATTTATTGAAAATCCATTATTATGTAAGCCAAATGAAGAAGAAGCTTTAATAATTTCTAGGAAATTAGGAATTTCATTACATCCAAGATATACTTACTTCTGGGAAAATATAAGTATTGAAGAGCTGAAGATCCTTCAAGAATGGTTAGGTAATATTAGAGATTATTCTGAAGTTCCTTTAAAAAATGAAAGTTTAAAAAGAATATTAGAAAAAATATGTATTCCACATAAGTATAATAAAGAAAGAAATTCAATTATCTTTGAAGATAAAAAAATAATTGAAGCTTTATTTTCTTTTAATAATAACCCTAATAATGAAGAAATTAATGATAGTATTGAATATCTTAGTAGATGTTGTGGAATTAAGATAAAAGCTAAGGGAAGATCTTTTATAGGAGCAAGAATGGGAAGACCTGAAAAAGCAAAAGAAAGAGTTATGAAGCCTCCAGTCCATGTAATTTTTCCAGTAGGATTATCAGGTGGTTCACAAAGAGACATTGTAAAGGCTATGCAATTAGGAGGATTTGAAGTAGAAATTGTATTAAAAAAATGTCCTAAGTGTAATGTAGTAGTTTATGAAAATATTTGTAGAAAATGTAATAGTAGAACTATTCAGTTTTATTATTGTCCAAATTGTGATAATTATTATGAAGCAGATACATGTAGAAAATGTGGAACTAAAACAATACCATTTAATAAAAGAATGATTTCTATAGATAATTTCTTTGAAAAATTATCTAAATTTGGTATTAGTAAAAATAGCGTAATCAAAGGAGTAAAAGGATTAACAAATGCTAAAAAAATTCCAGAGATAATAGAAAAAGGAATTTTAAGATATAAGCATAAAGTATTCATATATAAAGACGGAACTATAAGATATGATATAACTAATGCTCCTCTTACTCATTTTAAACCATCAGAAATTGGAGTAAGTATAGAAAAACTTAGAGAATTAGGCTATACAAAGGACTATAAGGGTAATGAATTAAAGCATGAAGATCAAATATTGGAATTAAAAGTTCAAGATATAATAATACCAGAAAGTTGTGCAAAATACCTATATAGAGTTGCAAACTATGTTGATGAACTTTTAAAGGAGGTATATGATCTAGAACCATTTTATAAACTTAGTAGTTATAAGGACTTAATAGGACATCTTGTAATTGGACTAGCACCTCATACTTCTGCAGGTGTTATAGGTAGAATAATAGGATTTACAAAAGCATCAGTATGTTATGCACATCCATTTTGGCATTCTGCAAAAAGAAGAAATTGTGATGGAGATGAGGATGCTATAATGTTGGCATTACAAGCATTAATAGATTTCTCAAAACATTATTTACCAGAAAAAATAGGAGGATTAATGGATGCTCCGTTAGTATTAACAACAATAATCGACCCATCAGAAGTAGATGATGAATGTCATAATATTGAAGTCATGGAAAGATTACCATTAGAATTTTATTCATTATGTGAAGAATATAGTGAGCCAAGTGAGGTCTTAGAATTTATAGATATAATTAAGAAGAGATTAGGAGGACAAAATCAATACATTAATCTAAATTTTTCAATATTTAATAATAATATAGCTAATGGTCCTTTGGTTACAGAATATGATAAAATAAGAAATATGGAAGAAAAAGTTAGAAAACAACTCTATTTGGCAATGAAGATACGTGCTGTTGATGCAGAAGATGTAGCAGAAAGACTATTAAAACATCATTTTATACCTGATTTAGCTGGTAATTTTAGAGCATTTCTTACTCAAAAATTCAGATGTGTAAGATGTGGTACAAAGTATAGAAGAATTCCATTAAAAGGAAGATGCTTGAAATGTAATAATGAGCTAGTACTATCTGTTCATGAAAAGAACATAAGTAAATATCTTAATATTGCATATTTTCTTTCTAAGGAATTTAATCTTGATAATTTTATGAAACAAGAAATTGAACTTATTGAGAGAAGTCTAAATAATTTAATCAAAAGCAAAAAAGAAATTTCACTAGATAAATTCATATCACAGTGATTTTAATAAGTCCATATCAAAAATAATTCCCTGAATCTCATTTTTTGCATTTATCACAATTAATTGATCAACATCATATTTTTTCATTTTCATAGCACATTCACTAATACTAGCATTTTCAAGTATGGTAATACAGGGGGTGGACATTACCTGATGTAGAGGTATTTCTGGTAAAGTTATCTTTCCTTTAGTAATCAAAAGAAATGATGTAGTCTCCCAATCCCATTCTTGTCCTTCAGATCCTGTTTTTAAAATTGTTTTCTTCTCTTCTATTTTAATTTCACTATATTTTATTAAATCAGTTAAAGATAATATTCCATTAATTTGCTCATTACGATTAATTGATAGAACTATATGCGATCCCGTTATTATCATTATTCTTCCAACAAGATTTAAAGGAGTATTATCCCAACAAATTAATCCTACTGGAGACATTATATCCTTAACTTTAAGATTAGATGTTGATTTTATTAATAATTTATGGACTATATCTCCTATGGTAATTATTCCAACAAGTTCTTTATCTATAACAACAGGAATTCTTCTATATCCCTTTTCTCGCATAATCTTTATACAATCAGATAAAGAAGTGTCTGGAGTGATTGTAGTAACATTTTTATTCATAATAAGAGCAATTTGTTCTTCATCTCCTTTTTTCAATAAATTTTCTCTTGTAACTATTCCAACAATTTGCTTTGTACCTTTTTTTACCACAGGAAAACCAGATACTTTTTTCTCAATGAATTTTTTAAAAATCTCATCTCTATTACCAGGTACTTCTACATATACTACATCTTTATTCATTATATCTCTTACATAAATCAAAATTATCCACCTAAAAATTACAATTACATGGAATATTCTTACATCGTGGACATTTTGAATACTTTTCTAAAAAACATTTAGAAATATCAATATTTAATACATTTGCTAATGAAAAGAGCCATGCAAGTACATCAGCTATTTCTTCTTTTATGCTTTTATCATCTTTTTTCCTTATAGCTTCTGCTAATTCTCCTACTTCTTCAATAAACCAAATGAAAGTTCCCTCTAAACCACGCTTCTTATCACGTTCACCATAAATTTTTAGCATTAATTCTTGTGCTTCACTTATTTTCATTCTCATTACCTTATTTTTATATGCTCATAAGCATCATTAATTGATGAAAAGCAATATTTTACTTTTTGAAAATCTTTTCTTAATTCTATAACCTTATCTCTAATAGTTCTTGGGTCCTTCTTATCTACTACAGCCATTTTTATTAAATTAGCAATTTCAATCATCTCTGTTTTACCCATACCTAAACGTGTGACTTCTTGAACGCCTATTCTTATGCCTCCAGGTGCTCTATAATCTCTTTTCATCCTTTTATCGTATGGTAAAAGATTTCTATTCACTAGTATATTACATTCTTCTAATTTCTTTTCTATTTCAAAACCATTTCCATATTTTGAAACATCAATAAGAATCATATGAGATTCAGTAAATCCTCTTTTTTCATATAATACATCAAAACCAAGCTCATATAATGCTTGTGCTAATGTTTTAGAATTTGATACTATTGCTCTTGCATATTCTTTATAAAATTTAATAGCTTCAGCAAAAGCTATGGCTACACCTGCAACTGCATGAAGATGATGATTGCTTACAAGACCTGGAAAAACAATTTTCTTTATTGTTTCAGCATATTTAGACCAAGAGGCAATAGCGCCATGCTGAGGGCCTGCTAATGTTTTATGTGTACTCATAGTAAAAACATCAGCACCTTCACGTAAAGGATCTTGAAAAATACCTCCAGCTATAAGACCTGCGACATGTGCCCCATCATAAATAACTTTAGCATCATAAGTTTTAGCAATATCTGCAATTTCCTTTACAGGATGTGGGAATAGAAATACACTAGCACCTAATATAAATAATTTCGGTTTTTTACCATTAGCTTCTAATTCTTTTATTAGAGATACAGTTTTATCTATATCAATATTGAAGTCATCCTCATTAAATGGATAGTTATATATCTCTAATTCTCTTATAGCGCCAGCAGTACCTCCAATTGTTTTTTTACCATGACTAATATGACCACCGGTTGGTATTGAACATGCAAAAGCAATATCATATGGATTAGCAAATGCTGAAAATGCAGCTAAATTAGCAACAACACCAGAAATAGGCCTAACATCAATAAACTCAGCATTAAATAATATTTTGCCAAGCTCTATAGCAATTGATTCTACTTCATCTATGTATTTACAACCTGCATAAAGTCGTTCACCTACCCAACCTTCTGCATACCTATTTCCAAAATCACTTGCTAATGCTTCTCTAACAGCAGGACTTGGAATATTTTCACTAGCAATGAGTGGAATAGCATTTTTCATCATTTCATGATGTGCTTCTATACATCTAAGAATATTTTCATATGCTATTTTAACATCTATTTTCTCTTCATTCATAGCTTTATTACCTTATTATATTTTTGAGGATAAAATTAATAAAGGAATCGATTTCATTAATATATGATAAAAAATGCCAAAGAAAGAAAGAAAAAGAGAAGGCCCAATGCCAGTAACAGGCGCAGGATTGATAAGATTCTTTGAAGAAGAAATACATGGTGTAAAAGTAAAGCCAGTATATGTTATTATTAGTTGTATGATATTGATTACAAGTGTAATTTTAGCACATTTATTACTAGGATAAAATTCATATAATCGATTTAGCATCTATACCAATTTTTCTCAAGGATTTAGCTAATTCTTTTGCATAACCATGAATTGTAAGTACTTTCTTTGGATTACATTTTGAAATAAAATCAATTAATTGAGGATAATCTGAATGAGAACTTAGAGGAAAACTAATATCAACATTCTTTATATTTTTATAAACTGCTGCCCAACCAGTTATTATACCTATTTTAGAATTTGGATACTTAGTTCTCAGTTTGTTTATATTACAATTATAGGGAAAAAGAACCACACAGTCCTTACTTTCGATCAACTCCTTTCCATCTTCATTTAAATCATAAAATATTAAATTCTCACCAAAACTTCTAACAACTTCATTTATTTTAGATATTTTAGAATGTGTGACCACAGGAATAGAAGAAAATTTATTGAATAGCTTAGTTATTTCTTGAGCCTTACCTAATGGATAAACTAAAAGTATAGGAAGAAAACCATTATTGATCATTTTTGCAGTCCATGAAATTATATCTAGATATACTTCTTCACGAGGGGGGAAGACAATCCCTGGCCTGCCATATGTGGCTTCTGTTATCATGATATCACACTCAATTGGTGATATAGCCTCTTGTATCAAACTTCTTGAAAAATTGAAATCCCCAGTATACAAGAGAGTCACATCTCTATTTTTAATAATTAATGCTGCAGATCCAAAAACATGACCTGAATTTATGAAATGAAGCTCTAAATTTTGAATTTCTACTCTCTCACCATAACTGCAAGGTATAACATTTTTTATCTTCTTATTTGTTAAAACCTCCCCTATGGCAATAGTTTGAGAAGTAGAATACTTTAAGCAATATTCATTTAATAAACCATAAATATGATCTCTATGAGCATGAGAAATAAATACTGATGAAATCTTATTAGTTTTAATAATAGGATCTAACATAATTTCGAAGTTATTAGTTCTAACAACTATCCCATTATCCCAATATACATCAATCAAGATTGCTCACTTAATAATTAATTAAGTATAAAGTTTTTATTCTTTTTACTTAATTGAATATTGGGAGATTGATTGCCAGCAGATAAATTTGTAGAAAAGTACAAAAGTATTTTCAGTCTTCCTAAAGAAAGCCATATTTTGATATTAATAACAATATTTAGCATTATCGTAAATATAGTTAATTATTTTATGATTAATAACTCAATATTTATACTATTATATAGGATTATATTTGTCTATTTAATTCCTGCTATAGTAGGTAGTTATATAATATGTAATATTTTAAAAGGTAGTTTCTTTAATAAAAGGAGAGTCCTTGGTCTTGTATTCACAGGTATATTAATAATTGGAGTAGTAGATGTAATTAGTGCAATATTATTTAAAATACTTAATGGAAATTTATCATTAGAAAAAATATTTTTTATAACAAGTGGAGCAATTACATTACTTTATGGAATAGTAATTGGAGCAATAACAGTAATAAATATTAAAAAACTCTTTATTACAAGTACTATTCACCCAATATTAATAATATTGTTCAGTATAATACAAATGATTATTTTAAAAGAAGATTTCTTATTATATTTATTGAGTTTTATAGTTATTATTATTTTCTCATTTGTTATTACATTAGCATATTTAAGATATGTAGAGAAAGCAGGAAAAGAAGTTTTAGGATTAAGTAGTTTAATATTATTCAGAGCATTTATAGAAGCAATGATGATGGATAAAACTGGATTATTGGAAAAATTATTGAAAATAGTCTCAATTGTCAAAGATGCAGATATTAGAATTATTGATTTTAAAGGAAAGAAGACTTCTGGAAGAGTAATAGTACCAAGTATTCATTTTGGGCCTTTCAAAAAAGTAGGAAGTAGTGAGTTGCCTAGTAAATTAGCAATAAGACTTAGAGAAAAAGGAATTATACCTATAATTTTTCATTCACCATCAAATCATGAAAGAGATTTAATATCTTCAAAAGAATGTGATGCCATAATCGATTCGATCTTATCAATTAGGCAAAACTATGATAACTATAGCATAGTATCAAAATCTATAAGAAGAAAGAAAGGAGATATCACTATTACTTGTCAAATATTTAATGATATTCCATTAGTTATGATAAGTAGAGCACCCATACCAACAGAAGATCTCCCAGAGAGAATTAATGATATTTGTATGAAAAAAATAATTGAAAAAGGTTTTTCTGATGGAATTATAGTAGATGCACATAATGCAATAGATACATCATATATTGATATTAGAGAAGAAGATGAAAGAAATATCCTAGAAGCATTAGAAGAATGTCTTGAAGAATTAAAAAATAGTAGACATGATAGAGCATTGATAGGATTTTCAAGTTCAAAAATTGAAAATTATTCATATTATGATGGATTTGGAGACGCAGGAATAATGACAATGGTAGTAGATGTAGAAGGACAAAAAACAGCTTATGTGGTCTTTGATGGAAATAATATGATAAGAGGGTTAAGAGAAGAAATAATAAGCGCATTAGAAAGGGAAGGATATGAGAATTCAGAGGTTGCAACTACTGATACACATATAGTAGTAGGATGGAAATCAAAGGAAGGGTATTTACCAATAGGAAAAAATATTGATAAGGATAATATTATTAGAAAAGTATTAGAATTAGTAAGAGATGCAGACGCTAAGAAAGAAGAATGTTCTATAAAATTTTATAAAATAACTCTAAAAAATTTGCATTTTCTAGGTGATGAGGGATTAGAAAGACTTTGGAGAATAACTGATGAAAGCATTAAGAAAGTAAAAAAAGGTGGAATATCCATAATGATTATTATAATTTTACTAGGTATTATTTTATATCACATATAATAAACTGATAAAAATCACGTTAAAAATCACAAAAAAAAGATAGAAAGAATCACCTTAAGCTATTGATAGGCTTTATTAAGACCTTAGTAGCTTTAATTATTCGCTAAATAGGAATAAAAACATGAATAAGAAAATAGTAAATTTGTGAATCAGTCACAGTTTAATGCAACAGCAATTTGACCTATAGAGATACACCCATCACTAGGTGGAAGGATCATATGTTGTAAAAATTTTTTCTTATTTTTAATTATTTCATTTTTCATATATTTAACTAGTAAATTATTAACAGCTGCACCACCAGAAACGCCTATAACATTACAATCTAATTCTTCACTAATTTCACATGCTAATCTACCAAATACTAAACCTAAAGCTCTATGAATTTCATGTGCTAAATCAGCTTTTGAATTATATTTCATATTACTAATTATGGATAATATAAATTCTGAGGTATCTATAATATAGACGTTGTTTTGCTTCTTTATTGGTAAGTCTAAATTAATATTAATTGGTTTCCCTTGATTAGCAAGTGCTTCTAATTTCATTGGTAATTCTCCCTCATAACTTCTATAATACCCTATTTCTAATAATACAGCAATTGCATCTAAAAGTCTTCCAATACTAGATGAATGGATTATTCCTGGCTTTTTTGATTGTTTTAAGATTATATTTAATTCATCTTCACCATATCTTAAATATTTAATATATTTTTTTTCAAATAAATTAAAAATTTCTGAGTCTTCCATAATTGTTGAAAGAATAGCTGCAAGAAATCTTGCAGGATAATAAGCACATAAATCTCCTCCTGGCATTGGTTGATAACGAAGTTGAGCTACTCTATTAAATTTCGAATATCCTCCAAATAGAATTTCTCCGCCCCATGCCATTCCATCAGTTCCATAACCAAATCCATCAATAGTAATACATATGATTTCTGCATTACGAGGTAAAGTATGTTCAATCATTAATGAGGCCATATGAGCGTGGTGATGTTGAACTTGGATGGTTTTTGCTGATATATGTTCTGAAAGTTCTTTTGCATATCTTGTAGTATAGAAGCCAGGATTTAAATCATGAGCTATTTTTGAGAAGGAATTAATATCATATATCCTAATTAAAAAATTTAATGCATTAATCAAATAATTAAGAGTATCTAAATCACTTACATCTCCGATATGCTGTGTAGTAATAATGCGATTTTTTATCGTAATAGAACCAGTAACATTAAATTCTCCTCCAACAGAAATAATATTTTCATTATTTGTCCATGGAATTGTCAAATATGTAGGAGCATAACCTCTTGATCTTCTAAGAAAAGTAGGAGTATTTTCTACAAGTTTTATAACAGAGTCGTCACATCTATTTACTATTTTTCTATTATGTACAAGAAAGTAATCAACAATTTCTTTAAGCTCTGAAATTGCTTGATCATTATCAATTACAATAGGCCTTCCTGGATAATTCCCACTTGTCATTACTAAAGCTTCTTTTCCAAAGAAATCTAATAATAATAAGTGTATGCCAGTATATGGTAACATGACTCCTACTGTATCTAAGCCAGGGGAAACTGATTCAGCTAAATTATATGAAGGAGATTTCTTAAGAATTACAATAGGTTTATATGGAGAATTAAGCAATTCCTCTTCTTCTTTTGAAATAATAGCAAATTTTTTTACTTCATTTATTGATCTTGACATTACTGCAAATGGTTGATTTGGTCTTCTTCTTCTTTTTCTAAGTTCTAATACAGAATCCTCATTTGTTGCATCAACAGCTATATGAAAACCCCCAATTCCTTTAACTGCAATTATTTTACCTTCTTTTAATAGAAGAGCAGCCATCCTTATAGGATCTTCAGTATTAATAATTTTTCCATTATTATCTAAAAGATACATTTTCGGACCACATATTGGGCATGTAGTTCCTTGTGCATCATATCTCCTATCGTTAGGATTTTCAAATTCTGATTTACAATAAGAACAAAAAGGAAAATCTACCATAGAAGTATTCTCTCTATCATATGGTAAAGAATATAAAATTGTGAATCTCGGTCCACAGTGTGAACAACATGTAAATGGATAATAATGCCATCTAGTATTACTAAAAATATCTGTGATGCATAAATCACATATACCAATATCAACTGGTATTACAGAAGTCAAACTTATTTTTTTAATATTGCTTTTTGCTATTTTAAAGTCTCTAAATTCATTAGTTGCTTCTTCCCAAATAATATTAATATCATCAATTCTAGCAATTTTAGGTTTTTTACTTAATAGATCATCTATAAAATTCTTTATTTTTTCATATTCTCCTTCTACAATTATTTCAACACTAGCATCACCTAAATTAGAAACATAGCCTTTAAGTTGATATGTATGTGCAAGATTATATATAAATGGTCTGAAACCAACTCCTTGAACCATGCCATGTACATAAATTTTAGCTCTTTTTTGCATTTATTCACCTATAACTTTTTAATTTTCACTTAGATATTTAATTTTAGAGATAATGGTAGTAGATTTAGTTACTCCGCAAGAATTAAGAAAATTAAGAAAAAAAGCAGGTTTAACACAAAAGGAATTGGCAAAAAGAGCAGGTATAAGTCAATCATTAATTGCAAGAATAGAAAAAGGAACTGTTGATCCAAGATTATCTACATTAAGAAAAATAATAAATACAATAAATGAAGTACTTGGGGAGAAAAAATTCTTAGCTCGTTCTATAATGAGTAGTCCTGTAATATCTTTAGATGTAAATGATACCATTGGAAAAGCAATAGAATTAATGTGGAAATATGGTATTTCACAACTTCCAGTTTTTCAGAATGGAAAGCTTGTTGGTAGTATTAGAGAAGATAGCATATTGAATAAAATAAAGAATGAGAAAATAGAAGATTTACTAAATAAAAAAGTCTATGAATTGAAGGAAGAGCCTTTTCCAGTTGTAAATGTTGAAACAAGTATAGAAGAAATTGGAAGAATTTTACTGTCTGGAAAACCAGCAGTTTTAGTAGAAGATAATGGAAAAATTGTAGGAATAATTACTAAAATAGATTTAATTGCAAAACAATTTATAAAATAGTGTGATTTAAATCACAACCGAAAACTTAAAAATTACAAAAAAGGAATTATTATTTGATAGTAAATGTTAAATGAAAAAGAAATATTAGAAGAACTCCGCATGGAGATAGCATTTATTAGGCGTGACATCATTGAGAGATTAAGACGTATAGAAGAGTATATCACCTTTATTGATTCAGACATAAATAGACTGAGATTAGATGTTCAAAGAATAAATGAGAAAATAAAAGAGATTAGTTCTGGAAAAGAGGAACTAATAGAAAAAGTTGAAAAGGTTGATAAAGGTATCGAAAAACCAATAGAAAAAAGGAAGGCCATTACAATACAACAAAAAGAACGTAAAAAAGATCTTAATCCAACTGAAATTGCTATAATAAAGTATCTTATAGAAAATCCTGGCACGAGAAGTGCTACACCAATTGCTCAAAGTATAGGAAAAGCCAGGGAACATGTTGCAAGAACATTAAAAAAATTAGCTGAAGAAAAATTAATTATTCGTGATGAAAGTACATGGCCATACACATATATTGTTCCTGATGATGTAAAGAAGATGATATTAGAAAAGTGATGTGACTAATCACTTTCATTATGTAATTTTTCTGCATAATTTTCTATAGTTGAAGTTTTTGATATTATTCGATATTTCCAACAATTTTTATCTCTAACTCTTTCTAAATAGCCATTATCATATAATCTTGAAAGATATGTAGAAATGGTACTAGGTTTAATGGATTCATCATATTTTTTAGTATATACATTAATAACATCCTTACTTGTGAACCATACATTACAGAATTCATTAAAAATAATATTTAAAATTCTTTCACGTAAAGTAGTTTTCATAGATTGAGGTTTATTCTCATCATTAGTTTCGAAAAACTCAATTAATTTCAATATTTGCTCCTTTGATAAATTACCATTATAGATGATTGTGACTTTATTACCATTTTTATTACTATATTCTATTTTCAATTTACGCATAAGTTCACCTATTTCTTTTAGAATTTAGAAGTGAAAAACTATAAGAAAATATTGCAATCTACATTTCAATGGGAATTAATAACAAAAATAATTTAAATTATTTAGAAAAAAGGTAGATTTCTAACTTTTCACAAATAATTTACATTAAAATTTTCTTTTTTTATAATATTTTACATTAAAATTTTCTATTTATTTCTCTCCAGTGGAAGTGAAGGGGTGAACTGAAGAATTTTAATTAAACAAAAAATGTAACAGTATAGTGTGATATACTTAGTATAAGTCACAAAATGAAAGCCCTATAATATATTTTATGTTGATTTATTAAGAAGTGAACTATTATTTAATCACTGTCAATTTCTAAAAAGAAAAAGATGTTGTATATTTCTAACAAAAACTAAGAAATTTAATGATCTCGTATACACATCAAGCTCTCTAAATTTATTTTAATAAAGTAGCCTGAAAAGCAAAAAGTTTAAATATTAGAATTTATGTTAGATTTGTAATTTTAAAATAGTATTTTAATAAATGAACTATTTTAAAGATAGAATAAGAAAGATTATGTAAAAATAATTTTACATAATATCTTAGAGGAATTGATGATTTTAATGTGTTTTGATTAGTAAAACAAATCATATTGCTTATGTAAAAAGAATTTTACATAGTAAATTGCTTTAATCCTTGGACCCCTATATTTCTATTGGAAAAATAAGAATTTCTATTAATATTCTTTTTTTATGATATAAAAAAAATTGTGTAATTGTTTTTTATGATTTTTCTATATAAATATTTTTCACTCTATCTTTCTAGAGAAATAACTCAAATAATGGTTTCTTTATTTAATATTTTTGTAATTTTTAATATTAAAAATCCAATAGAAATATAGGGGTCTAACTCTTTAAAAAAGATATGAGTGATGAAAAATTAACAATATTTTACTTAATAGCTCAATATATTCCAAATGAATATAGAATTAAATTCTTAGAAAAATTATTAGAAACATATGGCTCTATATATAAACTTTCAAAAGTTACTAAGATATCAAGACCAACATTATATCGTTATTTTATACATAGAAAAGGTTATCCTAATGATATTATTATGGCTGAAATTATAAAGCATTTAACTGAGATAAAAAGAACATGGACAAAAGAACAATTAAGACAATTAGCTAGGGATTTTAATGAATTAATTAATAAAATTTAGTTGAAGAATATAATTTGTTGATAAGGATAAGAATTGGTAATGGAAGATATAAGAACTATAACTACAAAGTCTATTTTCAGAGATCTCATAATAGAAATAATGGGCTCTAAAGGTACTGCTACATAACATAAAACTCAAATACATAGACCCAAAGGGGGCAATAAACTCAAAGAAGCATGATGAGATAGATTAGACAGATAAAATGCATGGTGGGGGCATTCACCAAAGCTTGAAAGAACGATTTGGGATCGATACTGCTAAGCCGATAGTCTATGTCATGTTGAGGAGAATGGAAGAGGCAGGTTTAGTAGTCTCTCAGTGGGATACTAGTGGCAGTGGTCCTGCTAAAAGGGTTTATCGTATAACACAAGATGGAATTGACTATTTGAAAGATGCTATTGATAATCTGAAGAACGTTGTTAAGTTAATAAGGATGCTTATAAGCGAAGAAGGTAGCTCTGATGTATAAAGCAGTTGAGGTCCTAGGGCTGACTAAATGGTATGGTAATATTCTAGCCGTAGATCATTTGAACTTTGAGATACAAGAAGGAGAGATCTTTGGTTTTCTTGGGCCAAATGGTGCAGGTAAAACCACAACGATAAAAATGCTCATTGGTCTGGTCAAACCATCTGAAGGAACTGCAAAAATCTTTGGTTTCGATATTATGAAGGAAGCAAGAGATGCAAAGAAAAATATTGGTATCGTATGGGAAGAATCCAATATCTATCCTGAGCTTTCTGCTTGGGAAAATTTGATGTTTTCTGGTGAAATTTATCATGTTGGAAAAAAAGAAAGACAAGCCAGAGCAACTGAGCTCTTAGAAAAGTTTGGTTTGTATGATAGAAGGAATGATAAAGTAGGTGGTTTTTCGAAAGGAGTAACCTACTCCACGACTGAAGTCGGGAGCTTTGTAGGTTCATCCCCTAGTCCCCTACAGGCTGGGTTACTCAGCCCTGCTAGGAGGGACGTGGCCCTCTTAGCTATATTCACTGAGGCGTTATAATCTGCATCATATTCCCTTTCGCAAACCTTGCACCTAAACCTCGAGGAAAACCTTTCCCCTTTTCCACCACAAAAGTGGCATATTCTGGAGGAATAGGCAGGATTGACCTCTATTATGGCCACGCCATTAAACCTTGCCTTGTATTCTATATACTTTATGGTCTTCCTTCTGATCCAGTTTGAAAGCCTTCTGGACCATTCCCTATTGTAACCGTTGGTTGGAAGGTTCTTAAGTCTCTCTAGAGCTATTGCATACTGTTTTTGTACAGCCAGCTTGACTATTTTTGCTGAGGTATCATGTGCTATGAAGTTGTTTATTCTATCAATTTTTCTCCAGATTCGTCTTATCCTCTTTGACGACCTCTGACCCTTCGGGAGCTTTGACTTCAGCTTATCTATCTGCTTCCAATACTGCGTTACTTTGTAAAGCAGTCTTCTGTGCTTTATGAATTTTGGTCTTGATGCTGTTATTACTGCAGAGTTTCTTAGCCCCAAATCCACCCCAAGTACGCCATTGGGTCTAATCTGTTCAGGCTCTTTAACTTCAACTAAGATGTAAAGATACCACTCTCCATCCCTTTTTACAAGTTTCGCTTCACCTATTCTCTCAGCTTTCTTGATCAATTCGAGCTGTCTGTCCCCCAGCTCCAATGGGCAGCTCACTCCACAGATTTTAGCCCAATACCTGAATTCCTTGCCCTGCTCGAACAAGTAATAACTTCTGTTATACACAAGCGTGGGAGGCTTCTCTGAAAGCCTTGGGAATTCCCCGCCAACCTTAAGCCAAGACATTATGTCATCAACGACATCTCTTCTTGCAGATTGAACCAGTTGAGAGTGCAGGTTAAGTGTCTCCTTAACAGTATAGTAGAGCTTCTGAAGCTCCTTTTCAATAAGCGTTCTTTTCCTCAGCTCGTGAACCCTGTTGTCCTTGGCATAGTTGTAAAAGAGCCTGAGGGCAACCTGATATTTGTTGTAGAGTTCTTCCAGCAGGAGAAGCTTTCTTCTATTCGTCTTTCCTGAAACCTTCGCTTGGACAGATAGCTTCACGGCAACCTACCCCCGCTTTAGAGAAGGAGAAATATTTAAATCTTACTGCGATTCCTCTCCTCGACTAAAGGTCGGGAGTCTCCTCGCATTGATCTTGATGAGATGTTCCTTATTCTCTTGCCATGCCTATCAATAGCTTTTCTAACACTCTTGATAAACCTCCATGACTTTGAATACCTCTTTTGAATTCTCTCAATCCAAATCTTGTGAGTTAATGCCTCCTTTGGCCCGGCTGCAGCATTTCCGATAGCGATATCTGCAGTATTTCAGACAACCTTTGCAAGCACGTTCTACAGGCTGTTCCAGCGTATGCAACGGCGTTTTGATCGTTGTAATAGAAATGATTCCATATTTAGTAAATTGGTAGCGGGGGGTGGATTTGAACCACCGATCTCGGGGTTTCCCAGCAGGACATATGAGCCCCGCGGGATAACCTGACTACCCCACCCCGCTATATCTCAATAATGTCTAAAAATTATACTCTCTTATAAATATTAACTTTTTTGAAAACTTTCATTTTTTAATAAAATAAATAAATTCAAAGATATTAGAAAAGAATAATTTTTCTTTTTTTCTTTTATTAATTATGAAAAATTTTCTAAATGAAACTAAAGAAATTATTGTACTATTATCTGGAGATAATAAGTTTGCTCTAGATATAAAATATAAGGATTTTATAATAGAAGAAGGGAAGAAATTATTCAATATGTTAAAAGAAAATCGATTAGAAGATTTTTCAAAGTCATTAAAAGAACTTCACGAATTTATTAAAAAGAATGGAAAACCTATTGATGTATTAAGAGGAGCAGATATAATCATCCCACCATTAAATATAGATCCGCAGGATTTAAGAGAGATTTTTTTCTAGAGTTTTCCAAAAAATTCCATTACGATACCATTCCATTCCTTTTTTTCCATCCCATATCTTTGTAATGGCTTTGTTAAATGTCTCATAGATCTTGGAGGTGGGAGATATATTCCTTCTTTTATTTTTCTTTCTATTTTAATTTTTATTCTTTCTTTTATTTTTATTTTACATTTTTTACATTGATATCCCTTATTTTTTCCCTCTGATTTCATTGATTTTTTACATTTTGGGCATATAGGATTAACATATTGCTCATTAATTAGCTCTAAAATTTCTAATTTTTCTAAATTTATTGTAATTTTATTATTATCTAATAATCTCACTCCTCCATATATTATTAACTTATCTCCTGGCATTAACTCCATGGCTATCATTCTGAGATTTCCTGATGGCTCATAACATGCTACATCTATTTCTCCTGTTTCATCAGCTATAGAAAATATAACATGTCCCCCTTCTATAAAGACTGGTTTTTTATTCACAACACCTTTTATAATAGCCACTTGATATGGTTTTAATGATTTTATTTTTTTGAATTCAAAAAAATGAGCATCAGTTCCTTGATTTGTTCTATAAATTACCCATCGATCTGCACCTTTAAATTTTATGATTTTAAGTGCTCTTTTTAAGACTTCAGGATCTTCTCCTCTTACTCCAAATAATATAGGATCTGTGCCATGAGGCGTAATTAGTAATCTTCCACTTTCATAATCTATATTATTAAATGTAAAAGGAAAAGTCTGTCTATCAAATTCTATAACACTTTCCATATCTACTTCTCTTTTCTTGCTATACTCCTTTCTATAGACTATTAATTCGAATGTATGATCATTCTCTAATGTATTTCCAATTGCAGCAAGTGCTCCTATTAGTCCTCTTCCTTCTTTTATTCCATGATATATTATATTATTTTTTCTCAATAATAATATAGTCTCATCTAATGTTATTACATCATTAAGTGCTTTTTTTCCAAATTCTTTTATATTAGTAGGCACATTTCCTTTAAGAATTACAACTCCTGGCTGATTTTTTTCATCTTTTTTATCTCTATATTCTTCAATATATTTTAATATTAAATCCATTAATTCATATTCATCTTTTTTTGAGTAAAACCTCAAACAAACTGCACCATTTCCTCTTGATTTCCATGGAATATTAGGATTTAGTCTAATCAAGTTTGGATAATCTATAAATTTTGAATCTTTTATTAGTTCCTCAATTATAATTGCAGCCACATAAGTTGTACAACCATATACCAATGAGTCAGTATCGTCTATTCCAATATGATACAATTCTTCCATAATTTTTTACTCTCTTTTCTTTTTTATTTTTAATTATTAAACTCTGATTTTTAAATTAATTCCAACTACATGAAACGCTTTGTTTCAGAGTATTCCTTATTTTTTAAATAATTTTATTATTTTTTGGGTGATAATAATGAAATTGTATGGATTAATGATACCAATAATGCTAATCATGGCGCTGATACCAGTTACAACTTTCACTAATGCTTCCTTTACTAATGCTTCCAATACTATTCAAAATGATAAAATTAAAGCTGAAAACTTTTTACGTATAACAGAAATGACAAAAAATAGAGTTGAAACATTACTTAATAACATAAAAGCTAATAGTAGCTTAATGGCAAATGAATCTATAAAAGCTAAAGTAGAAAATCTTTCTTCAATATTCAATGATGCATTAAAATTATTAAATGAATCATATAAAGCCTATCAAAATGGAGATTATAATTTTAGTATTACTACAGCTAATGAAGTATTAAGAATATTACATGATATCCATAATGAGCTCTCAGATTTATATACTCCATATGCTCCTGGTTTATTCTTAGTTGCTAATTGTACATTAGCTCGTCTTGAATTATTAAATTCAACATTATCTTCTCTTAATGAAAGAATTGAAAATTCTTCTCAACTCATAAAGCAAGCTTATGATTTGCTTTCTCAAATAAACGAATCATTACCTCAAGATGAAATAGCAAAAAGAATTGCAGAAGCAAATAGAATTATTAATGAAGTCAATAAAATGATAAGATTGCAAGCACAAGAAAGGACAATGTTAAGGATTAATAATTATATTAATAATTTAGAGAAAAAAGGCCTACAATATGGAAAAAACATTACTGAAGCTCTTGCTCCTATTAAGGAAAAATTAAAGGGCATGAAAAACTATGAAGATATTATTGAAAAAATAAGAAATCTAATGCCAGTTATTGATAAAATGAAATATACAACAAATGGAGAAAAATATCTATCACTTAATGTTTCAGTTTCTGGTAATACCATTGAAATAACAATTTCTAATATTGGTAATTATACCATATTATTCCCTAATTCTGCTTATGGAATGATTATTGAAAAGAAAGTAAACAATAATTGGGTCTTATATTATGCTCCTATTGCCTTACAAGTAATTACAAAATTAGATCCAGGGGATACTGTAAAAATGAAAATTCCAATAGAAGAAAAAATGATTAAAGGACCTTTCAAAATATTACTACCAGGAACATATAGAATTACAATAAATGGATGGATAGAAAGTACTAAAGAAAGAATAAGTGTAAGTAAGGAATTCACAATATAAGTTCAACTAAATTTTGTATTCCTACTTTTTTTATTTTTATAATTCCTTGTTTTTCTAATCTTTTTAATAATCTCCACATAGTTGTTCTAGGTATTTCAGGAAATGCCTCTCTTAATTCAGCTTCTAAAGCTCTATTTCCCTTACTTTTTAAATAATCTATTATTTTCTTTTCATCATCCTTTAGCTTTTCTTCTATTTTTCTTCTTTTAGCAAATTTTAATATAGTAATTATTAATACAATGATTATAATAATTGCTATCATAATGATCACTGGCTGAATTGTAGCTTGTTGTGCTGGCGGTTGAATTACTGGTATTTCATAATTGACTTCATAATATCCAGGAGAGAAAATCATCTTAATTGTCTTATCCTCTATAACAATAGAGTCTGGTATGCTACTAATACCCATAATAATTGCATTTTCAGGGAAAGTTACACTAATTGGAAATGTTGTATTAATTCTAAAAATCCATAATGCTTTTTGCTTATATGTTAAATCATTGGTATCATACTCTAATGTAATCATAGTAGAACCTAGTGAATATATTCTAATGTTATTATCTTCAATATCATAATCTAAAAGATTTTTTTCTTCATTATATACTACAATATTAGTAGCATTTGTAGAAAATAATTGTAAAGTAATATAAGGCGTTATTTCATCAGATCCTATGGATATTTTTACATGAGCTACCCCATCTTTATAAATTTTAATTTCTGCATTATTTATAATTTGAGCTCTTAATGGTATTATAGTCAATAATGGTATTATAGTTAATATGAGCAATAATATGAGGTATTTTTTCATATACTTAATTAAATTTATACTTTAAAATTAATTTTTTCTTATTATGTCCTTCTGGTTATGTCCTTTTGGGGCAAGCGGGCGTGTTGGCCGTAACCCACCTTCTGTTTTAGGTAGCATTCGACTATTCGGGCTACCCGAACCTCGCGTAGGCCTCATCGGTTCCTATTTGCCCTTTCTCCCCGCAGATTGGCCGTTTCAACGGAAGTGGAAGTATACTCAGTGAAGTTTTCCCTTCACATCATAGACATCCACTTCCACACGTCTCGTTTCTGTGCCAAGAGCAGGGGTCTCCCCCTACGCCTCACGGCGCTGCGGTCCTACGTGGAGGGTGGAGTTTCCTCAGGCCCAAATAGGGCCCGTCAGCTACCCACCAACTCGCCCGCTTGCCCCTTTTGAAAAATTTTCAAAACACAACTTATAAACTTAATCAACTATAGGATTTAATTTTAATAAAGCCATGCATAGGCTTCAATCCCTCGGTTTCACCCAGATTTTGGAATACTGGGCCAGCACCTCAGGCGATTGGGAACGGCGGGCTAAACACCTCGGCCGAAGCCTCGGTGCTTACACCCCCGTCCCATCAACCCCGTGTTCTACGGGAGCCTTCGTCCACTCCCAAATGGGAGTGGAATGGCTGCTTGGTTTCGGGGAGGGTTTCCCGCTTAGATGCTTTCAGCGGTTAACCCTTGCGGCGTGGCTGCCCGGCGATGCCCTACCGGACAACCGGTAAACTAGAGGCCGCGGCGCGCCGTTCCTCTCGTACTGGGCGCACCTTCCCCTCAAGCAGCCAGCACTTCCAACAGGGAGAGTCCGACCTGTCTCACGACGGTCTAAACCCAACTCACGTTCCCCTTTAATGGGCGGGCAGCCCCACCCTTGGGAGCTGCTGCACTCCCAGGATGGGAAGAGCCGACATCTGGGTAGCAAACCGCGGGGTCGATGGGGACTCTCGCCCGCGACGGCTCTGTTATCCCCGGGGTAGCTTTTCTGTCATGCCCGGCCCCTACTAAGAGGGACACGAGCGGTCGCTAGGCCAGGCTTTCGCCTTTGGACCCCTTACTGTTAAGGGTCCAATCAGGCCGGCTTTTGGCCTTGCCCTCTACGGCGGAGTTCTGACCCGCCTGAGCCGACCTTTGGGCGCCCTTGATATCTTTTCAAGGGCGTGCCGCCCCAGCCGAACTGCCCACCTACCGTTGTCCCAGGCTTACGCCTGGTAAGGGACACAGCTATGAAAGGGTGGTGTTACATTGGCGTCTCTGTAGCCCCCGGAAGGACTACTTCATCAACTCCCACCTACGCTCTGCAATCATAGCCGTATCCCAGCAGCAGGCTGCAGTAAAGCTCCACGGGGTCTTATCCCCCCGTTGGAAGTACTTGGACTTTTCACCAAGAGGTAGCTTCACCGGGCCCCAGGTCGGGACAGTGGGGAGGTCGTTGATCCATTCATGCACGTCGGAACTTACCCGACAAGGCATTTGGCTACCTTAAGCAACCCAAATTTGGGTTGGACCATATCTTCGCCCTCAAGTTCATTCTCAATTTCCCTCTACGGCGCTCGGCGTATGGTCTCTGAGGCGTCCGCCCCCTCTATGCTGGAAAGTATATCGCTGAGCTTATACTTTCTATCCGTAGATGCTTCGTAAGCCTTCTCCAGAAGCCTCTTGAAGCCTTCTAGAGTTCTATGTTCTCCCTTATGCAGTCCTTCAACAATCTCGGCGAATAGCTGGAACTCCTTCTGCTTTATAATCGGCTGATGCTTTCTAAAGAATGGGATTATTTTTTCAACGAGGTTTTGTCGCGAATCCACTATATAGATAAACGTCGATTCCTCCTGCCCAGGCTTTGGTATAATGCGCCCACAGCCAAATACCCTTCTAAGTATCTCAAGAATCACTTTGTGATCTCTACTTTGTGTGACATGGAAGACAGGGTCAATGACCCAGCCGAACCTTGTGTTGTCTTGCTTCTTAATTGAGATAGAGAAACATCCCTCTCCATCCACAAGACCAAGTATGTAGTAGTTAAGGTACTTCCTCCGCTTCGGCAGAATCTTTGGATCTATTAGATCTTTGAACTCATTTAGCACCGTAATCACCATTTTAAGAAGTTAGTCAGCACCACATTTAAAGCTTGAGAGGGAGCTCAGCTCTTATATAAATTCATATAATTTTTCATTGCCTCAACGGGGGCGGTTCCCTGCGGGTCGGAGGCACCTGGTCGGCATTATTCCCTACTCGGGAGCCGACCTCTCCTCCTTCCCCGCATATAGCCGAGTTTAACGACTCCCTAAATTGAGAGTCAGAGTTACTCCCGGCCTTCGGCGGCGCTTCGCCCGGTTGAACCCGGGTTTCACGGACCGCCAGTGGCCAGGATTCAGCCCCCGTACACACCCTTACGGGCTTGCGGGGACCTATGTTTTTATTAAACAGTCGCCTCCCCCTTGTCACTGCGACCTAGGCCTCCAAGCTTTTGCCCAGAGGCCCAGGCACCCCTTCTACCGAAGGTACGGGGCCAATTTGCCGAGTTCCCTGACCTGGGGTGTTCCCGACACGCCTTAGACTTCTCATCCAGGGCACCTGTGTCGGTTCTCGGTACGGTCTTGGAGACCTCTTACTAACTCCCTTTTCATGGGCCCCAGGAATCGGCCGAACCGACCTTACGGTCGGCCCATCCCTATCTTCACCTGGTTCTCACCATTACGGTACTCCCCAGGCTTAGATAGGTTAGACAGAGCGGCGGCTCTGCTCGACCTATCCCGAGGCGAAGGAGTTAGCGCATATGATCTCCAAGGCACTGGAATATTAACCAGTTTCCCCATCGGCAGCGACAAGCTATGTGCTGCCTTAGGGACCGGCTGACCCTCGGCCGACGATCGTTGCCGAGGAACCCTGGCCCTTTCGGCGGAGGGGATTTTCACCCCTCTTTGCTGTTACTGCCCCCAGGATCCGCACCTCTGGTTGGTCCACTGGACCTCTCGGCCCAGCTTCTGCCCAACCAGAGCGCCTCCCTACCGATAGACCCTAAAAAGGGTCTACCCCTGGGTCTCGGCAGCTGGCTTAGCCCCGAAAATCTTCAGGGCCCCGGATCTCGGCTGGTGAGCTGTTACGCACTCTTTAAAGGATGACTGCTTCTAAGCCTACCTCCCAGCTGTCTCAGATCCGGGACGCCTTTTGGCTTAACACTTAGCCAGCATTTGGGGGCCTTAACCCAGGTCCGGGTTGTTCCCCTCTCGACCCACAGGCTTTTCCCGTGGAATCCGTCTCCGCCCATCTACGGAGCTGGCAGGTTCGGAGTTCAAAAGAGGAGCTGGGCCTTTCGGCCCACGCATCCTCAATTGGTAGCTCTACCCCGCCAGCAACCTCCGGGCAGACTGGGCTGGGACCCACTTCGGGAGGAACCAGCTACCACCGAGCTTGATTGGTCTTTTGCCCCTAGGCCTGGGTCAGAGGAACGAATTGCACGTCAGAACCCCTGCGGGCCTCCACCAGGCTTTCGCCTGGCTTCGCCCTGCCCAGGCCTAGATCGCTCGGTATCGGGTTATCACTGGAGTGACTATTCGGGCCCTCGTCGGACCCCGCCCCTCTCCACATAATGTGGATGCGGGCTGTCGGTTTCCCTACGCCTACGGAGTTGACCTCCTTAGGCTCGCCACTCCAGTGAACTCCCTGGGCCGTGCTCCGAAACGGAAGACATGACACTGGTCCTTCTACCTCGTACTACCTCCTCTCGGAGGGTTCCTTCGGTAGAAATCATTCCTTTCATGCCATGTCACTCCGTAGCCAGTTGGTTTCAGGCTCTTTTCACCCCCCTCTCGGGGTTCTTTTCAGCTTTCCCTCACGGTACTAGTTCGCTATCGGACTCAGGACATATTTAGCCTTGGGAGTTAGTAACTCCCACCTTCCCACACCACAACCAAGGTGTGGTACTCTGGAACACCTCCCAAACCCTCCTAAGTTACGCCTACAGGGCTATCACCTTCTACGGCGGGCCTTTCCAGGCCACTTCGGCTTCCTTAGGGAGGGTTTAATGGGAGGGTCCGAACCCTACATCTCCCTTTGCTTTCGCAAAGGGATTCGGTTTGGGCTCTTCCCCTTTCGGTCGCCCCTACTCAGGGAATCCCTTTTGGTTTCTTTTCCTCCCCCTACTTGGATGTTTCCGTTCGGGGGGTTCCCGCTCCTTACGGAGCGCTAAGGGCTATTAACCCTTAGCAGGAAGTCCCATTCGGGGATCTCCGGATCGAAGGCTGCATGCGCCTCCCCGGAGCATATCGCCGCTTGCCGCGCCCTTCTTCGGTGCCTGAGCCGAGCCATCCACCAACTGGCGTCGGCGTGTCAGGTCCAGTATCCCAAAATCTGGTAGGTGCCAAGGGATTGAAGCCTATGCATGGCGTTCATTGTAAGGTTGAAAACCTTACTACGCCCTTTGCTGAGGAGTAAGAACTCCTCAGCTGCATGGAAAATTGAGGAGGTTAGGCTCAGTACCCAATTTTTATGTATAGTTGGGGCATAACAGCCTTTCTTAGGAGGTGATCCGGCCGCAGGTTCCCCTGCGGCCACCTTGTTACGACTTCTCCCCCCTCGCTGAGCTTGGGTTCGATATGGGCAAGAACCCATACCTCACCCAAGCTCAACTTGGGTGGAGCGACGGGCGGTGTGTGCAAGGAGCAGGGACGTATTCACCGCGCGATGGTGACGCGCGGTTACTAGGGATTCCAGGTTCATGAGGGCGAGTTGCAGCCCTCAATCCCAACTACGGCGAGGTTTAAGGGATTACCTCCCCCTTTCGGGGTCGGAACCCGCTGTCCTCGCCATTGCAGCCCGCGTGTAGCCCGGGGGATTCGGGGCATGCTGACCTGCCGTGGCCCCCTCCTTCCTCCGGCTTAGCGCCGGCAGTCCCCTATATGTGCAGTCTCCTCCGAAGAGGAGACTTAGCAATATAGGGTGGGGGTCTCGTTCGTTGCCGGACTTAACCGGACACCTCACGGCACGAACTGGCGACGGCCATGCACCTCCTCTCAGCTCGTCTGGCAAAGTCATCAGCTTGGCCTTCATCCTGCTGTCTCCCCCGGTAAGGTTCCCGGCGTTGACTCCAATTAAACCGCAGGCTTCACCCCTTGTGGTGCTCCCCCGCCAATTCCTTTAAGTTTCAGCCTTGCGGCCGTACTCCCCAAGCGGCGGGCTTATCGCCTTCGCTGCGGCACTGGATCGGCTCGAAGCCGATCCAACACCTAGCCCGCATCGTTTACGGCTAGGACTACGGGGGTATCTAATCCCCTTTGCTCCCCTAGCTTTCGTCCCTCACCGTCGGGCGCGTTCTAGCTGGGCGCCTTCGCCACCGGTGGTCCTCCGCGGATTATAGGATTTCGCCCCTACCCGCGGAGTACCCCCAGCCTCTCCCGCCCCCTAGCCTAGTAGTATCTCTGGCAATCCCAAGGTTGAGCCTTGGGATTTAACCAGAGACACACTAGGCCGGCTACGGACGCTTTAGGCTCAATAATCGTCCCGACCAATCGCGCCAAGCTCCAAGAATGTATTTTTCAATAACTTAGCAAGCTACTCCACAACTAAAGTCGGGAGCTTTTTATAAATGAGATTTTGTTTTTTGAATATCCTCTAAGTTTAAAATTAATTTAAGAAGAATTAAGCTTTATTTTCATAATTCTTCATTTTTTAACGTACAATCAGATTTAATTCTTGGAGCTTGGTCTCGCGGGGCTGGTATTACCGCGGCGGCTGACACCAGACTTGCCCCCCGCTTATTCCCCCAGCTTTTTACACTGGGGAAAAGCTACCCTCAGCGGGTAGCACTCGGGGTGACCCCGTCGCGCTTTCGCGCATTGCGGAGGTTTCGCGCCTGCTGCACCCCGTAGGGCCTGGGCCCTTGTCTCAGTGCCCATCTCCGGGCTCCCCCTCTCAGGGCCCGTACCCGTTATAGGCTTGGTGGGCCGTTACCCCACCAACTACCTGATGGGCCGTGGCCCCATCCTCAGGCGGTATACATAGCATGATATGTATACCCTTTAGATGAGAGACCATTCCAGGATCTCTCATCTATCGGGGATTAGCCTCAGTTTCCCGAGGTTATCCCCGTCCTGAGGGTAGGTTAGCCACGTGTTACTGAGCCGTGCGCCGCGCCCTCTCATGGCCGAGGGCGCTGACTCGCATGGCTTAGCCCCACCCCGATAGCAGTCGGGTCCGGCAGGATCAACCGGGATTACAGCCGCAAGGCTGTTAGTACCCCAACTATATTCCATAATTGGGTACTGAGCCTATATAGGACTTGAACTTACCAATGGTGTTACACATTGGTTTGTTCAAGTCCTCATTAATATTGCCATAGCTGGAGGGCAGTCATTCATCCCTCGGACTTCGTCCGTAAGGTCATGACTAGCGCCGCCGGAGCTATGGCCTAAGTTGATATATCCAGTTCGTGCCAAGTTTTTTATTTCTTTGCTTAAATATATTTGTTGCGCTTTAAAATTTTCATCAATTTAATTTATATTTAAAATTTTTGATTTTTGAAGTAATTTTATTTTTTTTAAATATTCATGATTATATTTTATTTTTGTATTTAAATTCATGAAAGATGTATTTGCTTCTTTTATATAAAATTTCATTAATTATTATTTAATTGATCAAATTTTTATTTAATTATTAATATATGATAATAAAAAGTTCTATCTATATTATAAAGATATACGAATTGAATAACAATACAATTTTAATTAAAATGTGGGCCCGGAGGGATTTGAACCCTCGACCAACAGGTTATGAGCCTGCCGCTCTGACCGCTGAGCTACGGGCCCTTCTATGAAAGAAAGAAAAAAAGTAAAATTTATTCCTTTTGGATAGCCGTTGTCGGATAGTTAACATTTACTATCCGTTCCATCTCTACTTCAGCTTCATTGATGGCTTTCAGGGGCAACGGAATCCCCCTCATCCTGAGCATATTTAAACATGCAATTATGTCTCTATCATTTTCATACCCACATTTACATTTCATTTGCCTATGCCCATTCGATGCTAGTTTTCCACCACATATTGGGCATAGGCTAGAAGTCCCCTTCGGATTAACATATATTACTGGCAAACCTTCAAGCTTAGCTTTGTAATCGATGTAGAATTGTAGTTTTCTAAAGTTCCATGAGTGTAATCTTCTGTTGAGTATTCTTCCTTTGTTTATGTATTTTCTGATCCCCTTCAAGTCTTCCATTATTATTCCAAAGCCATACTGTTTTGCAAAGTTTATAATTATCCTTGAAATCTTATGACATAGGTCTTTGGTTTTCCGCTTTTCTCTACCAGAATATTTCTTCATTAATCTTTGAGCTGTTTTAGGCTTATACTTAGCAAGTTTCTGAATATTTCTTCTAATATTGAAGTAGGTTGTGTGATTTGCTCTAAGCTCATGTTCTATCCTTATAACATGGGGATTTGAGCTTATTGCTGTAATGTTGGATTCATTTATGTCTATAGCTATCCAATCCTTCGGATTCTGTAAATCAACTTCCTTCTTGAATGGAATTATTATTTTTGTTTCATTTATCGTTATCTCACCAGTTTTAAGCTTTCCCTCTTTCCAAGCATCTATGAACTTCTTCTGATATTCACCATACTTTAAATCAATGAATATAAACTTTCTAGGCTTGACAGATACCCTTATTTTATCTCCATAGAATTTATAGAGCATTGGGTCTAATTGCATGAATAGCTTCTTGGCTTCAGGCTTTCCCTCTTTATGTTTCTTTCTATAGTTTTTCAATATTGCTAAGGCTATTTTACATGCTGAGTGACAATAGTGTGTTGAATAATTCCATCTTCGCTTCCAATCCTCATAAACTCCTTTCCTAAGCTTAGCATAGGAAGTTATCCTCCTTCTATATGCATAATCTATGCAGAAATTCACCATACATCTAAAATCCTCTAGGAGCTTTCTGATTTCTTCGTTAAGCTCATAGCCGAAGGGAACTCCTAAAATAACTTCCACAAACTGAGTATACACATAAGAGTTATATAAAGTTAACATTCAGAAACTGCTGATAGACCCTTATCCTTGTTTTTCAATATAATTAATTTTTTTCAATTTCAATCTTAATATTTCTCCAATTCTCATTTACACCTTTTAGAGTCATTACTGCACCTATTATCATATTTCCTAAGATATTATTAACAAAATCATTTAGAAAAATTTCTTTATCATCTACAATTAATCTTAATTTCATTTATTTCACCAATTATATTAAAAATAGTTAAAAATATATAAAGGATTTTAATAAGAATTTTTGGATGGATATACCATCCATATGGTGATTTATAATGAAATACATATCCACATTAATTATTATTGCTCTAATACTAGGAGTCCTTAATACTGCTATGATTTTTGCAATAAACAACAATATCTCCAATATAGATCTTAGTCTATCTTCTCTTAGCAATAAATTAAATAACTTAGTAGATGAAATTTCTTCTACAAAAAGAGAATTAGAAACCTTCAAAAGCTTTTATTATCCAATAATAATAAAAGATGCTCTTGGAAGAACTGTTACCATTAATTCAGAACCTATGCGTATAGTATCATGTACCCCTTCAATAACAGAAATGTTATTTGCTCTTAATCTTTCTGATAGAATTGTAGGTGTAGATAAATATTCAGATTATCCAAAATTAGTTTTAGAGCTAAAGGAAAAAGGATTAATTGCTGAAGTTGGTGGAGTTACTACTCTTAATTGTGAGAAAATTGCTTCTTTAAATCCTGATATTGTGTTTATTGATGCAAGTTTACAAAAGAAATTTGTATCAACTTTAGAAGGATTTGGACTTACAGTTATTGCATTAGAATCACCAAGTATAGAAGAAATAATGAATAACATATATAAAATATCAAAAATAACCTTAAAGTTGGAAGAAGGAGAAAAACTAATTAATCAAATAAAAAATACCATAAATGAAATAACTTCTAAGACTTCTAAAGTTTCCAAACAAAAAGTATTATACTTAGTATGGTTAGCGCCCTTATGGACAACAGGAAATGGAACATATGCTAATGAATTAATATCAATAGCAGGTGGAGTTAATATATTTAATGATAAAAATGGATGGTTTATTACAAATCCTGAAGAAATTATTTCTAGAAATCCAGATGTAATTATATTCAGTTCAATGGCACTTCCAAAACCTCCTGAAGAATTACTAAACTATATAAAGAGCATACCAGGTTTTAGTGAAATTAATGCTGTAAAGAATAATAGAATTTATATTTTAACAGAAAATGCAGCAAATGCAATAGAAAGACCTGGTCCAAGAGTTACTGATGCGACTATATTATTAGCATACATTTTTCATCCACAATTATTCAATATTACAGTTCCCAACTTCATAAGCAATTATGAAAATATAATTAGGCGATAATTAATGCTAAGATTAGCAAAACAAAGAAAAATAAAACTATTAATTTATTCATTTATTTTATTTATTCTTCTTTTTATATCATTTTTATTTTCATTAATGATAGGCTCTTTTCCACTATCTCCAATGGAAGTTTTTGAAAATTTAATAAATCCTGAGAAAAATAAAACAATAAGTACTATTATATTCAATTATAGACTTCCAAGAGCTTTATTTACTATGATTACAGGTTTTTCTCTTGGAGTTTCTGGTGGTGTTATTCAATCTCTAACAAGAAATCCATTAGCAGATCCTTATATTACAGGAATGTCCTCTGGTGCAGCTCTTGGTGCAGCTATTGCATTTTTACTACCAAATATCTCAATATATTTTATTCCTTTTTTTGCATTTATTGGAGGCATTTCTTCAATTTTATTAACAATATTTTTAGCAAAAAAAGCAAAAGCAGGTCCTATTGGTTTTATTCTTGCAGGTATAGCAATTGGTACTCTAGCAAGTGCAATTCTTATATTTGTTATTACATTAGCTCAAGAAAAAGCTCATGGAATAATTTATTGGATTTATGGCTCTTTTTCTACATCAAAATGGTCTGATATTATAGTCACATTTCCAATAGTTCTTTTCTGTTCTATATTTCTTTTTATTAATGCAAGAGATCTTAATATCCTCTTATTGGGTGAAGAACATGCCTCACAACTTGGAATAAATGCAAAAAAATTATGGATTTTAATGTTATTGATTTCAAGTTTATGTGTTTCTTCTTGTGTAGCTTTTAGTGGAATAATAGGTTTCATAGGTCTAATAGCTCCACATATGATTAGATTAATGATATCTTCAGATAATCGATTTGTATTACCTTTGGGGGGTCTTACTGGTGCATTTCTATTATTAGTATCTGATAATATTGTTAAAAGTTACATTAATCCATTTGGTGAAATGCCCATTAGTACTATTACATCTATGATAGGTGTGCCATTTTTCATTTATCTTTTAATGAAGAAAGGTGGTAAATATGAAATGTGAAATTATTGTAGATGGAATAACTGTTTATTTTAATTCATCAAAAATTTTAGAGAATATAAAATTTGAAGTAAATAAAGGAGAAATGTTAGGAATTATTGGACCAAATGGTGCAGGAAAAACTACACTTTTAAAATGTATTGCACGAAGTATTATTCCAAAAGGAAGAATTATAATATTTGGAAAACCTATAGATGAGTATACTAATAGTGAATATTCAAAAATTGTTTCAGCTTTACTTCCTAATTGGCCAATTGGATTTAATATGAAAGTTTATGAAGTTGTTCTTATGGGATGTAGAAATAGAACAGAAAGTCTTTGGTGGGAAAAAGAAGAAGATATAAAATCTACTGAAGAATTTCTCAAATTACTTAAAGTATATCATCTTTATGATAGAGATTTTACTACCTTAAGTAGTGGAGAACAGAGAAGAGTTCTTATAGCAAAATCTCTTGTACAAAGAACAGACATTATTTTACTTGATGAACCAATTGCATATCTTGATTTAAAGTATAGGATTGAAATAATGGAGATATTAAAATCTTTGAGTAAAAATGGTAAAATTGTAATAATAACTGCTCATGAAATTGATTTAGCATCATCATATTGTGATAAAATCATTGTTTTAAATAATGGTAAAATAGTGGCAATGGGAAGACCAAGAGATATAATTAATGAAAAGCTTATTTATGATGTATATGGAATTGATGCTACTATAAAATGGTTTGAAAATTATCCAATTATAATACCAAAAAGAGATATTAAAAG
>Ga0272449_1000577_pt1 | contig 43148 bp, 51 predicted proteins | sample YNPCB0241_FD_198679 | JGI IMG/M metagenome (GOLD analysis project Ga0272449, IMG submission 198679) | Hot spring sediment microbial communities from Yellowstone National Park, WY, United States - YNP-CB-024-1 | ecosystem: Environmental > Aquatic > Thermal springs > Hot (42-90C) > Sediment...
ATTAATGCTTGTTGCGTAGGGGTCTTGGTGGAAAACCCTCACGGTCTCGGGGAAACCTTCCGCCCATTTGGCAAGCTCCTCAGGGAACTCGTGCTCCTTCTCCTTAACCAGTGGCGCGGCCGAGTGTTTTTGAGCGATCTTCGAGTAGAAGTCTCCGGGGACTCTTACCTCGACGCCCTTGCCACGGGCTCTTTCAACAACAAACTCCGGCGGGATCCCATGGGAGTCGTAAATCTCTATTAAATCCTCCTCCCCAAGAGCCTTTTTCCTCTTCAAATACTTATCAACTATTTCAATACCCCTGTAGACCGTGTCAACAAACTTGTTTGCCTCGAGAGCTACAACGTCTAGGATGTAATCCCTGTGCTTCTCGAACTTTCCATATATGTAGTCGTTCTTCCAATACTTTATCTGCTTGTCCACAAGCTCTTGAACAATGTCTGCGAGCTTGTTGGATTCAACCCCTAGGTTCACGAGGTTTCTGAAAAGCCTCCTTAAAACCAGGCGGGCTAAGTACCCTTCACCACTGTTTGAAGGCACAATACCGTCTGATAGCATTAAGCTGATTGTTCTAACATGATCGAGGCTACCGTACAGGTATATTATTTTAGTGAATGAGGCGATGTGCTCGCTGAAACCATACTCCTCGAGAGCCCTAACATAATCCGCCACGCTGTTCAACTCTTTATCGCTTAAAAGGTAAACAGCCTTCTTCAACACGTCGTGCGGGGGCTCCTCAACCCCCAATACATCTTTGTACTCGTCAACCAGCCTCCCATATATTGCATGGAAGCCGGTTGGAGACTTCTGAGTGAACCATGTTATTCTTTCAATCCCATAGCCGCAGTCCACAACTAACACGGGGTTTTCGATATACTTACCATCAACGGTCTTGTACATCATGTGGACGAGAGTGGCCAGCTCCATCCCATCGACCAGTACCTCCGGGGCTGGTCCCGCGTTACCGCCTCCCTCCCACCACCCCTCCTTGAATACGAGGTCTTCAAGGTCTATTCCAATCTCCTTGTTGAAAAACTCTATAGTGTTGTCGATTATACCTTCAACCCAGTAAATCATCTTGCCGGGCTTGTTGAAAGCGTGCATGCCGCCCATTTCGAAACTTGTTAAATGCCTCCCAAAAGTCAAACCAACGTTATCAATATCGCTCAGCCTTATCGAGGGCTGTATTATGACGAGAGGGTTGTGAGGCGGGTCCACGATACCCTCAGTCACAGCCGGCTGGAAAACTATTATTGAAGCAATATTAAGGTATAAGTCGTTCCTCCACCTGGCTAGAACCGGGTAGGGGTCAACAACTCCATGCCCCTTGGAAACCAGGAAGTTTATGAATTTCTCCCTGACCTCTTGAAGACTCAGGGGCTTAACTCTCTTATACTCTTTGTAAAGGAATTCATACTTACTACATGGTCGGTCGGGACAAGTGTCTCTTGGTACAACGCTCCATATCACGCCCTCCTCGCACTTCTTACAAACATACTTCTCGTAACCGTATTTTCTGAGATAGTCAAAACTTATCTCCCTAGGCATTGAAACACCTCAATACTTGGTTATACTATGTGTTGAAGTAATTTAAATTGATTTCAGAACTCGAATCGATTTAACGGGAGAGTTTAAGGATGGAAAACTCCTTGATGTTTTCAACTTGTTGAAAAACCTTTGCCTTACCCGAATAGCGCGCTCAAACCTTCGGCAAGAGCCTCCTCGCTAACGCCCTCCTCCTTCTTCTCCTCCTCAGCAGGCTTCTCCTCTTTCGGAGGAGCCTGTGCAGGGGCCGCCTGGACAGGGGCCGCTGCCACCGGCGCGGCTAAGGCCTGCTCCAACACTTTTGCAATATCTATATTTTTAAGGGCCGCTACCAGGGATTTAACCCTGACATCGTCAACGGCGACCCCGGCTGCTTCTAAAACCCTCTTAATGTTTTCCTCGCTTAGTTCTTTCCCAGCCTTATAGAGTAATAGTGATGCATATATGTACTCGATGGCTCACCACCTCTTCCAACATTAAACACGTATCACATCTTAAATAGATGATGAGGTGTTTTAAAACTATCTCTTCACCTTACCCGAATAGCGCGCTCAAACCTTCGGCAAGAGCCTCCTCGCTAACGCCCTCCTCCTTCTCCTCCTCAGCAGGCTTCTCCTCCTTCTTCGGCTTAGCCTCCTGTGGCTGCTGAACAACCTTGACCTCTATCCCAAGCTCGGGCGCGAGCCTTGAGACTTCGTAAGCTAATGCCTGGGCCTTGGTTTCAGCCGCTTTCAACACTAGTTCAACGGTTTCAGGCGTCACATAACCTGCTTCAACAGCTAGGGCCGTTGCCTGTCTAACAGCCTTGGACAGCACTAACGGGAGTACCTCGGGCTCCGGCACCGCCAACTCTACAGCTATTTTCAAAGCATCTAAACTGGCTGCCTTAACCATCTCGACATACTGGTCAATATTCAGGATTAGGCTCTCGCCAGGTATCAGTATTCCATCATATCCTGCTTTAAGCCTCAGCCTTATCTCCTTTAACGCCAACCCGAGCTTCTGCAGGATACTCGACAGCTCAGGAGAAATCACGTCCCCTGGCTTCGCTACAACGGTGTCCTTGACTACATGTATTACGTTAGCCTGCACCTTGGTTTGAATCTTTAATTTCCCGAAAACGCTGAGCATTGGGCCTGGCGGAATCCCCGTGTTACCCTCTGGTATCACGATTTCCTTATCCGTTTTCTCCCCCGGCTTGTAATAATCCATGGTTACAATGTTGTGTATTTTCAACGCAACGTCGAACGGGTTCTCGTTTGTGAAGAACACTATGTTCTGCCCTGTTAAGAGGTCTTTGAAAGCCTCTGGGTCTATTCCTACTCTCTCGAGCGCTATGGCGAAAAGCTTGGGTTTTACAACCCTGACCTCTGCGGTCTTTGCAAGCTTCTTCCTGAGTCTCTGAACATGGCTTGCTGGGACGCCGGTTAAATCACCGATGAGGAAAACCTTATACTTTTTCAACAACTCAACTAGGTCTTCTAATTGCTCAGTCTTCCACTTGGGATATGTTCTAGCTACCGCTGACATGATCCACCACCTATAAGACCTCTACTGTCGGGCCCATTGTAGTTTTAAACAATATCCTGTCAATATTACCCATTCCGGCGGGGAGCTTGGACTCTAGGAGCGTTAGCACGCTCGACGCGTTGGCTGTTAAATCCTCAACACTCATGTCCTCAGTGCCTATCGCCACGGATAACTGTGGCTGCTCCTTCGTCCTCACCACTACGGAGTTCTCATACCTTCTTATCAACGCTGAAACATCTGCTGAAGGAGGCATCGGGACAGGGGGCTTCCCGCGTGGGCCTAGAGCCGGGCCTAGGACACGCCCAACCTGGGCCATCAAGTCTGTTCTGACTAAAACCCAGTCACACGTATCCGCTATCTTCTTAGCCTGCTTCTTGCCTATGGATTGAAGCTCGCTGGATGAAATCACCATGAATGCTCCAGCAGCCTTCGCCTTCTCCGCGAGCTCGCCATCAGCCACCACGCAAATATTCTGTCTTCTCCCCCTCCCCTTCGGAAGTACAACAGTCTCCCTTAGCTTGCCCGCCTGGCTCTTAGGGTCTATGTCTCTTAAAACAACCACCATTTCTACTGTTTGTTTAAACTTTCTCCCCTTACCCATGTCCAATGCCTTGGACAAAGCTACTTTAAGCTTCTCGGGATCAACTGGCATTAGGCAACACCCTCCCACTCACTCTCATACTTTCTGAACAAATCATCGTAAACACCTTCGTCTATCATCTTCTGAACCTCACGAGGGTCTTTGCCTTCAACAGTAATGCCTATGGAGCGTGCTGAGCCGAGTATGGTTTTTACAGCTGCCTTCAAGGTTTTAGCGCTGAGCTGTTCTTTCTTAGCGATTGCAATTTTCACTGCTTGCTCCAGACTTATGTTCCCAATTTTCTGATGGCCCGGGTCACCGGTCGGCTGCTTAGCCCCTGCTTCCTTGAGAAGCAGTGCTGTCGTGGTTGGGATTCCTACTTTGACCTCAAACTTCTTCGTATCCACGTCTATGGTTATTTCTACGGGTACGCTTAAACCCTCGAAATCCTTGGTCGCCTCGTTTATAGCCTTGACTACTTCGGGAATGTTGACTTTGTAAGGGGAAAGCGTTGGCCCCAGGGGCGGTCCAGGAGTAGCCCTGCCGCCCTCAACCATTACTTTAATGGTTTTCTTAGCCATTCCTACTCACCCTTCTTAACCTGCTTCACGTAATCACTCGGTATGGATATTGGGATCGCGAAAGCCGCTTCTAAAATATTCACTGTAAGCATGTTTTTATTTCTATCTATGCCCGTAACCTGGGCCTTCATCCCTCTGAACGGCCCCCTGATGATCTCGACAACGTCGCCTACAGATATTGATTCTACCACGGGCTTAGGCATGATCAGCTTCTCCAACTCCTCAGGCGACACTTTAACAGGTCTTGAAGCCTTGACGTACTTTACTTCCGATGCAAGCCTGTAAAGGGATGCGAGCTTTTCCACTTCGAAGAACACGTAGCCTCTTACGTTCGGAGGTATAACAATGCTTGAAATACCCGGGTCCTCGCCCTTGGCTATGAGCTCCTCAGCCCTTCTCGCGATAACCAGCGCTACGTCTAGCTCACGCCCCATGGTTGTCCTCACTGCAAATATTTTTCCAACACCCGCTACTTCCTCAGCTCCGCTCAAAACCCTTCACCCAGCTGGAGGGGGGAATAGAAAAGTGTAGAATAAAATCCTTATCACGAAAGCTATGCCCCCTACCAAGGCCAGCCCCAAGAGGCTGAGCTTTAAAGACGTCATGTAGTCATCCCTGCTCGGCTTAGTAGCAAGCAAGATTATCTTCCTCCAAGCCTCAACCAGTTCCCTCAGGTTCATTACTCCTCAACTCTCTAAATCCGGCAAAATCCTGTTGACGTATTCATAAACGTTAAACGGCTTTAAATCTTTATACCCCTGGCCAACGCCCGCATAGATCACTGGTTTCCCAAGAATGTATGCTATGCTGAGCGGGACCCCGCCCTGCTCGTAAGCATCAACCTTTGTTACGATAACGCCGTCAACCCCTACTGCCTCGTTGAAAAACCTGGCCTGCTCTATAGCGTCGTTACCGGTTAACGCATCAACCACGAGTATTTTGAAATGGGGTTTTACAACTCTTACAACTTTCTTCAACTCGTTAACCAGGTCAATATCAACATGCATCCTCCCCGCAGTATCTATCAGCAAGGCGTCGAAACCTCTGCTAGATGCGAACTGTATGGCGTCGAACGCTACTGAGGCCGGGTCCGACCCGTATTTGCCTGTGAATACAGGGATCCCCGTCCTCTCACTATGTATTTTCAACTGCTCCTGGGCTCCCGCGCGGAAGGTGTCGGCTGCAACCATTAATGGTTTGAAACCGCTATCCCTTAACAGCACCGCTATCTTAGCGATAGTGGTTGTTTTACCTACTCCGTTAACGCCTAGAAATACGAGTTTACAGGGCTTATTAGCCCTTGCCACACTGAGAAGGTCAACGCTACCCGCCTTCTCGAAGACCTCGATGAGAATGTTCTTGAGAACGCGTTGCAAGTCCTCCTTGCTCCTAACCAAGCCCTCATCAACTGCTTTTAAAAGCCTGGACGAGATCTCCTCAGCGACCTCGTAGGCTACGTCACTAGCAACCAGCTCGAGCTTCAACTCATCAATAAGAGACTCGAGCTTCTCCCTTGAGAAAATTATCGAAGAAGCGGACTCGATAAACTTCTTGAAAGCTTCTTTAATCCTCTTGAACAATCGCTAGCCACCAGAAGCTTGGCCTCCCGCTTCCTCGGTATTCTGAGCCTCGGCGTATACCTGGTTTAGAATACCCTGGAGAGCGGAGTACTCGTCGAGTGCTGTCTTATACCTTTTCTGAAGCTCGTCGAGCAGTCTGTTCACGCTGGCAAGCCTCTTCTCTATTACCTCTACGGCCTTATCCCTGCTGGTCTTTAAGTAGTAGCCAAACCCTATGTTGACCAGGACGCTAGCTGTCCACCCCTCCTTGACAATCCCGGGTACTAGGACGCTTGACAACCTGTCAACAACTACGAAGCCTTCTCCCCCTGCTTCAGGAAGGTTTTTCAAAGTCTCTGATGCTAGCTGGAGTTCCCTATACTGTGTCACGTAATTGTTGATAGTGTTGGATAAAACAGTTATATACTCTCTGAGCTCCGAGGCCCTTGCAATAAGCTCCTCAAGGGTTATCGTCTTCCCGCCTTCCGCCTGAACACCGCTCATGGCTTAACAATCCTCGTCGCGCTAGCCAACTCCTTCACTACCTGGTCAATAGATTCCTCAGGGTTTATCTCTGTAATGCTTTCAATTCTTATATGATACCTCTTGACCTTATGCTTGCTACCCATTAAACTGTATATTTTCTCAAGCGCATCCTTCTCGCTAACAGCTCTCACATCCTTCGTGAAGACCTGCCAGGTAGGGAGCCTGTCATGACTAATAAGCATGTATCCTTTAACCCGGAACGTTTTAACATTGCTCACTCCAGCTCACCTCCCAAACCCCTCTTAATCCTGATTATTTCGGGACCTGTGGTATTGCCCCCGACCACTATCCCCTTATTATTAGCTAACACCCCGCTCCTTATATATGGTACCCCCGCGTTCACCGTGGCCTTCTCCGCTTTAATCTTTAAAACATCTAATAAGGTTTTAAAATCATCGTCAACGAAGCCTGGGTGAACAACGCCTCCGAGATCGTTAACCACGCCGAGGCTACCCGGTATTGCAAGCTTCATCAAATCCTTCTCAACCACTTCAACACCGAGGGTATCCGAGATTTTATTCCTAACCTCTTTCTCGAGGAGAGGGCTCGTTATACATCCCTTATTATTACAGAGCAGTAAGTTGCCGAGCGCTGTGTGTTTCGACCTCACAACTTCAATGTTCAACCCATGCTCCCTGGCCTTCTCCTTGATCAAGCCGAGCTCTTCTTCGAAAACAATATGGGGTAGAACGATCCCGTTATCGTTACCGTTTATGAAAACCCCGTTTAGAATGGTGCCAGCTATTCTCGCCTCGACAACATCCACCTTGAGGGTTTCCGAAACCTCCCTTAAATCATCTCTCCCGATCCCTGGGGGTAGAATAATGATCTTGTTATTCGTAAACCCGTACACTCCAATATTTGAGTTCCCGAAAAAACTCATCCTTATAATATCCATGCTCACACCTAGGGTTTAAGGATTAGCTGGAGGGTTTTTGCGCGAGGGGTTTTCTAGCCAAAAATACTTTGGCAACCTTGTTCTCCTTGTCAAGCCTTATCTCGACCACAACCTTTCTAGGAGGCTTCTCTCTACTCCTAGACCATATGTAGTCGTTTACCGCTGGATCAACAACAATCTTTTCCGCCTCTTTGAAATGCCTAGCCACGTACTTCTTTACCAGCCTCACCGCGCGATCGGCCCTGTTGCCTCTCCTACCATAGTAGACTCTTTTCAAAGGTATTACGTGAACGGTTTTAACGACCTGACCCTGCTCGCTCATGAAGCCTCACCTAAATATTCTTTAACTTGCTCCTTCTCCAGTTCCTAAGCCTGAACCCTCTTCTAACTCTCATCCTGGTTTTGACACTAACCCATATTGGGATAGGCTTATTAGTCTTCTCCGCTGCGGCGAGCCTTAACTTGCGGGCCAAGTGTTTGAAGCGAGCCATAAACACCACCTATTTCCTCTTAAACGTTATACGTGTTTCCCTCCGGGAGTGCTCATATAATTCTGATAAAATCTTCTTTAAAAACTCATCAGTAACGGGTACGGGTATACGCCCGGCCTGCGCCAGGGCAATTATCTGTTGCTCAAGGGCTTCGGCCAGCTCGGGCTTGACGAGCCTGATGTTATTTAGTCTTTCGCGAGCCTCAGGGGTTAGAAGCTTTCTCATAACAGCCTCTATTTGAGCCCTACGGGCCTGCTCCTCCTCCATTCGCTTTTTAAGCTCCATCATCTTCCGCTGCCTAATAGCCTCCAGCTCCTCGTCACTGTAGCCGTAATCCTCCATGATTCCACCGCTGTGCTTAAGCTAGTATCCTAGTCCGTGCAGACTCAGGCAGGTATTTCGCCAGCTCGGGATTCTTCCTTGCCTCCTCAACCATGACGTCGTATGCAAGCCTATCCAACAATGCCTTGCCCTGCGGGGTGAGCACCCTCCCCCGCCGAGTCCTCCTCACCAACCCTGCAGCCTCAAGTTGCTGGAGAATCTTCCTAATAGCGTTTCCAGGAGCTTCAACACTTCTCTCAGGCCTCACGCCTCTACGCTTCCTCCCTCCGTACTCCCTCCTAAGCTCCGTCAACCCGGTTGGGGAGGAGTTCTTATAGAGCTTTCTCAGAATGCTGGCAGCCCTGATGTACCACCAGTCTGGATCTGTCGGGGGTTTTTCCTTGTGGGATCCTGTTTTCACGAACATGGCCCACGTGGGCGGCTTAACCTCTGGAATATTTTCTTTTATGTAATCAGCCAGCTTCTCCAACAACTTATCGGCTGGTGCTTCCAAAGCATTAACCATCGTATCCACACCTGTAAATCTCTGTTATTCGATTAATCCTTTTTAATATTAATACCTGGGAGTTCATCGATCCTTCTTCACAATTATAAAAGTGTACCCCTTAACCTCTCTGAGGACGCCTCCAACAGCTCTTGCAATCTCCTCCGCATACTCCTCCCGGTTGAACCCAGGGGAGGCTCTAGCTGACTTTAAAACCTTAACCTTGACAACGCCGTGCTTCTCCAGCCTCCTCTTAATCTCCTCTAGAAGAGATTCTGTGACTCCCTTCTTTCCTATTCTCACGTCAACCTTGCCTCTCCTACGTTCCTTCAACCTCTCTCTCAAGTCTTCACCACGTATCTCCTCATCCATCCACATGCAAGGCATGACACGACAACCCTCGTCACTGATCCTTTACTCCTAACCCTAACCCGAGACGTGACACCGGGGATTAAGGGTATCTTACAGCTTCTACAATAACCCCTCCTAATATATCTTGGAGGCTTAACCCTTGCCTTGGCGGAGATCTTTAACATTATTTCAACATACCTTCTAGCTAGAACGTGATCCCCCTTTCTCGCTCTCTCCACTGCGAGCTTGTAGAGAAGTATTATTCTTTCCCGGGCAATCTCCCTTAAAACACTAAGCTTAGACTTGGGCAATAGTTAACCATCCTCTCAAAGGCTTGGCCCTCATAACCTATTTTTGAATCCATGCTTAAATATTGTTTAGAAGGATGGCACTATGGGAAAGCTGAAAATAGCAATTCTTGAAGCAAGCGTGGAGCTCGTTCCAAAGGAGATTTCAAACCATCCCTCAGTGGTGAAGAACGCGAAAAAGAGGGGTAAACCCCCTGCTCACACTCTCCTAGACGTGAGCATACACTACTCCGCTATGCTGAGAATTCGCGACAGGCTTAAGAGAGGGAGGCCGGACATCGTTCACGTCACCCTCCTAGAAGCTTTAGAAAGCCCTTTAAACAGGAGAGGGCTTCTCGAAATCTACGTACACACGTATGATGGGAAGACAATATTCATTCACCCGTCGACAAGGATACCTAGAAATTACAACAGGTTCACCGGCCTGATGGAGCAACTACTGGTTGAGGGCAAGGTGCCACCGAACACTCCACAACCACTCCTCCATGTGAAAAACATGGGTTTGCAAGACCTCTTGAAAGCAACTGATACCGCTGGATTACTGCTTCTTAGGGAGGAATGTGCCAGGGAAAGTGTTAAGAACGTTGTGGAGAAAGCCTTAAATAGCAACCTTCTCATAGGGGTAGGCGGTTTCCCCCACGGCGATTTCGACAGAAAAACTATTGAAGCAGCCAAACACTGCTACTCCATATACGATGAGTCTCTTACAACATGGGTTGTGACGTCGAGATTGATATCAGCCGCTGAATACTTGTTGAACCTGCTGTGATATGTGTTAATCAAAATTTACTTATCTGTTTAAAAAACTGTTCAGTGTTAAACTTTTATACCGGTTTATCAAAGTATTTATCAAAGCAGTTTTCAGAGTTGTTGCTACATGCAGGTTGGTTTAAGTGAGAACGTTGTGAGGGATCCTTTGGAGGAGTACATAGCCTGGAATAGTTTAGAGGTCAATGAGAACGCTAACAGGTATTTGGGCCCCGGGAGCTTTTTCGCATGGCTCCTGGAGGAGAGGATTAAGGATGAGTCTATCCGGCTCCTCCCGAGCCACATAGCCAGGGCTCATCTAGACGGGCTTATCTATATTCACAAGCTCCCGCACAGCGTTTACATCCCCTACTGCACGGGGCACAGCGTCAGCAGGCTGTTGAGGAAGGGGCTTAGAACCCCCACCGTGATATCCAGGCCGGCCAGGCACCTTGACACTTTCGTCGACCACATCGCCAACTACTTGATAACCGCCCAGCACTACTTCACAGGTGCCCAGGCCTTCTCCAGCGTGGAGTGGTACGCCGGGCCCTTCATCAGGAGGGATGGGCTCGGGCTCAGGGAGGTTAAACAGCAGATCCAGAGGCTCCTGTTCAACCTGAACTACCCCACCAGGATCGGGCTCCAGACCCCGTTCACAAACTTCACAATAACCATGGACGCCCCCAGGAGGATGCTCTCCGAGGACAGGGCTGTTTACGCCGGGGAGGACGCAGGGGTTCTCGGGGAGTACGAGGAGGAGGCCAAGCTGTTCCTGAAAGCACTCTCACACGTCCTGCTCGAGGGAGACTCTGTGGGACAGCCCTTCACCTTCCCCATCCCAACCCTCATGGCAACCGCCAAGTGGATCTGGGATGACCCGGAGCTCCACGAGCTAGTGTTCAAGGTCGCCTCTAAAAGAGGAAGCTTCTACTGGCTGAACACGAGGCTGGTCGACCCCGACGCCACCTATACAATGTGTTGCAGAATAAATGTCAACAAGCACGACCTCAAGTACGCCTACCGGGGCGGTTTCAGCCTGAGGAGGGATTTGGAGGAGGCTGGGGAGGATTACTGGAGGAGGGTTGAGAGGCAGAGGTTCGGGGGCCTCTGGGCCATGCCCGATATCACGGGCTCTGTGAACGTGGTGGACGTGAACCTCCCCAGGATCGCCTTGGAGGCCAGGGGCGAGGAGTCGAGGTTCTGGGAGCTCTACGGGGAGAGGCTTGAGCTGGTGAGGGAGGCCGTGGACTGGTTTAGGAGCAGGTATGTCGGGATTCTCAAGCAGGCCCCGGGCTTCTACGGGCTGATAGCCGAGTACATGGAGGAGTTTCCGAGCACGCACTTCAACACCATAGGGCTCATCGGCCTCCCAGAGGCCTCGGCAATACTCATGGGTGAGCCCAAGCTGTGGCTTGACGGGGGCAGGAGGGATTGGCTGAGGGCTTCGGAGCTGATGAGGAGGATGGTCGAGTTCTCGGTGGAGAAGGCCCGTGAGTGGATGAGGGAGGCGGGAGTCCCGTGGAATGTTGAGGAAGTCCCGGGCGAGTCCGCCTCCCCCAAGCTAGCCCTGAGAGACATGAAGCTCTACCCTGAGCTGGCCGAGTACCTCCCCGCGGAGCCCCTCTACAGCACCAGCATAGCCCCCTACTACACGGACTCCATGAGCCTCGCCGACAGGATCGAGGTGGAGGCGAGGGTTCAGAAATACTTCACGGGAGGAGTCATGATGCACTTGTTCCTAGGGGAGGAGGCGGATCCCGAGGCGCTCTCCAAGCTGGCCAAGAGGATACTGGAGACCGATATCGTCTACTGGAGCTTCACGCCAGCCATAACCCACTGCAATAATTGTGGCTCAACCGCCACGGGGCTCTACAAGGCATGCCCCAGGTGCGGGAGCCCCAACGTGGACGTCTGGAGCAGGATAATCGGCTACTACAGGCCCATCAAGAACTGGAACCCCTACAGGAGGAGGGAGTTCTGGCAGAGAAAACACTACGGGGTCTAACCCTTCTCTCTCCCACTCCCTCACTCCCAACCCCCGGCTTCATCGACCACTTTCTAGATGAGCACAAATGAACTCTCTTATATACTCCTCAGGCTGGAAAAGCGTCTCCCTAATAGACGTGTATAATTCCGTGTCATTCACCCTATGGTTCTGCGGTTGCAACTTGAAGTGCCCCTTCTGCCACAACTGGAGGCTAGCAGAAAACGATCCAGGGGTTTGCAGATGGATCACTATAGACGAGATTGTTGAAAGCTTGTCAACATCGCTAATGTTTATAGACTACCTACACGTAACGGGCGGAGAGCCCCTGCTACAATGGGCCTCCCTGTTCAAGCTCTTCCAGGAGGCGGGCAACTCTCTCGGGGTTAAGAGAAGCTTAAACACAAATATGACTTTGAAGGAGCCTTTTAAAAGACTCCTAGAGAGAGTTCTTGTAGACCATGTCGCAACCGATTTGAAGCTCCCATATCGTGAATTGTACGGTCTGCCAGCAGAGACAGCGGACAAGCTCTGGGCGAACTATTTGGAAAACCTTAAACTACTCTCAGACTACGACATACCCTTGGAGCTGAGGATCCCGGTCTCCAGGCTCCTCAAGCCGGAGGCTCTTGACGAGTCTTTAAACATCGTTGGAAAGCACCTTCACAGGCTCAGCAACCTCGTCGTTATCATCCAGCCTTTAATAGGCCCTCCTGTAACAACCCCTAGGAGTGTTGAATGGTGTGTTGAAAACTGTGTGGCAGGGAGTGACGATTTTCTTTCCATGTTAAATGATGTGTTGATAAAACACGGCTTCACAAAGATTGTTGTGAGGAAGGGGCTGTCTTAACCTGTTTTTCACGAAGCTTTAAAACCAGCACTAATCCTACGATCACGAGGACTATTCCGGCGAGCCCTCTAAGTCTTTCATCAACCCATGCTATGCTTCCCCATCGGACCAAGTCCTTCACAAGATCGCCAACTACGCTGGTGATGATCAAACCTCCAACCACCAGTAGAATGATCCCTATCACTAGGAGAATCCTCTCCTCCACGTTCTCCTCTAAACGTGGTGGGTGACTCGTAGTAGGTTGCTGAAGCCCCGGCTCCTCCGGTATTATCAAGCATGCTACGATGTAGAGAATTAACCCAGGAAGGGGGGTCAATACGGTTATGGCAACCCAAAGGAGCCTTACGATCGAGGGGTCAACCCTGACGTATGAGGCTACGCCGCCGCAGACCCCGCACAGGATTTTATCGCTCCTGGACCTGTAGAGTCTTCTAGTCTCGCTCATGATATCACACAACTTATTTACTAATTGATAACATATTAAGCATTGCTAAGGTAGTACGTTAGGAAGCCTTAAAGGGTTGTGAAATGACCGATGTCGGAATGGGGAAATCACATAAGCATCTCCCACAGGTTAAGCTTGTAGGGTGGCTTAACCAGGCGGACTCAATTATCGCATCCGCCGCCAAGCTAACAATATCTCCCAGGGATTTCACAGAAATACTTGAAGGCCTCAGCAGTGATAAAAAGGATTCATGGATACGCGAGCTCGTTTCCAGAGGCCACGGAAGCCCATTAGAGCATAGTATTTACGTGTTTGAGGTCGTTTGCAGCCGCGCCTGCAGTCACCAACTAGTCAGGCACAGGCACGCCAGCTACTCCCAATTGTCACAAAGATATAGTGATAAATTTTTGAGAAAACTTGTTGAAAAGGCCTCAGCCCTTATCAACTCCAATGTTCCAGAAGGCTTCTTAGAAACCTCCAAGCTATTGGAGGAGGCAGGGTTGATCCTAGATGATTTCCACACCCTGCTGGACGTTGTCAGCGAGGCATACGTGATCCCCCCGGTCGTAGTTGAGATGAAAGAAGCTTGGTTTCTCAAAGAGCTCTTAAAGGCAACAGCTACTTATTACAGGGCCCTGGCATCGCAAGTACCCTATGAGGATGCCAGATACCTGCTCCCTCAAGCTGTAAAAACAAGAATACTGGTGTCCATGAACGCTAGAGAACTCTTGGAAGTGTTCCTCCCTCTAAGAATGTGTTCCCGGGCACAATGGGAGATTAGAATGATAGCTTGGGAGCTAAGGAATCAACTGGTTAAAACCCATCCCGCAATCTTCACATACGCTGGTCCGCGCTGCGTTCTACTAGAGAACAGAGCGAGAATCAGCCCTTGCAACCTCGAGGATTACTTGGAGGGCAAATGCTCATTCACCATTCAAAGATGCCCCGAGCTTGTTCCAAAAGATAAGATTCAATCGTGTTTGAAAAGCGCGGCCCATAATCCTGCCCCCTTAGATACGTTCTCGAGGTAACCGCTATAATTGCCGGGAGCATAGCCGGAGTCTACTGGAGGCTCGCTGGACATCCTACGGGATTGGCGACACCGTGGTAGGTGCCCTTGCAAGTGTGGGTACGTTTCTAGTGGTAATCGCTATTGGGGAAGCCCGGGAAGACCCCCTGCCCCACTGCTTGAGAAGGTTGAGCAACCCTCCCTTATTTTCCTCTAACTCTGCTCCCTCATTTTTAAATAATTACAGGCTCAATATCTATCCCTGAGTGCTACAACGGGGTGTTTAAATGATTTTGAGCGACTGGGATATTAGAGTCTACCTTGATAAAAAACTCCTAGTGATAAACCCGCTCTACGAGGACACGGTTAGGGAGAACGGGGTTGACCTGAGGTTTGGGAACAGGTTCTGCAGGTTTAAAGCCAATGGCAACATCCTCGACTCCAAGCTGGTTAATGTAGGAGACTTCCTGGAGTGTTCAGAGGTTGGCGAGGAGGGTTTTGTGATAAATCCTCATGAACACGTCTTAGCCACAACTCTTGAGTGGGTTGAAATGCCAATAGACCTGGTGGGCCTCGTCAACTTGAGGAGTACTTTCGCAAGGCTGAACCTTTTCATCCCTCCCACAGTAATAGACGCAGGGTTCAAGGGCAATGTGACTATAGAGGTTATAGGCGGCAACGTCCCCGTGAGGGTTTATCCCTTACAGCGATTCCTCCACATAGTGTTCCTGAGGACGAGTAGCCCTGTTTACAGGCCTTACGAGGGAAAGTATCAGGGGCAGGTCAGCGTGACCCCTCCTAAACCAGATAATAGCAAGTGAGACCCTCATTTCCGGAGGGTTAAGCAAGATTTTAAACCCCCATTACCCATTAAACGAATACCTAGATGCCGCCGTAGTATAGCCCGGTCAAGTATGCGGGCCTCTCGAGCCCGTGACACCCTGCTAGGTCCGTTGAGTAAGGGGTGCGGGAAACCCGGGTTCAAATCCCGGCGGCGGCACTCCTCTTAGCATTCAAACATTAAGGGAATGTCAGGGTTCTCGAGAACAATCCAGCCGGATTCGTCAACCATGTATATGTTGATTGATTTGAAAACCACTCCTTTAGCGGAGGCATCCCTCATTGCCTCGAGTATTCTCGGATCACCCTTACAGTACGGCTTAAACCCTTTAACACCCGGAAGTGCTGCCATAAACACTACAATAGGCTTGTATTCGCCCGCGTATCGCGCGAGAACCTCAATCTGCCTTACCCCTCTATCAGTAGGGCAGTCAGGGTATGATGCATAATTATCCATTGTTCTCAAGACGCTGCTCTTAAGCTCTACCAGTCTCTGCGAACCATTGCACTTAACAAGGTAGTCTATTACCTCTCCCCCGATCCTAACGTTTCTCTTAACCATTCTGCAATACCTAAGCCATGGGACAGCGTTCTCCATAAGCAGGGATTCGAAAACCTTTTGCTGAGTAATAGTGTCAACTACCGCGTATGCGTCGCCGTCCTTGACAGCGATAAGCCTGTACTTCAGCCGTGGCCCGTTGATCCGTGCGCAAAGGGCCTCCCTCCCGTTAACCAGGTATTCTTCAAGTCTTCCAGTATTGGTTAAATGAGCTCTTACAGGAGACCCGTCAATCTCTACTTCAACCGTGAACCTGTTCACCCTCCCCTTCAGACTTGCCTTCACCAGCCCCTCCAGCCTGAGAACCCTCAACTCCCCCTCCCCTCAATCCGAGACGGGCTGTGAGATTTCCGAGTGTTTTCGAGATCTCCTTCTTCCACACCAGTAGAAGCGTTAAGACAGCTAACTGGCCGTAATCAACGTAGAGACTGCCACCATAGGAGTCGTGCTCTACAACTATGAGTGGAAGGATTGCAACCTTAGCGTACAGCGATATAGTGTAGATTACGGAGTAGTGGAGGATCATCAACGCTAGGCTGAGCCAGGTGATCACATACTTTCTCCAACCCTTTAATCCAACCAGCAATATGAAGCCAAGCTCTACGAGCAAAACCACCGCTAAGACTCCCTGTAGGAGGTAAACATTCGTTCCCGCTAGCGAAACCAATTAATTACCCCCTTCAACCCATATAGTAGTCAGGTGTATTTTAACTTATGAGGGCGATGCTCCTCCGTAAGCCAGCCCCTGTCGAGACTAATCCTTTAGAATACGCTGACGTTGAAACCCCTTCGCCGGGGAGTGAAGAAGTCTTGATAAAAATATCGAAGTGCGGCGTCTGCAGGACAGACCTGCACGTAGTTGAGGGCGAGCTTCCGCCTGTAAAACTCCCCTTAATCCCAGGGCATCAAGTGATAGGGAGAGTTGTCGAGGTTGGTAGAAACGTTGAAGGCGTTCACCATGGGGAGCTTGTGGGTGTTCCCTGGCTCTACTACGCTTGCGGTGAATGCAAGTATTGCAGAAGGGGTTTGGAGAATCTCTGCGACCATGCATTATTCACAGGCTACTCGGTGAATGGTGGATATGCTGAATACATGGTAGCCCATTACAGGTTCATTCATAAAATACCCGGGGAGCTCGGAGAGCTTGAAGCAGCCCCGTTGATGTGCGCCGGGGCCGTGGGCTACAGGTCTCTAAGGCTCACCGGGCTCTTGGAAACCGGTGGAGTCCTAGGCTTGTTCGGGTATGGGGCTGCCGCTCACTTAATGCTTCAAACAGCCAGGAAGCTGGGTTTAAGGGTTTACGTTTTCACGAGCAGTCCATGGAAAATAGAGCATGCCTTGAAGAACGGGGCCGAGTGGGCTGGGGCAACTAGTGAGGAGCCTCCCTCCAAGCTTGATGCCGCAATAGTTTACGCACCAGTTTCACAAGTCTTCGTCGAGGCTTTGAGAAAGCTTGACAAGGGAGGCAGGGTCGTACTTGGCGAGATATATATGACGCCTGTCGAAAGGCTCGAGTACAGGCTTCTCTGGGAGGAGAGGGAGGTTAAGACCGTTGCAAACGTGACGAGGAGGGATGTGCTAGAGTTTCTCCAAATAGCTGTTAAACACGGGATTAAGCCCGAGGTTAAAACATTCAGGCTGGAACAAGCTAATGAAGCGTTGAAAGAGCTTAAACACGGGCGTAGTCTGGGACAAATAGTCCTAGAAATATCTTAAGCTACGCTGTCATATGACCCCGGACCTGCTCCTATCGGCTACACTCTTCCTGCTGGAAACCTCCTTGAGAATCAGGTGCGCGATATAGTTCACTCGTGCCCTTCTAGCCGTGAATCTTTGAATAGTATTCCTCATGCCCTCCGTTAACTGCTTTTTCTCCCTAGCTTCCTTCAAAACCAGTTGAATATCAGCCGGTTCAATCCTTGCCTCCTTCTCCTCCCCTATCATCAAAGACTCTGGCGTTAAAGGCTTAATGGATAAATCGGCGGCTTTCTCCCGGAGATCTACGACTTTACCGGACTCTTTCTCGAGGAAACCTGCGAGCAACCTTAGGTTGGCGGTTCTCAACTGCTTGAGAACCATAGCCCTGTCCTCGACAACAAGCTTGAAATCCTCGTAGAGAATCTTATCCATGACTTCTCTTTCAAACTCCAGGATTGGTTGCGGGGGTTTAACATAAGGAATTGGAGGGTACAGCTCAACCACCGCTCTTGACACTCCACCGTCATAGTAGGCTAGCGCCACTAGTAGGCTTGGGGAGAGCGAGTCCTCGTCCAGTATTTCACTAATCACGCTTAATGAGAGAGTTTTCAGCGCTGGACTGGGTCTCGGAATAAGCGTCTCAACCCCCTCTATTACCGCGCGAACCTTCTCCTTGGAGAGAATGTAGTCTACAACACGAAGCATCTCAGCCTTCACAAGGCTCCAGTTGAACTTTAAGGAGACCAGAGTCGAGTAGGCGATGTCATCTATCTCAGATATTAAAATCCTGTCTAGGTCGTCGAAAACGTATTTTTCAACATCCCTCCTAATATTCAGCCAGTCAAGCCTGTCTATAACTCCGGCCGCAACAGGCTCGTGGAGCGAGAAATACTTGTACTCTCCGAGCTTGACGACATCGTACATTATTGTCTCGAAAGCTATTCCGTGAAGCCTCCTGAGCAGGACCATTAATGCCGCGAGCGCCAGCTTGAGGAGCTCGGAGTCCTCGCTCATTTCAACCTCGTATATGTAGCCATATGTGAAATCCCTGTACTCGCCCCCTGTCGGCGTAGGAACGTAAATGGTCTTCTTATCGTAAAAGACTAGTGGCGTGTTGTCAACGCGCACGTACCTGGGCTTCTCAGACCTCACAGTCCAAATACATCTCTCAGGTATCTTCCTATACCTGCCGAAACCGTTCCTGGGGACATAAACCACGCAGAGCTCCTCGCTCGTTATTCTTCCCGTTAAAAGATCCTTGACGAGTGATGGCTTCTCGCCCCAGTTCATCTTCCAGTACTTGTACTCTTCCGCCGCTACTGATAAAGCATCGTGAGAGTAAAAGTCTATGTCCTTGATCGGCTTCTCTATCACGCTTTTGACAAGCCTGGATGTTCTCCCATACTCTATGGAAACCACTAGCGCGTCCTCGGAGTAGTCGATGCATCCAGGCTGGAACTTCTCGATCAAGTCAACATGTCCAATCGGTTCAAGCGGTCTAAGCTCCCCGTTCCTCTCAATATACCTTTTAATTCCGTATGGCGGGGCGAACTCGTAGAAGTTCATCCTCTCGAAGACCCAGTCCAGCAGTTCCGTGTTAACCCTGTCCTTCAGCAACACACCCGCCTTAGACAGCGCATTCTTCTCAAGCTCATTCAACTCTTTCCGATACCACGGTGACTTGAGCTTAACAATCCCCGTGAATAGATATATGTAGAGGTTTTCCTCGTTAACAAGGGTTTTCTCGATCCCAAGACCAAGCCATTTGCGAAGGGTTTCAAGACCATTATTCAACAGCTCCCTATCCCATCTCGTATACGGGATTATTACAGTCTCCGCATATCCCAGCTCCCTCCTCCTCCCCTTCCTCCCTTCCCGCTGATAGAATTCTTTAACATCGTCCGGGAGTCCGAGGTGGACTATCCTCCTTATAGTGCCTATGTCTATACCTTGGGAAAGGGTCCTCGGAGACACCACTACTTTAACCAGCCCTCTCCTCGCCTTCTCCTCAACCTCCTCCCTCTTCGCCTTGGAGATTAAGTGGTGATGGCTTGCAAGCGGCGCATCCTCCCCAACGTATTGTTTAATACTTCTTACAAGCTCTTCGGCAGAGCTAATACTCCTTGTGAAAACCAGTGTTACGTAGTCATCTTTGAAAAACTCTGACACTATCTCAGCGGGGTTTACACTAATGCTTGGAACATCGTAGCCGAGACCCTCAAGTATTGAAACTATCCTGTATGCTTCTTTCTCAAACAATGAGTAATCCTCGACGAACTTGGTGTAATTAGCTAGTTCAGGATGCGCCTTGACCGCCTCACCCCACAACCTTCTAACACTATTGTAGACCTCCCTCATGTTCTTGCCTAGCACTATGTAGTAGTGGTTGGTGATCCTGAACGCCTCGCCCTCAACTACCCGGTAATCCCGCCCCGTGGCCTTCTTCAAGAAATCCCCCATGTCCTCAGGGTTGGAGAGGGTTGCGGTCAGCACTGCCACCTGGGGCTTAACATCGCTTATATCGCTGAGTATTTGCAACACACCCATTAAGAGGGCTAGGCTTCTCGAGTCGTAGAAGTCGAGTTCATCAATGATTATTAAGTCGAGCCTACTGTATAAGCCGGCAAGGATCCCTTGCGTCTTTCTTAGTAAGTATTTCTTCAAATCGTGCATCAGGAAGGCTGGGTTGGAGATGATTATGTTTGAGGAGCCTACGGCTTCCCTGAGCCATGACAACCCATGCTTTTTGACATACTCTTCCTTCTTAACACTGTCTATTTGAATGCTCTTACCGCCAACGAGGCCCACGTACTTCTCAATCCGCCTAATCTGGTCGTTAGCCAGCGCGAGAGTAGGGTACAGGGCTATGGTCCTGAACCTTTTATCCTCTCTAATCCTGTTTAAAGCATACAGCATCCATGCCTCGGTCTTCCCGCTACCTGTCCCAGCTTTCAACAACACGTTGAGGCCTTTCATCAATGATTCATATGCTTCCAGCTGGTGCTTGTAGAGGGGTTTGTCGCCCAGTTCTATTGATGAGAACTCGGGTAGGACGTCTTTAAACTTTAAGCTGGAATATGAGGGTTCTACCGGAGGGTCTGTGAAGAATATGAAGCTGTATCCTTTTCTCTCTAAAACATTCTTGGTTATCAAACCCATTACTCTCATTCCTTTACCTTTAAATCAATTAGTGTTTAAACCATAATTAATCATTGAATCTAAACCCTGCCTGTTAACAATATGGATGCAAGCCTCTGGTAGATTGCTTGATCAGTTATCAATGCTTTTAGCTTGGAGAGAGTCTTTTCAACATCATACTTAACCCTGATGATCCTGAACTCCATGGTCTCGCTATCGAGTAGGCCGCAGGACGCCCTCGGATCGCTGTCCCTTGGCTGTCCAACGCTACCGGGGTTAACTATTCTCGTGTCGCCGACTCTTACATCCATAGGTATGTGGGTATGCCCTGAAACCACTAGCCCTGTGACCATCCCCTTAAACCCATATGGTGAAAGAGGAGGCGGGGTGAGCATTCTCCTTAAATCCTCAGGGGGGAGCGTGGGAAGCATGTAATCGTAGAGCGGGTTTCGAGGGCTCCCATGGACTAGAACAGCCTCCAATCCTTTATCGGCGGCTCTTTCAACAGGGCTTAGGGTCCTAAGCCAATCAACCTGCTCTCTACTAATCATTTTAACCGAGATTTTAATCCTCGTGTAAACGCTGAGGTCGTGGGTTTTCTCGCCACACCCGCAGTCAACCCCGTAGGCAACGGCGTGGTCGTGGTTTCCGCGGAGAAGATGTCTGGGACCGAGGGATTTGACAAGATCTATTACCTCACCTGGTTCGGGCCCATAGTCTACGAGGTCTCCTAGAACCCACAGCTCATCCCAGCTTGGGGCGTGCTCGAGAATTGTTTTCAACGCGTCCAGGTTTCCGTGGATATCGGATAAGACAAGTATTTTCAAATCAATCCCTCTTTAAGCAATTATTACGCTACCCGGGTTAAAACGTTTGGGGAGCGCAAGGCTTTTATACTTAAATCGATATACAAGTGAATCGTGATTCATATGAAGGGCTTGATAATGTGTGTCTGCCAGGGAACATGTCCTTCCTTCCAGAAAATGAACCCGTTCGAAGTGGTCAACTATTTTAGGCGGAATAAGAAGATCGACTTCGCAGTTATTCACCCACAGCTGTGTGCGACAGACGGTGATAACTTCTGGAAAGTCTTGCTAAGCAAGAATGAAGACATTGACAAAGTTATAGTAGCCGGTTGCGACCCCGTCATGCAGAAGAAAATGTTCGGCTGGGTGTTTAAGGAACTCGGGTTCGACGAGTCAAAATTCGTTGGTGTTGAAATAAGGAACATGTCGACGGAAGAGGCTGTTAAAGCAATTGAAAACGCGCTTTAAACCGGGTGGGGGATGGTGGCGAGGAACTGGTACCCAGTCATAGACTACGAGAAGTGTACTGGCTGCCTCACATGCTTCAATTTCTGCCCACACGGCGTTTACGGTCTTCGAGAAGATGGAAAGCCGTTAGTGGTGAACCCAGATAACTGTGTAGAAATGTGCAGAGGTTGCCAGAAGATTTGCCCCGGGGAAGCAATACGTTACAATGGAGATATTGCAGAGTGATTCAACAGGCATTTCTTTTTAAGAGAGTCTGAAATATTGGATTACCAAGGGATTAAGGATTTGATAGCTAGATCGTTGAAGGTTTCCGAAATCCTTAAAGAGTTAAAGGATAGGGGAGCGTGCAGGATTAGCGAGGCAATACCGCTAAACCCTAGTTTAGAGATTAAAATACCTGGAGAGGGGCTTAGTGAGTTAAATCACATTTTCAAACATTTCTCAGACCCTACGAGGCTTAAAATCCTCTCACTACTATACCTGAACGGGTCTCTGCCAGTGTGCATTATATCTCATGTGCTAGGCCTTGATCAAACCCTGGTTTCACACCACCTTAAAACACTACTTAAGGCTGGGCTAGTCCAGTATAAACGCGAGGGGAAATTTAAATTGTACTCGCTGACGAGCCTTACAGAGAAGGTTTTCACAACAATCCTAAACGTATTCTCCTCCAGGGAGGCAAATACCGGTTAACCTTGTAGAAAAGTATGGGAAACTGCCGTCGTAGTGAGGCTTTCACTTCGTGACAAGTACTGATCAACATAGGCCCGTGTAATGGACTGCGAGGGTTTAGCGTTCAGGAAATTGTCTGTTAGCTTTTAACTGAGATCGGAGAAATATTTCTAATATGAGGCGGTTCTGAATGCTGAACAAGGAGGCCGAGTATACTACTGGTTCACCAGAGCTTGATGATTTAATCGGTCCTATTCTTCCGAATAGCATGCTACTTATAGCAGGACATCCTGGCTCTGGAAAAACCTCCCTGGCTTCACAGATATGTTACGCTAACACGAGACTCGGTAAAAAGTGCCTCTACGTGACATTCTACGAGGATAAGGGAAAGCTTTACAAGAACATGTCTAAGATCGGGGTGGATTTTCAGAGCGCCGAGGAGAAAGGATTTTTCAAGTTCGTGAAACTACCGGTTGTATCCATTGAGAGTTTTCTAAAAGAATTCGCCAGCTTAGTGGAGAGGGAAGACTTTGACGTGGTTGTTTTAGACTCGGTAAACCCTGTTTTAGAACTAACGGAGAAAAGGGAAGAGCATAGGGCTATACTGCTGAACTTTCTTTACCAGTTAACGAGCTCGATTATAGGACTACTAGTAGTGTTAGCTGAGGTTGAAGCAAGAGGTGAAAATGTTGAAACTCGTCCTATAGATTTCGTCGCTGACGCCGTGATATACTTGAAGCATAGAGTTGAACGCGGAATGCTCTCTCGTATCATGGAGTTGAGGAAAATCCGCGGCCTCCCTCTCCAGACCGTTGAAATACCGTTCGTAATCATAGAGGGGAAGGGAATAAGGGTTTTCAAGCCCCCTAAGCCTGGAGAAATCTGCCCCGGCCCGGTCAAGAAACTATCCACGACTATTAAAGAGTTTCTAGAAGGGTTAGGAGGCTCGTTGAAAACGGGGGATACACTGCTTTTAAGTTATCCTTCATGGGGTAGAACGCCGTTAACACTGCTACCCCTAGTAGATTTAGCGGTAACGAATGATTCAAAAATATTACTCGTAACATTCCTATACTCACCGGACGTTATTGAGGAGTTGTTAACAGGAATTATGCAGGATTACCTTAACTTCGAGGCAGAGCTTGCCAGGGAAGTCTTAAGGAAATATCTGCATATAGCTTCTTTCAACCCTTCTGCATATTCTCCATCACACCTAATGATGCTACTGGCTGATTTGATCGAGAATGTTAACCCTGAAATAGTCGTGTTTCACGGAGGAGAGGTTCTCGCCGCTACTTACAAGGGTTTCAGCGATTTCTGGATAAACCATAGAAACCTTATGGTTTGGCTTAAAAACAAGGGCAAGATAGTCGTAAACTACTTTGCGAGGACGGATCCTTACTGGAATAAGACCCTTGAAGCTGTTTCAGACCTGGTGGTTCGAGTATACTTTAAACGTGAGGGTAACGGGGAGCTACATCCTGAATTCCTGGTCTGGAGGCAGGGTTTCCACCCACAAGTGATAGGTTTCAAGAGCGAGGATATGGGTAAACTGGCCTCATATTCGCGGGAGTTAGCCAAGCTTGCAAAACAGAGGCTGGGTGGGAGAAGTGAGCGGGAGCGTTAAAGATGTTTTAGTGAATAATATTGAAGCCTATGTTAGAAGCGTTGCACCGGGATTGATCCACACGCTGAATATCTATTGTCGTAGAAAAGCCGGCAGAGACTGTGCAGAACTCTTCCTAGAGGAGCCATGGACTTTCAGAGACATCGTCTCCGACATATATGGGTCTTCATCATCCGCTGAAATGATTGCGAGAATGTTCATTTATCCCGTGAAGCTTAGCATTTTCATCGACGAGCCAATGGAGAAGCTTATAACACTATTCTTTGAAAACCCTAGAGAACTCTACCGCATAATACGCAAAGCCCTTGAGAGTTAGGGGAAGCCATCATCCACCAATCCATTTTGAAGCCGGCATTATTCTAGATGTACTGTTCGACCACTTCTGATTACAAGTATTTTGTTGAGAGGAAATATGAAAAGATGTTCTCGCTTATCTTCTTTTAAAAGTCGTGATTAATATTTTAAAAAACCTAATCTCTGAATATCAAGCGGGACGGGTGTTCATATTTATGGATGAAAAAGCAAGGCTGGCTGAGAAGGTGTTATCAAGCATCGAAGTCCCAGGTTTCGACGTAGATGTAGTAAGCAGCGGGTTGGTCACAGGTTTCAGGATTTCAAACGATGGGAGAAAAATAGCTGTCTACGTGGACTTCACGGGTTCCCAGCCAAGATGCTTGTTCTGTAAATTCATAAACAACACATTGTGGAACACGATAATCGGCAAGATGAGGGAGAAGCTTAAGGAAGCGGGGTTTGAAGAGGTCCTCATAGTAGATGAGAGATTCGGAAATAGATTTCATTTAACCCCTGGGTAAAAGTGAATGATCCGCTAACACTCGTCTTAAAAACAGATTGATTCCTTCAGCTAAAAGCCTGTCAAGGCTCTCATCATCTCGTAGAATCCGCCTGCCCCTACCTGTTGACAATGATGTTGCATACTCCCATGATAAAAACATTGAGACATGCATCATTGAAGATTAATGAGGATTAAATGCGGCGGCCGGGATTTGAACCCGGGATCTCCGGCTTGGAGGGCCGGCGTCCTAGTCCAGGCTAGACGACCGCCGCTCATTAATATGTGTATTCCTTGTTGTTGTTTTTAAAACTTCCCGATGCTGGCTTATATAAGACTGGCTACTCCTAGTATTAAAAATAGTGATGACAAGAGGGTCTCTTGAGCAGTTAGCTGTGATGAGAGCCGGAAATCCTGATCCCTAACCACTCCTATAGCGTTCCATAAGCGTTTTCGACGCTTCCTCCAGCTCCTTGAAAGTGTCGATCGCTTTCCAGAATACTTCGGTATATCTCACTGCTCCTAGAACCCCATCTTTCGCCATTGCGGGGAAGGCTGTTTTTTCGAGATCGCCTTTATCCGGGAAATACCTTAACGCCTCGGGTTTCAAAGCATATACTCCAGCGTTAATCCAGTAATCCCTCAGCAAGGGTTTCTCCACGAAGCCTGTAACAATGTCACCATTCATCTCTAAGACACCGTAGGGGCTTGGAAGCGGTATTGAAGCTATCACGCCCAGTAATCCGCGGGTCGATTCAAGCTTCTCGATAAGTAGTTTGGGATCGAGATCTGTAAGTATATCCCCGTTGACTACGAGGAAGACATCAGTCTTGCTCAAGATGTGTTCGGCATTTTTAACAGCCCCTCCCGTCCCCAACGGCTCATCCTCGATAACATAGGTCACCCTCACCCCGTATCTTATGCCGCTACCAACATGCTCGATCATCTTCTCCTTCTTATACCCTACCAAGAGAACCAGCTCGTTAAAACCATGCTTCCTCAACCATTCTATCTGCCACTCAACAAGCGTCTTATCCCCGACCTGAACCAAGGGCTTTGGCACGTCATTAGTGAATGGTCTCAGCCTCTTACCATAACCACCTGCCAGGATTGCGGCCAGCATTGCAACACACCAAGCATAATTTATAAGATGCGGTAGCTGAAATATAAAACTAATAAACCCTGAAACCTTAATGATTTAATAGGCCGCCGTAGCTCAGCTGGGAGAGCGCCCGGCTGAAGACCGGGATGCCCGGGGTTCAAGTCCCCGCGGCGGCACTCCCTTTGTTTTATTAAACCCTCCATGTTTTCTTAAAAATAGGCTGAACGGTGTTCCCTTATGGAGTTGCTACTGGTTTCCATGACCAGCCACGGGATGTCAGAATACCTGGAGGATTTAGCATCAAGAATTTCAAACATCTTGTCCGACTCCGGCATAACCCTTGAGATCAATGCCTGGCCCGGGGTATTCAAGCCTTCTCTTAAATGCTTCGACTGGGAGAGGGCTCAGTACGTGGCGCAGTGCCTGGTGGAGCAGCTTGACAAGCACTTCACAGTCTTCAAGGCTGGTAGGAGAATCCTCGTGATCGGTATCGGCTACTTAGACGGTTATGAGTACGGGTTGAACTTCGTGTTCGGCGAGGCAGTCCCTTCTAAAGGAGTCGCTGTCGTCTTCTCGAAGAGATTGAAGCCGGAGTTCTACGGGGACGAGCCGGACCCCGGCAAGTATTTGGAGAGGCTTGTGAAGGAAGTTGTGCACGAGCTGGGCCACTTATTGGGGCTTAAGCATTGTGGAAATAGAACCTGTGTTATGAGGTTCAGCAATAGCGTGAGAGAGGTTGACGAGAAAACAGCATTCTTCTGCCCCCAGTGCAAATCACTGCTTAAAACTTATATGTCAAGCACGAAGTAAGCCCTCCACTGATCAACATCCTTGAGAATCCGCATTAAACTGTAGGTTGGTGATTTAATCTCAACCCTTGCCTCGTGAATAGATGGGTTGAAAACCTCGCCTCTGCACGCACCCCTGACCCTGTATTCCTCTCCCGCCTCCTTCCTCTCGATTTTAAACTCCCATATCTCTACCTGGCTACACATCACCCTCTCAGCATAGTATAGTACTAGGAGGTTCTCAAGCCACTTGTATAGAAGACTCTCCAGGTCAAAACCCTCGGCCTCCACAAGCCTTTCAACACTCCCGCTGATTTTGGAAGTATCCGTCATAGCTTCAAACAATGCCAGCCCAGAATTCTCAAACAACTCAATAATGCTCCTCCCATAGGCTCTCACATAAACATCGCTCATGTGCTCCAGAAACTCAAACCTCCCTGATATTCCTCCAACAACTTTCTCCATCATTTAAAACACCCCGGGTCAAAACCCGATAATACTTATAATTCCCTGTAGACAATATATTTTCAAACACTTGAGGCGCGTTCTCATGCCTGAAAAGTTCGATTTCGAAACATACCATGAGTACATTGATAGAACGTTTAAACCAGACCCCGACAACCATGTAATCGCTGTCTTCAGGATTAAGCCAGCCCAGGGCTTCACAATAGATGATGCCGCGGGAGGAGTGGCTGCTGAAAGCAGTACGGGTACATGGACAACTATTTACAACTGGTATGATAGGGAGAGGGTTAGGAGGCTCAGCGGGAGGGCTTATGAGTTCTTGGACTTAAAGGATGGTTCATGGATCGTTAAGATAGCGTACCCGGTCGAGCTCTTTGAGGAGGGGAATATTCCAGGATTGTTGGCGAGCATTGCGGGAAATGTTTTCGGAATGAGGCGGGTGGAGGGATTAAGGCTTGAGGATATATACCTGCCGGGAAGATTTCTCAAAGATTTCAAAGGCCCCTCCAAGGGGGTTGAAGGGGTAAGGGAGATCTTCAAGGTTAAAGACAGGCCGATCGTGGGCACTGTTCCGAAGCCGAAGGTTGGCTACTCGCCCGAAGAGGTTGAAAAACTCGCTACCGAGCTGTTAATGGGTGGTCTGGATTACATCAAGGACGATGAAAACCTGACAAGCCCGAAATATTGTAGCTTCGAGGCAAGGGCCAAGGCTATAATGAAGGTTATTGACAAGGTCGAGAAGGAGACGGGTGAGAGAAAGGCCTGGTTTGCAAACATAACCGCTGACGTCAGAGAGATGGAGAAGAGGCTGAGGCTGGTGGCTGACTACGGGAATCCCTACGTAATGGTTGATGTAGTAGTGTCCGGCTGGGGAGTTTTAAACTATATCAGGGATCTCGCAGAGGAGTATGGTCTCGCCGTTCACGCTCACAGAGCAATGCACGCATCCTTTACGAGAAACCCCTACCACGGAATATCAATGTTCGTGCTAGCAAAGCTTTACAGGGTGATAGGGGTTGACCAGCTCCACGTTGGAACAGCGGGCGCTGGGAAGCTTGAGGGCGGAAGGCTTGACGTTATAAGGTGTGCGAAAATATTGAGAGAGCAGAGTTTCACACCTGATCCCGAGGATCCATTCCATCTGCCACAGGACATGCGTCATATTAAGCCGGCGATGCCTGTATCCTCGGGTGGACTCCACCCCGGGAACCTTCCCCCTGTGATTGATGCGCTAGGACCCAACATAGTGCTCCAGGTAGGGGGCGGAGTGGTTGGGCACCCCGATGGTCCCAGGGCTGGCGCGATGGCTGTTAGGCAAGCATTAGACGCGATCGTTAAAGGGATTCCTCTCGACAAGTATGCTGAATCCCACAGGGAGCTTGCCCGTGCTTTGGAGAAATGGGGTTTTGTTAAACCAATATAGCCTTCAACTCTCCGAGTAAACGTAAGCAGTATCTCCCACTATCAAGTAGTATTTTTTACCCGGCTCCGAATAGATTATGGGCGCATCAATCCTTCTAGCCAAGGCATCAAAATCCTCCGCGTTCTCCAAAACTACTGTTTTAAAACGATACTCATCCACGCGGGCTTTAACAACCTTTCTCCTAAACCTCTCCCTACTCTGAATTTTAAACGCTCCGTAAGACCTCAGGGTCGTGTAAGCTAGTATTATAGTTGACAAGCCGGTAATCAGTGTTGAAATAGTTGTAATATTTCTAACAGTAGATACCCTAGCGCTCAAGCCTAGCGGAAGAGTTATTGTGTTTTCCAAGGTTTTCTTTACTTCCTCGGAATAAGATGACGTCAAACCGCCCGTCGATATCGCTAAGAGATTGTACACTCTGTTTAGGCTTAACGCTATAAACGGCGTCAACTCGTATGAGGCTCTAACCCCCGTGGAGTACGTAACGTGAATCCTGAGGGTCAAGGTGGTGTTTGCGTCAAACCTCCACGAGCTTACCCGAATCTCCCTGTCTATAGCGTCAACTAAGCCTTCCAGGTCGTCAATGTTGAGAGAGCCTTTAACCACGACTCCCTCGCTTGTCTCAAGAACCTCAGGGTTTATCGTAAAACTTTTACTCCATGTCGAAGTAGTTATCAGGAGGACGGGTTCAACACTGTACTCAATGCTTGAAGCCGAACCCTTCACGGTATTATTGTACACCGCCCAGGATATGTTGAAGACATAATCAATTTTTTCCGCTAGGGAAAGGTAGATTGTCGAATAGTTTACAATAGTTGCATAATCATAGATCAACGATGGCTTGACGGACACGCTATAATAGGGTTGAGAACGAATTTCAGCTAGCTTATACGAGTTCTTGTAAAGGCTGAAGGGCTGAAGCCTATAGCTCTCGGCAAGATAGAAGGCGCTAACCGTAAAGGCCAGCATGGATCCGATTGTAAGTAGTATGAGGAGGCTTTTAACGGCCTTCCCGGAGAATAAGTGGCTTCTAGATAGGATTTTACTCAAAATAATACAACTCCTTTCACAACATAAAAGACGTAAACAAGGGATAATAAAGCGATGACTAAAGATACAAGCGAGGAGAAGCTCCGTAGAAAACCTAGTAGGATAGTTGTAGGCAGGCCTATAAACGGGACCACGACTACAACTTTCCCGACGATGCTACTTCCGCAAGCCCATACGGGATCGGGGCTTTCGTTAGCATCCCCCTTAGTTATAAAACAGTCATTGCCTGCTGGCTCAATAATTCTGTGAACAATAATGCTTGAACCCCCGCTGAAAACAATAATATCCCCTGCTTTCAGCTCGCCAGGTGAAGCAGGTATCGAAACAACCACATCCCCAACATTGATTGAGGGAGTCATGCTTCCACTACTCACTGCTAGCACCCTTACCCCTAGAAGGAAAGAGCCTGGTAGTAGGATCGATAAAATGATAAACATGATCGAGAGGGTTTTCGAGGAGGATTTCCAAGCATGATTCCACAAGGAGGCCGAGGCAGGCTTGGCTAGAGCATACAAGGACCCGGAGAGTAGAATAGTCTGCAACGCTAAAGAGAGAACACTTGTTAGAAGAGATGTGGAAGCCGGTATGATAGGGAATAGGTAAAAGAGGATAGCGTAGGTTAGCGCGTTCAATAACAACGTTTTAAACCCATACCTCCACGCTATTGTTGATAAAGCCGTGCTGTACGATGATAGTGCAAGATATTTTATAAACCAGTTTAAACTAGAAGGGGGGCCCTCGAAAACGTACGCATATATGATTGCCAAGGTGAATGCTGAGGCAACGGTGGCGAGGGCAGGGTGGGATTGGAGGCGGGTTTTCACTATAAGGAGGATTCTAGAAGACTCGGTGAAAGCCACGGTTGCAAAGACTAGCATGGTCCTCAGTGCTAAGGTTATAGGGGTCAATAATAAACTGTTCAATCCAAACCCCCATATCAAGCCTGCTACTAAGAAGGATGCCGAGTATATGATCACCGATAGAGCGTTGAAAGCGTTTGACAAATCCTCGCTCAACCCTTTTAAGTAGAAATAGTTAAGTACAAATCCCATGAGAAAGATCATTGAAGGGATTAAGTAGTAGGCGTTACTGTAAAGCATTTTACCCGTGAGTAAAAGAATCGTAGTTGAGAAAGCAAAGATGAAATAGAAGGAGTGTATGTTTTCGATAAAAAAAGATTTGCTCATTTAAACACGCCCCGTAGGGTTACTCTTTACCTGGGATTGGAGTCACCGTGGAAGGAGTGTAATACTCGTTCCAAGCTATTGCGTCAAAGTATATTGTGAATGAGAGTGATGCTCCCTGTGGAGCCGTCTGCAGTATTGTTAAATCGAAACTTATATCTGCTGATTGACAAGGGTGAAGTTGCTTGCCGAAGTTGTCTCCCCACCATACCAGTATGTCGGGTTGACCATCACCGTTCAAATCTACTTCGACACCTTGTTGCAACTCAGCCTCGTTTATCTCGTAATACTCGTGCCCATCAAAGACAACTCTCCATATTTTCAAAGGTATCGTCCCATCATTGTGTACTTTGAAAGCTATGTGTGTATAGTACCATGGGTAAACGTTAACTAATGTAACGTTCATAGTATCATAGTCTCCGTCGCCGTCGGAATCTATGAGGGAAACATTAGTACACCCCACGTCCTTGTCGAGCTGGGCAGCGCCTGGCATTGGGAGAAAGGTTGCGTTCCAGTCATTCCCTTTGAACATCCCATACCCCGGCTGGAGGCCGCAGGCGTCCAGCCAAATGGTTGGCCCGGACACTATTTCCCAGTCAAGCTCTCCTGTTGACACATAACTGTTTGCTTTCAAGCTATCAGTCCACATGGCTAGTCCTGCGAGGACTGACAACCCTACGAGCGCCATGCTTAACATATATATCATGCTTTTATTCATTTGAATACACCATACTATGCTACGGACCGATGCTCGCTACGCGCGAGCATCTTACTTTAAAAAACTATGGAACCTCGTTCCACTGTGCGAACGTGAATTCTAGTTCGAACGAGTATGTTGTCAGCTCTGTGGCTTCCTGGTTTATAATTATCTGTATCCCTATCGCCAGGGATTCCTCCGGGTGTATCTGAGTGTCCTCTGGAATTTCTAGGGTAACTGTCAAGGCTTCCTCATTGTACTCTGAAATACTGTAGCTTAATAGTTTGACAGGTATTGTCCCAATATTACCTGCATATAGCGTTATATACGGTGCATACCCTGGGTATGCGTTAACTAACGTAATGTTGACCTTGATAACGTTTTGCTCTTCATCATATATTTCCGGTGTTACAATGCATTGTGCAACATTCTTGCCTTCCTCGTTATGGAAGGGTTCGCCGGCCTGAGGGTCCGGACCCTCGTCTGAACACATCCAATCTGTCCAAGCTACCTTTACCTCTCCAGTTTCGACGTAAGTATTTATCTTCAATGTCTCCATCCACATAGCTGTTGCCACGCCTAGAGCTAGGAGCATTAACCCTATGAAGGTTAAGCCCATTATATTCGATATAGATTTCATATATTACACCTTTCGGTTAGAGCTATTTAAAATAACTTTTAAAACACTAGTGCAGAAGTAATATGTATTAACCATATGTATGGTTAGTACATATTAAACCGCTACAATCTCGACTTCCCTGCCTGAAGCGATCAGCGAGGCTAGCTTTGCGACCACGTCCTGTATCCTCTTATTTCTCAGGATAATCAGTAAGGGCATACCGGTATCAGCTGAGGCAAGTAGCGAGTAGGCGAGATTTCTAACTAAGTATTGTGAGACGGTTGTCTCGTTTAAAGAGAGTAGAAGATGCTCTACACCTCTATATCTCACTGTAAGGTGGATGTAGGTTAACCCGGTTCTACCTAATACCGACCTATAGGCAACTGTTAATTCCTGCGAGCCCATAGTTTTCTTCAAGACATCCCTGTGGAGTACAAGCTCGTCTCTGAACAAATCCCTCTTGCTATTTAACACATCGTTAATATTTTTCAACTTGTCGAGGATTTCTATCCCTCTTGGGGTGATCGTGTATGCTATGTTCCTCCCGTCCTCAAACCTTTCAACTAGACCGAGCTTTACCATCCAGTCCAGGTACCTGTTAAGATTACTGCTGTTCAGGTTTGAAGCGTAGAGAATATGGGTTTTAAGGGCTTTCTCCTCCCTTGCTATATAGTCCAGGATTTTCTCAACTATATCGATTCGTGTTCTATTACTCAAGCATTAAACCTTCACTAAATATCTTGTTATTGTGATGTTACTATCTACCTATAAACCTTCCGTATTTTTCATACATTTTTAAAAAGAAATTAGTTATTTTTGATAATAAATTGTTTAATCAAACATCATGTTGTGTTTAATAATCTGAAACTATCTTCACAGTAATTTCAGCGTTGCTTAGCCCGAGCTCTACATAGAGCCACGCCACCATTTTATAGCCCGGCTTGACTAGTACAGGATACCATGCCAGGTAACCGCTTACTGGTAGGTCAGGGCATTTAACTCCTCCCCAGTAGGGCATATAGCCCACGCCTGTTTTAACCGGTTCATAAAGGTATGATATGGGAGTTAAATTATAATCTCCCGACGTATCGTTGATCTTAACCTCTATATCCCTCAAGTAGATGTTAACTTCTTTATTATTCTCTATCACTAACCCTATCCACGCGTATTCAATGGCTCTATCCCCGATAAGAATGTGTAAGGTATCGTTGCTCGGTGACAAGTAGGTTAAATTGTAACCTAGGCATCCATCGCATCTGTAGCCTGCGAAAACCTTCCAGGAACCGATCTCCAAGTACCCGGGGAACATGTAAATGTAGACATTAGCTTTCAAGGAATCGCTCCACAAGCCGTACCCGACACTTACTAGCAGGATTGAAAGCAGGAGCGTTATAACTATGAACACGTTTGTCAAAATACAAACACCTTGGTTTGAAAATAAGCTACAAGTATTAATAAAGCAAGCGTACCTTTCATACATATGAGGAATACACTTCCACTTTCAAACATGTGGTAAAAACGGGTAACGAGTATTATTAGAGCCCAAACTTCGGGCAAGCATCCTTCCCCGCTATTGTTCAAGCACCAAATAATGATTACAGGATTGCAGAGATCTTGGAAAATCCCCCGTAAGCCATCAACACGGCGAAGAAAGCTGGGTAGTAGGGTTGCTGACTTCGCGAGGCGTTTACTCCATTATAGCTCTTGGAATAGGGAATGGGAGGATTCTACCGGCTGGGAAGGAGCGGCGTCAAAAGTATGTCCCGGTTGAGATGGTTGCAGGAAACCTAGAACCACTCGGTGAGGCTGTTGAAATGTTTCTGAACAACCTGCTGGGAGAAGCTTTAGATCAAAGGAAGCTTGATTAATAATAGAATGTTTGAAACACTCACCTAAACTCGAACTGGCTCAACGGTTTTTCAACCTTCCTCCTGAGACGTCTGATCAACCACACGGTTGCTACGACAAGTGCTATGGCGACCCCCGCGATCACTATGTATGGTAGCCAACCGTATAGCTTGATTAGAAGTATGCTGGTATCCACTAGCTCTATTTTAACACGGCCCACAATGATATCGCTGGATTCCCCCTCGAGCATTGTTAAAACACCTCGAGCGTAAAAGACTACTGCTCCATCACTTGTCGTGTACTTACCTGTGTATGAAGGATTTATCAAAACCTCCTTAGACTCGGGAGTTAGGGTTGAAACATCCTTCTCAATATTTGTTGAAAACATAAACCCAAGGAGGAGAAGCATTGAAATTAATTGACACTTCTGCTCATCACCTTTCTCGAGCTGCTCAAGCGCCAAGGAATACTTTACAATAGTCCCGTTAACTTCCTTAACCGTTAGCCTAATCCTGTAGACGCACTCAACCCCTCCAATATTTAATGAAGCCCTATAAGAAGCCCAATCTCCCGAGCGGTAAACCAAGCTTTCAGCGCTAACCGAAGCCGCCGTGGAGATTGTGAGCAGGATCAATAAGAGAATGCTTGTAAGACCGGTCCACGTATGCCTCACTATTAAACACCAAGCATTAACTAACATGCTGCACGTATAAAAATCGTTTTACGAGCCGAACACTATCCTAAAGCGTCGTCAAACATCGTGAAAAGTCATGTGCTGGTTGCTCTCAATAATGATGAAGCCGTATCTTGGTAGCGGTTTCAAGCCCGCGTAATCCCGGTGTGAAGCCTCCTCGAATAGTTTTTCAAAACAACCTGAAACATCGGCCTCCCGCTCATTCAAGTTGAACAACCCTATAACCCTATCTTCTCGCAGCCATCGCTCCACAACTAATACTCCGTCTCCGCAAAGCCATGTTCTCGTGAAACCATACCTTACCGCAGGATGCTTTCTACGTAGAGCAATAGCTTCAAGATAAGTGTTTAAAACCTCCGCATCCCATTCACCCTGATTCCACCTCATAGGCCTCCTGTTATCCGGGTCATGCCCTCCCTCGAGCCCTATTTCATCCCCGTAGTATATTGCAAGGGATCCTGGGAGAAGGTTTAACAAGTTGATTAACAGCTTTAGCAACGTCTTATCCTTGTCCACTACTTCAATAATTCTCGGAGTATCGTGCGACCCGAGGAGATTGTAGAGCATGGTGGCTTGGTAAATCGGGTGGGAGGCCAGGATTTCCCCAATCTTCCAAACCATTTCCCGTAGGCTTAGGAAGCCTTTAACAAGAGTTCCCAGGAGAATGTATCTGAGCCAGTAGTTCATGTACGAATCCATACACCCTTTATACAGAAATGGGTAATCACACACCTCACCTATTATGACAGCGTCTTCTGAGTTTTTCTTAACAGCCCTGTAGAAGGCTTGCAACCAAGTATCCATCACACCGTGGGCAACATCTATTCTGAAGCCTCCGACGCCTCTCCCAACCCACGTCTCGGCTACGTGAATGAAATACTTGAGGGTTTCAGGGTTTTCATGATTAATCCTTGGCATTGCCCAGACAGTGTAGAAGGCTTCGTAGAAAGGCCTCCTATATCCTGCTTTAGAAACCAGGGTTCTAAGCCCCTGGTAATCGCATTCTTCGAGGAGTTTAGCAGCTTCGTTTACGAAGTCCTCGCGGGGTTTTTCAAGAAAGACGAACCAATCCCAGTATTTCGAATCCTCACGTCTAATTAGAGCATCCCTGAAAAACTCGTGGCAAACCCCCATGTGATGGAGCGTGATGTCGAGAACTATTTTCACTCCCCTCTCCCCAGCCTTCCTTACAAGCTCCTCGAAATCCCGTGTAGAGCCGAGATAAGGGTCAACTCCCAGGTAGTCCCTGACATCATACCTGTGATAAGTGCCCGCTGGAAATATGGGGGTTAAATAAATTGCTTCAGCGCCGAGGCTGACAATATGGTCTAGTTTGACGACAACCCCTTTCAGGTCCCCGCCCAAATACCCGTGGCGTCTCGGAACAGTGTCAGGCACTGTTCCAGGGGGGTCGTTAGAACGGTCGGCATTGTAGAAGCTGTCAACGAAAACATGATAATACACTGTGCCCATGTACCATGACGGTTTTTCAAAACCTTTAACATCTCCAGCGTAAACCTGAAAGGGTTGCACCCTTTCCCCCACCCCGTTGAAACCATAGGAGAACGCCTCCCCTGGCGCTTCAACCATGAAATAGTAGGTGAGTGCTCTGCCAACCTTCTCCGCAGGAACGTGGTGTTCGAAAATCTTTTCAAACCCTGTCTCATAAACCGCTGATGCGCCATATTCCTCATTATTAGCGATTAACACGGATTTCGAAACCTTTGTGTTTGTTCTAAGCCTTAAGACATAGTAGTCGAGATGCCTGTGTAGGAAGGCTTCATCGTTCTCATCGTGAACCACGTATTCCCTTGGATCCGTGGGAGGCTTTAGCTCGAGCCTGCTTCCTCTGAAAGCTTTCTCCTCTAGAGTCATAACGTTTGGGAGCAGAATAGTATCCGGGTTTTCAGGGTCTAAGAGGATTGTAAAGTCGTTATCCACGACAAACCCGTAACCATATAATCCTGGAAACAGCTCGAGGACTGTGAAACCCCTGTCTCCCTTCTTGACAAGCCTTTTAAAGCCTGGGAACCAGCTTGTAAAATTACCTACAAGGTATATTCTTCTCGCGTTCTCGGGCCATTCGCGGGAAAACTCTACTAGGAACCCTCTGGCGCGTCCCCCGTTTATAATTCTACGCCCCAGGAGCCTGATCAATTCAAATCACTCTTTTCGATTCTAAGCTTTCAAAGTGCTTGAGATTTGAGAATGAAAATTTAATCATTTAACCACGAGCCTGGCTAGCCTTTCCACGATGCCGCCAGGGTTTCAATAATGTTTACGACAACCTGGGGGATATGCTCGGGACCTATGGCCAGGGTTTTAACGCCGAGCTTCTTCAAGCTCCTAGCGAACTCTATTTCCCTCCTCACCTGCTCAAACGTTTTCAACCTGAAAATCGCTCTGGCAGTTTTCTCCAAGCCCACGACCTCGTAAGCAACAGTTACTGGAATCACCACGTAGACAGTGTTCCCTAGCTGGGAAATCTTATTTACGACGTTTATCAGGGAGGAAGCGTATATTTGCGCCCCGCTAGTGGTGAACCAGAAAACAGCATTTCTCTCCCTCGGCATGATCTCGAGGATTCTCTTGAAAACCATGTCTAGTACTCCCGCTCTCTCGTAATCGCTCGACCCCTCCCTAACCGCGAACTCGGTGTTTGAGAGGAGAGACAGTACTTCAGCGTAGGCCCTCCTGCCTTTCAACAAGCCACTTGTTGACATGACCCCTCTGTCCGAGTAGACTACGAGCCCTACCGAGTCGCCCCTGGAGGATAAAAACCTCGTTATTGATGAAACCACCCTGGCCACGTGCTCGAAAGGCGTCCCCCCGTAAGGCCCCTTCATCGCAGTACTTGTACCATCCACTACGAAGATAATGTTTTGGAAAGCCTCCCTCTCCATCTCCTTCACGGCGAGAATGTTCTTTGAAGCCAGCTTCTTCCAGTCAATCTTCCTCAGCTCATCACCGGGTTCATACTCCCGTACATCGTAAAATTCAACACCAACACCCGGCTCCCTCGTCCTTGTCAACCCGAGCGTCCTGGTGTAGGTGAAGAGCCTTCTAACAACCGTCTCGCTCGCTCTCGGCTTAACCCTCACCTCACACGCACTTCCAACCATGAACTCCGGCGTTCTGAAAAGGCCGAACAAGTCTCTCACAATGATCTTGAAAGGACCGATCTTATGCCTTCCAGTCCTGGCTTTGAAGACGAGCCTATACCTCACCTCCCCCCTCCCGGGCACTGTGAAAACCCCTGCCCTGCTACCCTCTAGCAGGCGGAGGTGAGGAGTGTAGTTGATTGATGCCTCTAGAAGCCCCGCGGGGAAGGGGAGTTTATTCCTGAAGACAGCTTCAACGACCAGCCTTTCCCCCTCGACACAGGGTTTATAAACCCATTCAACCTGGAGCCTTGAAGCAGCTATGCTTGAGAGAGTTATTAAACCTCGGAGAGCCAGGGTTGTGAAAAATATTGCAAGCCCCGTGTAAACCATTCTGTAATCATATAACACCCCACCAGTTATCGCGACCGCGGATAGAATGAGAAGGGTTCTCGCCCTGTGCGTCGCCAAAACGCTCGTCACCAATCTAGACCCTCCTCATCTCCAAGTATTCGAATCCCTTCTCATCCGCCATGGAAGCCCCAAGCTTGTTTAAAATCTTCTCGGACTCCCTGATCTTCTTCTCTACAAGTCTATGCCAGGATATGATTAACGGGAGCCTCCTCCTTCCCAAGGCCTTGTCGCGAAGCCTGTTCATAGAGTTCAAATATTCCTCTGCCTCCTCCCTCCCCACATATCTAGCAAGAAGTGTTAACGCCTCGCGACTCTCCATCGATACTCCTACTAGCTCTCTGAAATAAGCGTTCACTATCTCGTAAAGCCTGATAAAGTCTTGACGTGTAAAGCTATACTTACCTTTCACCACAGCCTCCCTGATGGTTGAAGTAGCGTACTCTTCTTTCTCCAAAACTTCACTCAATCTTTCATCCTTAACCGATGGCATTTTACTTTCAAAAAACAGGTACAGTAGGAGGAATGTGGCCAGAACCATTAACGTGCCCGTAACCTGATCCCTCATCGCTGCTTCAAGCCAGTCCCCCGTGATAGAGAGGGCTGGAATAAACCATGTTGAAGGGTGAAGGAGCTTTGGAATAAGGAGTGCTGCTGAGAAATACCAGTCCTGCATGAATATATCGAGCGTTAAGTCTGACCGTGAAAGCAGCGTTTCAGAATCGATTACCGGGTACTTAGAGGAGTCCACTACGATCCTGCAATCCCTCTCTCCGCCGCAAAGCTCGTCAACCAGGCTCATAACTACCTCGAAATACTTCCCACCCTCCTTGGACCTTAAAACCTGGTTTAGAAAAATTGAGCCATCACTAACCACTACCTCCCTGTAGCTCCTGACCCTGCCGTCAGGAAGCTTTATCTTCGCACGGGTAAGAGTGGCGACATCGACTCTTTCGTATCTGCCGCCAGTGTTCAAGTCTATAATATTGTTAGCGTAACCGAGGACTTTGGACTCGGTAATTTCCACTTCGAGTGTGACGATTACGAAGATCTCTGAACGCCCACCCGGCACAGGCCTGATATCATACGGGATGAAGGAGGGTTCGGATACCACGATGCTTGAAGCTATGTCGAGAGTGAGGTTGACGGTTTTCGCCTTTAAGGTGAAGACAGCGGTGATGTAGGGTAGTCCGTCTTCTACACGCCCGTAGATTGCTCCCGAGGGGCGTGCGAGTGTTGATAACCCAGTGTCGTACTCGCTGGCAACTAGTAGAGCTGGCTCACTACACTCTAATAGTTTCTTAAACACTGCTATGCTGTCTTCAAGGGTGAAGGCCGTCTCAGGGGATATGACGATGTAGACGCACCTCCCATCACTCCCCCCGAAATCCAAGTCCGCGAGCGATGTGACCGCCTTTGTCAACGGGTACTTGTTTTTCAACGCGTTGAAGAAGTCGGATATTCCAAGGTTTCCCGGGTTGAGAGGGGATGCTCCCCCGGGCAGGGCCGGGTTCGGCGGGCCCTTCTCCACTAACCCCATGATTCCTGCGAAAACGAGTACGAGGATTGCAGACCCTGTGACCAAGGGGGTTAAAACCCGCTTCCTCCCCCGGCTAATCATGCTGTATCAAACCCTTTCACTGCTCGCTTCTCTCAACACCGTATATGTAGGCTGAAAGCCTTAGAGCATACAATGCTGCTGACAGGAGAGAGAAACCTGCCAGTGCCGAGACCAGGGAGGTTGCTATCCTACCCCTCTCCATATAGCTAATAGACCATAAGAGGAATAGAATGGATAACGCTAGGAGGGCGGTTGCCAATGCGAGATAGATCAATGCCTTCCTTCCCTTCTCCATCTTACCGCTCACGGTGCCACCCCCAAAAAGTTCCCAACAGTGTCTACGAGGATGAAGAATGACGCATAGTAGTTATCAAACACGGCTTCCGCCTCCGACACAAACCTATCGAGTGAAGGATTTAACAAAGCGTACAAAATATTTTTCGTCAACACGTAAGTGTACAAGGCTGAACTAACATATAGGATCGTCAACGCAAGAATAGGGATTAGTAAAGCCCTCTTTAAGTTCAAAGAATACATGGCCGATAAAAGCTTGCCCGCTATGTAACCCCCCGCTATGAATGACAGGTATGGAAAGATTGATCTAACCATGAGCATGATAATTCCGAGGATAAAGCCTTCGGGAGTATAATACAGGTAAGGCAATACTGCCGAGACAAGCCCGTTGAGCCCGGCGAAGATGAAAGGAGCTATGATGCTTCCGAAAACAATGCTCCTCATAGTGTTGAAAACGGGTTTAAACCATATGTCTAAATCCATCCTGCTGGTCAACATTTCCAGTGAGAGCTTTCTCGAAGGATATACGAATAGGGGTATTATTTCAAAGAGGTTTGAAACCGCTTTGTAAGAAGCTATTGACAAGCCTACTGTGAACCCGAGGATCAGTAAACGGTTAAGTTTTACAATGCTTGTAAAAGGGTTTTCAACACTCAATAAATAGCTGTTTAACGAGTAAACGTAGTAAGATATCGCCAAGGCTGGGATGAGTAGCGGGGTTAGGATAGCAGTCATTTTAAAGACGCTCCTGTGAAAGCCGAACCTTTTATTATAGATTATTGTGGCCGATTGACCATCCCTGTAAGTGTTTTTCAAATTATCAATGAAGAGCATGACAGGTAGTCCTGCAAAACCAGTGACAGGAATATATCCAGCCCCAGCCTGTAGTCTTGAAACCATGATCACTGCGAGGGTGAGCGAATACATTGTCACCGAGCCCGTGAGCAGGGTTAAGACTGTCAGAGCCACCGCTATGTATCGAATCAGCGCGAGAATGCCCGCCGCGCCACCAGCTATTTCCCAAATCCCCGTGAGGAGGCCTGTAATAGACAACCCTGCCGGAACGGATAAAGCCTCGTAAACCAGAAGAAGAGCCGTAAGCCTTGGGATAGTGTTGAAAACAACGCTAGCCTTCAACCCTCCCCACCAGTCCCCGATAGCTGTCTAGAGCCTGCTTAGACAGCGCTGGATCGTTGAAGTGGCCGTATCTTGCCAGCTCGTAAATCTTCGTTAACTCTTTGAAAAACTCTTGGAGAGGGGGAGTTAAGAAGCCCCTGACCCTTGTGAAATACTCCCAGTGTGTCTCAGGATCCATCTTAATTCTTCCAGTGGTTTTCGAAACATGCGCAACCGCCGCCCAGTACAGTGACACCGGGTCCTCGCCAATCGCTTCCCCCGGAGAGGTCTTACCAGCTATTCTGCCAATAATCCCGGTTATGCCACGTTGCAAACCTGTTTTCAAACCTCCCCCACCATACCAGGCAATCAAGGCAACAGCGGTAACGAGTGAGATGAGCAGGATGAGCAATGGGTTGATACCTGTTAGGCCCGGTATTGAAATAGATGGGAGAGATGGTTGGGGCATGTTGCGGAAAGCGTCCTGCAGACCACTCCATGGGTTGGGAAGCGACTCCGGTATGTCTAAGTCGGAAATGCTCGGGGGTTGAACCTGGTTGCTGGGTGAGGGTTGCTGGGCCGATGAGCCCGGTGCAAACGGGTTTTCAACGAGCATGTCTGGTGGAGAATATGCGTTGTTGCCAGAGGTAAGTCTTGACAGAATCTCTCTGATTAAGTCCTCGTCGTAAAGTGTTCCGGGGAATCCCGGGGTGTGCCTGATGGGGTTGTTGAAGGAAACTGGTTGTGGAGCTGGGAAGATTCCCCCGTTCGCCAAGAGGGGGGCTAGCAACACTATTGTTGCGATCAAGGCAAGGTTTTTCAAGGCTTCGGCACCTGAACCTTGTTTAACACGTCGTCAACTATTTTCTCAGCGCTGACGCCTTCGACCTCGTACTCGGGCTTGAGGACGAGCCTGTGCGTTAGCGCCGGCTTCGCGACAGCTTTCACATCATCGGGTATCACATAGTTTCTCCCTTCAAGGTAAGCCCATGCTCTAGATAAGCGCAGTATGGCTATCCCGGCCCGGGGGGAGCCTCCGAGCCTTACGGCTGGATGAGTCCTTGTTTCTTCAACAATAGATACTATGTAGTCATATATGGCGTCGTCAACAGTAAGGCTTCTTGCTTCGTGAATCGCTTTAACAACCTGCTCCTTCGAGACCACTGGTTTTAAACCCTCGATAGCTGATTCAAGCTCGTCAATCTTTTTCAACAAAGTCTTAAACCCTTCCCGCGAGGGATACCCTGTGTTAATCTTCACTAGAAACCTGTCAAGCTGTGCCTCCGGCAGAGGGAAGACCCCCTCCATTTCAACAGGGTTCTGGGTTGCAACAACCATGAAGGGCTCTTCAAGCCTGAAAGAATCGCCTTCTATAGTGACCTGCCTCTCCTGCATTGCTTCGAGAAGAGCTGACTGCGTCCTCGGTGAAGCCCTGTTCACTTCGTCGACTAGAAGTATATTGGTGAATATTGGTCCCTTTCTAAGCCTGAACTCCCCTGTCTTCTGGTCGAATATGTAGAAGCCTATGATATCCCCCGGGAGGAGGTCGGGTGTCATTTGAACCCTCTTAAACCCGAGGTCGAAAAGCTTCGCCACAGATTTAGCCATGCTCGTCTTAGCAACACCTGGAACACCTTCTAGGAGGGCATGGCCTCTCGCGATTAAGCAGGCAACGAGCATTTTAACTTCAAACTCCTTCTCAATGAGAACGCCGGAGGATAAAAGCTGGGCCTCGACAAGCTTGAAGAACATAAGCACCACTAGGTAATCCTTTAACACCGCAAGGTTAATAAGCATTTGAAATACCGGGGCAACGCCGGGGGCGGGATTTGAACCCGCGCGGGCTTGTGCCCACTGGCTCTCAAGGCCAGCCCCTTAGACCGCTCGGGCACCCCGGCTCATATTATGGTTCTAGGTGTAGGAGAATATAACCTTTTTTAC
>Ga0272449_1000578_pt1 | contig 43106 bp, 41 predicted proteins | sample YNPCB0241_FD_198679 | JGI IMG/M metagenome (GOLD analysis project Ga0272449, IMG submission 198679) | Hot spring sediment microbial communities from Yellowstone National Park, WY, United States - YNP-CB-024-1 | ecosystem: Environmental > Aquatic > Thermal springs > Hot (42-90C) > Sediment...
GGGAAATTAATCGCTGTAGAATACTGCAATCTCCACGGCTTGTGGGAGTCCAGTAAGCAGATAGATGTGAGTTAAAAGTGGAGTCCTGCACCGATTTTTTAATCAAAGCCATTACATCGTCTATTGATTTCTATAATAGAACTCGCAGTCCTGAAGCCACCGCTAGATTGTTGGAGATTGATCTAAATCAGGGTTTTTTCAAAGTAGAGTTCACTGGTTCCTTCTGCTTAACATGCGGGTTGAGAGATTGGCTTGAAGACCTCGCATATATTTTGCAGAGCGAGGGGGTTGATGCCGTGTTGAAAGAATATGTTGAGAAGGATGAGTTTAAAATTGTCGGATTATTTGAGATTAAAGGGTTGATGAAAGATGGATGTTGACGAGATTGACTTAGCGATTATAAAAGAGCTATCGGAAAACGCTCGCAAGGCTTTTAGCGAAATAGCGGACAAGTTGAAATTGAGCGATGTAGCAGTAATTAAGAGAGTTAGGAAGCTCGAGAGTGACGGAGTCATAAGAAGGTATGCTTTAATAGTTGATCCAGCGAAAATCGGTTATAAGAAAATATCGTTCACAGGCATTAACGTTAGGCCTGAAAAGCTTTTCGAAATCGTTGCAACATTGAAAGCCAAGGATTACGTAAAATACCTCGCAATTACCTCAGGAGATCACGAGCTGATAGCTGTTATCTGGGCGAGAGATGGTGAAGAGCTTCAGAGAATCCACCAGGAAATACTCTCTATAGAAGGAGTTTTAAACATCTACCCAGCTATTCTAGCAGACATTGTTAAAGCGGAACAATACGTTTAATCTTTTACGCCGGGAATTCCTCTGGTTAAGCCCGCTTCTGGATGCAAGGCTTATTACACCAGGATGGAGTGAACCAGGGAAACCCGCAACCACAACTATTGTCTCAGCAATCAGAATCACAACCGTTAATAAATCAGCTTGACCAGTCAAAACCCTTTTTCAGCACGCGCGGAGACTATGCTCCCTAATTACTTTATGATTCAATAGTATTGTAAACACGTTTCGAAGCTAATTAATCTCTATCAGCTACTTGGACGAGATAAACCCTTAACTATTGGTTAGGTAATCGAGTTTAGCCAGCAGAGTGTTCACCCTCGGTCTCTCTAAAAGTGTCAACCTGGGTTGTGCTCAATCACCGTGGTTGATTTAACAGTGTTGAAGCGTGTTTAAACAAGTGGAATTGCCTTGTAGCGGGCGTGTAGTTGACTATTTGACTCGTGATCAAGCTTGACGCTATCTATAAATATTGAAGCTTGTTTAATATTCGGTGAAGAGGGTTCCTGAGTTGGGCGAGGGCAGTTGCAGCGATTACACTGTGATTATACCTGTTTTAAACGAGGCAGAGGCTCTGCCAATTGTTCTAACGGAGCTGGTGGAGAACGGTATACCGAGGGATAGGGTTTTAATTGTCGATGGCCACTCGAGTGATGGTAGCAGGGAGATCGCCGAGTCAAGGGGCTTCAGAGTAATACTCCAGGAGGGTAAGGGTAAAGCAATGGCTGTTAAAACAGGCGTCGAGAACGCTGGTAGCGAGTGCATCGTATTCATGGACGGCGACTACACTTATCCGGCGAGGCACATACACGACCTGCTTAAGCAGCTTGAGAATGGGTATGACCTAGTTATTGGCTCGAGAGTGTACTTGGAGAAAGGCTCCCAGAGCGCGCTGTTCAAGCTAGGTAATAAGGCTCTCTCACTGTTCTTCAGAGTACTATTCGGCGTCAAATTGAGCGATGTGCTAAGTGGAATGTACTCCGCAAGGAGAAAACTGCTGAAAGAGATAGGCTTCGAGTTCACCGGCTTCAGTGTTGAAGCAGAGATTGTAGCACACGCTGCCTCAACCGGTTTTAGAGTCACAGAGGTACCAATAGGCTACAGGAGGCGTATTGGCAGGAAGAAGCTTTGCGTTAGACATGGTTTTAAAATAGCATTAGACATGGTTAGATTGACCTGGAGGTATAGCCCAGTATTCTTCATACTCGCTCTCGGGACGCTAATGCTGATACCGGGGCTGTACCTAGACGTGTTTGTCTTATACAGGTGGCTATTCTACGGTGTAGTACACCATGTTAGAGCACTAGCGGGTATAACGCTCAGCGGCCTGGGAGCGCTCTGCTCAATCCTCGCAGTTCTAACACTATACTTCAAGAGATTCGAGATCAGGGTCTTGAGGGCACTAAGGGATCTCGAGAAGAAGGTGGGGAGCGAGGCCTGGCAGGCTCCCCAGGGGAACGTAGCGATCAATCGTAATTCTTATTAATCAAACCACGGATTAGACATTATTGACTTCGCGCTTACCCACACACCCGTGTTGAGGGATTAGCTGTTGGCTATAGCTAGCGCGTTCGCTGCAGCTAGGTATAGCGGCGTTCCGGAGGATTGTGTTAAGCTAGCGCTTGGGAAGGTTAGGGAGAGTATTGGCGGGGCGGTAACGAGTAGTTTAATCTCGAGGTTTATTCGTAAAGCAGTGCGCACGGGTGTGTGGTCTAAGTTACCCATCACCTCGCGCGCGCTACTACTCGCATCTAGGTGTTTGAAGATTGTTAAGTCACGTGTTTTAAGCGATATACTAGCGGGAATCATGGTTGAAATAGAGCTCTCCACTCTAAGGGGTAGGGCAATATACTATGGCGTACTAGTAGCCCTCAGGCAGGGGTTAAAGGAGGCACTAGGGGACTTTAAAAGACTCATAACACTAGGAATAGGCTACTTGAATCTACCATCAATGTGGAGGGTTCTCGGGTAGAGCGCATTACAAGAGGTAAAGGAGGCTACAGGCCTCTAAATGTTAGAGTATGAAGAGAGTTAAACCACCCTCCCCACCAGGGCTCGAAGCAGAGCTTATGGGTAGGGACAGGGGTTTAAAGCAGACTAGAGACCCCGCTGAGAGAGGTGCCAGGCCCGCCACTATGGCTTACGGATCTGAGGGCCGCGGTAAGACTTCGCGGCTGAGGCAGGGGTTCAACTCTTATATTGATTCATATTGGAGCATCAACAGCCACAGGCGTAACAGTATCCCCCGGTTCAGCAGTTGCAACAGTGAAACAGGGCTTCACGCAGAGAGACCGTGGAGGGCCCGCTAGTAACGGAGACTGGTGGAATACTAGTCACATTGGCGGCAGTTGTCCTGCTACTAGAGTGCTTCTTTAGAGCCAAAAACCAATGGTTAGGGGGGACTATGGGGATTCAGCGGCTACACCTGTCAAATCTAATCCAATTGGAGACACCCCTCTGGGAGCTCTGGAATGTCTCCAAGGTCTCTCTCAATCTTACTAAGCAACTCCTCAGCATTCAAGCGGGAAACAGCCTCTTACCAACACACTCCAGTTGACGCTACTAAACTTCTTCATGCCCTCCCTGAATTCCCTGGGAACTCTAACACATATAACACTAGGCGCGTAGACCCCTGCACAATTATATAAGTATATTGACTCGACATATGATGTTGCACCGTGTTCACGAGATCCCGGCAGGCAGCGGGATTATATTTGCTGGAGAACAGTGTTGGGGTTGCCAGTAGTCTGGGGGTTTAAGCCCGTGTTGAATACACTCACCTTGTTTTGCGCGTGGTTACATTGGTGAATAAGGGTCTTTGTATTAAGTGTTTAATGTACTCCGGTTTATTCAATGCTTTGTTATCAGTGTTGTCCCTTGCGTTAATAATTACTGGTTTACTACGCTACAATCCATTGTTGACTGGGAGAGTGACTTATGACTACTTCGTCTGGGCTTCCAACAATACTCTCCCTTATATCAGTGTATGGTGAGTTGAGGAGACTGCGGGATAAGCCGCTGTACTCAACTATCCTACCACTAGTTATTGGCGGAGTATTTGTTGCCGCGGGCAGACTGGTGAGCATAATCTGCAATTATACCTTTATACTCGGGTACTTCAACGGCCTCATAGGATCCACGTATACTTTGGAGGGTTTCACGTGGTCTCTCCTAGTGCTAGCCGGGTCCTTCACGGTTGCACTCACAAACGTTCTCCACGCTGTGCTGGGTGGTGTATTATTTGTTAAACCACAGCCGCGCCTAATAGACGCATACAATGGTTTAATGTTTATTGCACAATATGTGACGAGGGTTTTCGAGAAGCATGTAGTGCTCGTGGCTCTTGCTACGTGGTTAGTAGCGTTCACCTATAGGTTTATACCTGAACTCCACTACTGGCCTTGGCTCATTGGCTGGGACACACCTGAGTACGTTGCCCACTTAATGGATTACGCTGAGAGGTTGAACCCGTTTACAAGCTACTACTGGATGGGTGGGCCGAGGAATACTCCCCCGTTGCTAGTTTTGCTACTATATCCGTTCATGTTGATCACTGATGCCTGGACAATATTCAAAGTGTACCCGAGCGCGGCTTACGGGCTTCTCGCTGCTTTGTCATCGTTGATCGCGGTTAGGGTTTACGAGAAGAGTTGGCGTGTAGGGTTGCTCGCAGGCTTGTTCACAACACTATTCGTCTTAAATCTTAGGATATCCTGGGATTACCAGAGGCAACTACTGGGATCAGTTGTAATGCTCGCAACTATACTACTGCTCGAGGAGTGGGGTGTTGTGCACGGCTTCAAGCAATCAATCACCGCGTTAGCGATGCTAGCTGCCTGCGGGTTGAGCCACGAGGTCACAGGGCTCGCCGGCTTCACTCTATCACTGGTGCTATTGTATCACGGGTTGAAGAAGGGTAGCAGTCACAGCGTGTTCACCGGGTTAACGGGGGCCGTGGTTAACGCTCTGCTGGAGACCTGGTATTGGCGTAAACCATATAGTTTTATTGAAGCAGTCGGCGTGCTACCACCTGGGTTAACAGTGAGCTTCGAGCACTCTCAGGTAGTCTCATACCTCGTGGCAGGCTACGGTGTAACGCTCCCATTAGTACTGATAGCTCTCGCTAAGCATGGGAAGCCGTATATTGCATCCACTGTAACAGTCCTATTTCTCGCTGGTTTATCACCGCTCATAGCACCCTACTCATCCGTTGCCACCTGGTACAGGTTCTTGATTGGCGCTGCACCATTAGCGAGCACTCTGAGCATTATAGGGCTAGCTGACTCCGTGAGAAACAAGTGGGTTACACTATTATACCTGGTCACCGCTTCACTACCGGGCCTCGCCCTCTCATACGGCTACAACTGGTCACTCGACTACACGCGTGCACTGAGAGAGTTCCCCTCAATGTTTACTCCTGCACCAGTTGATGACAGGTTGATTGAGACACTAAGCTTCTTCAAAAACAATGATTTCACAGGAAGCACGGTTATAGTGGCGCATCCAGACTACGCTAGATACATTCACTTAGCAATTAGAAACCCCGACCCGTCGAGGCTCATCTGGGTGAACTATGCTACAAACGAGACAATATGCAGGATCACAGAGTCCACCAAGGCTGAGGAGATAGTACTAGTAGCCGTGAAGACACCGGACACAAACACCACTATGTACAAGTGCTTGTCAGACATAAAACCGGTTGACGAGGAGCACCCGTGGATACTAGTGGCACGAGTAAAAGAGAACATAGAAACAAATATCATGATGCAAGAAACATTAAGCAATTAAAGCAATCAATACAATTATAGCATTACGGCGACAACCATGCCCATAGTGCACGTGTATATGTGGAGTGGGGTATCGAGAGAGGCTAAGGAGAAAATAATCAAGGGCATAACAAAGGTATTCGAAGAGCTAGGGATACCAGGGCACGCAGTGGAAGTAGTAATACTTGAGGTGCCCAGGGAGAACTGGGGAGTAGGGGGAGAACAAGCAAGCGGGAAATTCAAGGAGACTCAGCCACCATAGCCTAGACCCCGCTATGCATCTCGACGCATTGTTAATTCTAGCGATCGGGCTAGCTCTACTACACTTTGGCTTCCCATTAGCATACTACTGCTACTTGAAGAAGCTGTGGCTGAATAGACCCTGGGATGTGAGAGGTGATTCTGAGTATAAGCCTAGGGTATCTATTATTGTAGCGACATATAATGAGGCGAAGCTGGTCAGGCAGAAGCTGGATGATATTGCCTCTCAGAGTTACCCGAAGGACCTCGCGGAGATCATTATTGTCGACTCTGCGAGTACTGATGGAACAGTAGAAGTCGTTAAAGAGTGGATTGCTGATCAAAGAGATGTTAAGGCTAAGCTGATTGAAGAGAATGTTAGGAGGGGTAAAGCCTACGCTTTAAATATAGCCTTGGAAGCTGCTGCGGGGGATGTAGTTGTTATTACAGATGTTGACTCGGCATGGCCATCTAGAGACACGCTTGCGAGTGCTTTATCGTGGTTTAGTGATCCACTAGTAGGCGCAGTTACGTGTCTCAAAATCCCAGCTGTAGGGGGCTTTGTCGGTGTTGAGAGGGGTTATAGAGACCTCTACAACGTTGTTAGGCTCTGTGAGAGCAAGAAGTACTCAACACCAGTTTTCCACGGAGAGTTAGCAGCATTCAGAAGAGATTTGCTGGTGCAGCTAGGCGGCTTCCAAACAGATATAGGCGCTGACGACAGCCACACAGCAACGCTCATAGCATTGAAGAGCTACAGAGCGATAGCGGTCGACAACGCTATCTGTAGAGAGCTAGTCCCTGGAAAAGGGTACCACATGTGGAGGATTAGGAGAGCACAGCACCTAATACAGCACTTCACCAAGGCAATGAAGTTATTGCCGAAAGCACCTAGAGAGTTCAAGCTAATACTATTGGCAGAGACATGGCTACACCTATTCAACCCATGGTTACTACTAGCAACCACAGCAATCCTGCTCTACAAAGCATTGACTGGTACAGCAATAGCAACAATACTACTAGTAGCAGGGATAGCACTACTCTTATTCAAGCCGTATAAAACATGGATAGTAACACAGATATACCTAATCACAGCAACCATAAGAAATCTATGGACAAAGGAGATAGCCTGGAAAAAGCAGGAGAAGAGCTGATCAATAATCAGATGAGGGGATAACAAAATGAGGATATTGTTCATAGCATCATCCTAACACCCACACATAGGCAACGTAGAGTGTGCATCAAATTAATTGCAGAAAAACTTTGCGGAATTAAGTGCAATATAGAGTGAGACCTTATCGTGGTGAAATATTTTTGCCCATAATTTCGAAGATTTTTGTTGGTATTCCATCGTATAATAGGGGCCGGATATTTTACTACTGCATAAAGTCTTTTTTCAAGAGCAAGCTGATCAAGGGCTTTATCCTTATTATTGATGTTTCTTCGGATATTGAGAAGGAGCTCTATGTTCAGGCTTTGAAGGAGTTGATTGATAGAGGTTTTGAGGTTATATATGATGTTAATGTTGGTAGGAGAGGATCTACGAGAGCACGTAACCTGGTCTTGGATATGGCTGAGAAGAATCTGGGTTCTAAGGATATCATCCTTCTCTACGATGATGACTATATCTATGCTGGTGATAAATCGGTTGTTCCAGCTCTTTACTGGCTTAAGAATGGAGATGTAGGGGTTGTAGGGGGAAGAGTGATAAATCTAAGAAAGAGAAAGGTAGACCCTGATTTCGCTCTTAACATACCTTACCTGGCCGATGCACTAACAAGGTTAACAGGGTTCATACTCTTGAACACAAAGCATGGGTCTAGATACGTTGACTACACCACGCCATTAATGGCATTACGAACTGAGATCCTCAGCAAGGGTGTAAGATACGATGAGAGATATGGTGGTACTGGGTATAGAGAGGAAAGTGACTTGCAGAAGCAGATAAAGAAGCTTGGGTACGAAATAGTCTTTGAGCCAATGTTTCACACATACCATTTAGCTATTGAAAGTGGTGGGAATAGATACTCAGATCTTGAAGACAGGATTTACTGGAAATGGAAGAATCACACATACTTCATGAATAAGTGGCGCTACCCACTACGCAAAAAGATTCTCAGCTACGTGATTCTGATACTCTATGCCTTATTAAATGGTGCGCCAGCAATAAAAGGCATAGTGAAGGCTACGAGGGCAAGGCAATGAAAATAGTTCACGTATTTCACAACTACTATCCCGTTGTAGGAGGGTTGGAGAGAGCTGTTCAAAGCCTCGCAGAAGAGCTTGCTAAGATGGGTCACGAAGTACATGTAATCACGAGTAGGTTTGGTGCTGATAATAGGCCAAAGGAAGAGGTTATAAACGAGGTCTATGTTCATAGGGCGAAGACTTTAAGGCTTCGCTTCCCAGACATAACATACCCCTTGGAATATGCGGAGAAGGTTCTTAGAGATGCTGATATTGTTCATGGTCACAGCCAAAACAGTTTATTCACAGTTAAAGTTATTGAAAAAGCTAAGAAGCTGGGGATCAAGACAGTCATGTACTTCATGGCGATTGATGCTTTCTACGACCATCCAAATTCTTTGGTTAGATTAATAGGACCTTATTATGCTAAATACGTGGTTAAGAGTGCTATTGCATTATCTGATATTAAGCTCGTCAGAAGTTTGAGAGATCAAGAAATGTTGAGCAAGAAGTACGGTGTTGAAGCAATACTTATTCCTGATGGGGTTCCAGAGTGGTTCCTATCTCATAGGTATTGTGGGGATGAGTTTAGGAGGCGTTATGGCATCGACCGTGATTATGCTCTCTATGTTGGCAGATTACATCCTCTCAAAGGTGTTGATATACTAATAAAAGCTTTGCACCATATTGTCAAGAGCTCCATTAATTTGAAGCTTGTGATTTTAGGTCCTGGAGATGCGGGTCCATATAGAGAGCTTGCTCAAAAACTTAATATAGATAAGAATGTCTTCTTCCTGGGGTTTGTAGATGAAGAGATTAAGATTTGTGCTATAGATGGTTCACTAGCTGTTGTTGTGCCAAGCGTTTGTGACTATGTTGAAGTGTACCCAATGATAATATCTGAGGCTTGGGCTCGAAGCAAACCTATCATAATAACAAGAGTTGGAGGTATACCATATAGAGTTAAGCACATGATAAACGGATTGTTAGTTCCACCTAAGGATCCTAAAGCATTAGCTGAAGCAATGATAACGCTGTTGCAAAACAAGGAACTTGTTACTAGGTTAGGTGCTGAAGGCAGGAAGGAGATTATAACGTGGAGTGAGGTCGCAACCAAAATGTTAAGTATATATAAAGGCTATGCTTAGCTAGTTGATTGAGGGAAGAATGCTATGAGTATACTAGTCACGGGTGGGGCAGGGTTCATAGGTAGTCACCTCGTTGACAGGCTTGTTAGGGATGGGTATAGGGTAAGGGTAGTAGATAACCTAAGTAGTGGCAGGGTAGAGAACATTAAGCATCACTTAGAGTCAAACAGTGTTGAGCTGATCGTAGGCGATTTGAAGGATCCGCAGATAGCTTTGAGGGCTGTTGAGGGAGTTAATACAGTTTTCCACTTTGCCGCTAATCCAGAGGTTAGGGTAAGCACAACAAATCCAGATATCCACTTCAACGAGAACATAGTCGCAACGTTTAATCTGCTGGAGGCTATGAGGAGGAAGGGTGTGAAGGGGCTTGTGTTTGCATCATCAAGCTCAGTCTATGGAGAGCCGGAGGAAACACCAGTAGATGAGAACGCGCCGATAAGACCTGTATCCGTTTACGGAGCGAGTAAAGCAGCTTGCGAAGTCCTTATCCACGCCTACTCAAGGCTCTACGGAGTAAAAGCAGTTGTTCTACGCTACGCAAATGTTATTGGACCAAGACTTAGGCACGGTGTGGTGTGGGACTTCATAAACAAGTTGCTTGAGAACCCAACAAAACTGGAGATCCTCGGGGACGGTAAGCAGGTTAGGAGCTACGTACACATAGACGACGCAGTAGAAGCAACAATAACTGCTTGGAGAAGGATGGAGGCAAGCTACGAAGTGTACAACATAGCCTCCGAAGACTGGATAACAGTAGATGAGGTAGCAGACGAAGTAATCAAAACAACGGGATTAAACAACGTAAAGAAGATATATAAGCCAGTACTACACGGTATTGGGTGGCCGGGAGACGTAAAGAAAATAGCACTAAAAACAGAAAAGATAAACAAGTTAGGGTTCAAACCAGTAATGAACTCGAGAGAGGCAGTAAGAACAACGGTAAGAAGGCTTCTTGAGGAAGTAGACGGAATTCATTGTTGAGCTCTTATGAAGATAGCCTTGATTAGGAGAGGTAATATAACACAGTTAGATGGCGTCAACAGGTTTACTGCTTCCTCAGCAGAAGGCTTGAAGAGACTTGGTAACGAAATAGAAAACCTTACGGTGCAAGTACTGGAGAGATGGGGATGAAGGCTTCTATTGTTGTTCCAAGCAAGGGATGCAAATATATTAGATACTTACTTAGGGGTTTAAGGAGCCAATCATGCCGATCCTTTGAGGTTATTCTAGTTCTCAAGGATTGTGATCCTGGGGTCGTTGAGATTTTATGCCAGGATTACTCTCTCAATTGTGTTATTATTGAACAGAAGGAGGGGAACGTCACCCAGGCCCTTAATATGGGTAAGAAAGAGGCTAAGGGAGACATAGCAATATTTACTGATGATGATGCAATACCTTTGCAAGGATGGGTAGAGAGGTACATTAAGATGCATTATAAGTTCAAAGATGTTGCTGGTATATCTAGTCGAGACTTATATATTGATCTAAGCAGTTTACAAATCCAGCCAATACCCGATGATAAGCCAGAGGTGAGGCTTTACAGACTATTCATCAGGTCATGGCTTGAACAGCCGTACCCCCTATTAAAAAAATATAGATTAGGCGTGTACTTGACAAAGAAACTCAATATAGGACATGGATTCTGTATACCCAATCACATATGTTATTCGTTAGCATTTAGAGGTGTTAACATGAGTTTCAAGACCAATTATATATATGGTGTGAATTTTCCTGAACATAGATTACTAAAGAGAGCGATGGGTTTCGAACAACACTTCTCATTACAATTAGTTCTTAAGGAATCCGATCTCATATATGTTCCAAATAACCTAGTTCTTCATATCGCAAGAAACGAAAGCTTATCGAGAACCATATATAAAGAAGAACTGAAGAAGGAATTCGAAATCATGAAGAACCTCTATAAAGAGCTTCTTCAGAGGTACGGTGTAAGGGTTTGAGGGTAGCACTAGAATCTTCATGTCTTACGCCTGTACCCCTAGTTAGGGGTGGTGCTGTAGAGGAGTATGTATATCAGCTCTTAAGACATTTAAGAAGGTTTGGAGTTGATGCTGAGGTTATAGATGCTAACTATGATAATGATAAGCTTGCTTATGAGGAGCTTAATGGTGCTTCGATCGTAAAGGTACCATCGGCTAAACCATTTGTAAGCTTCAAGGAGAGGATCATTAACGAACTTCTATTTGGAAATGCTGTTATAAGGTACATTGGTAGGGAGGGTTTTGACATTGTTCACGCTAATACTGCTTGGGCTGGTTTCGCATTAGCACTAAATAAAAGTATTGGGAGACTCAGATATAGAGGCTTTGTGCATTATGGCAAGACCTCTTTACAACAGACAAAACCCACTAATAAACTTATTTCTACACCATCACTATCACGAAGATTTATAATGCGAGCAAGGAAGGCGAGACAGTGTTGAAGAAGGCTAAATATAGCATTGGTGATAAGAAGACACGTATTATAGTTATTGTAATAGTTATTGCTTATATCGCTTATGCTGTATCGCTTTTTACATGGGGTAGAGGGTATTATACATATGAGGATATATTTGGTCCTTTATCAAAGCATGTTGCGATAGCTATAAGCATAGCTCTACTTTTATTGGCTTCATTTCTATATTTCTTCTCCAGTAAGCGTGGTGATGGAGAAAGAGGTTCTATATTACCAATAATTGTTCTAGTGCTGTCAATTACAAGTATTCGCTTTCTTCCAGATGTGGCTGATTCTTATTACGATCAGAATTTCTATGATGCTGGTGGGCACATGACTGGTGGGCATATGACTCGAGGCGCCTTTGTAACTCTTACAGGCCACTCCAATCCCAATGTTGATGGTTATTTTGATTTGCAGCCAGCCTTCTTCTGGTTCACAGCAATGTTCATAAACATTGCTTACGGCACTCCATTAACTCCTAATGATCCTATCTTCAGCTTTTTTGTTAAATGGTTTCATGTAGTGGCAATAATCATTTATATACCGATATTATTCGAATTCCTAAGAAAGTATGGCTTAAACTATGGAGAGACATTTTTAGCACTATTTATATTCTTCGTCCTCAGCTTTAGCAGGTTTCATTACGCCGCTCAGACGTATGCCAATGCACTCTTCTGGCTTTCAATAGCGTTACTCCTCGATATAATCACATATAGAGATACGAAGAAGATTTTCATGTTAATGCTGGTCTTTACTTCAACAATATTTGTTCATGAAGGGGTTACAATATTCATGGTTGTAACACTCATATCTGCAACCATAGCTTTATTCCTCTCAAAGCATACAGAGAAATCCCTTCCAATAATCTTAATGCTGTCAACATATTTCCTCATAGCATGGTCACTTTACCTGCTTTACATATCAAAATTCACTCTATCGAACTTTGCTAGCACAGTCATATCTGTGATAAAGAAGTATTTATTTGAGGGTGTTACAGGTGTGGCATCGCAGGGGGTATATAGAGCGTGGAAGCCATGGAAAGATGTTGTCATGTTCAAGGCTGTGCACATGGGGGCGCTCATAATTAGCGGAACCATCTTAACAGCATGGATGTATAGAGCAACAAAACGCGTTGCTTATCTAACCAGAGCATTTATAATTCTCGGAATTTCTATAGTCATAGGGGCTGCTGCAGCAGGACTCGGAGGAGCAGGATACATAGAAAGAGTTCTCGAATTACTACTCCCTCTAATTTTACTAGCATTCGTTGAGGCACACAAACAATTCAACAAGTGCAAGTATTGCAAAGCATTAAAGAAAACTCTTACCACATTAATGATTTTTTTCATAGCAATGGCTCCTTTTGTATACTTTAGCGGAAGAAATTTCCAATCCGTTTTAACGAGTGAGGATAGCGCAAGGAGTTTTCTGAGGATGCATACACAAACCACTGCAGGACTTTATACAACCACAACGGTGAGATCCGCATATGCCCCATTATTAACGAACTCTACATTTACCTCTAATACCTTATACTGGTTGCAAATCGACATACAAACTTTTTATTATCTCATTGGAGATTTGCAAGTAATTTATCAACATGCTGATTATGCGCGTATAGTATGTAGCGTGATATACTTTAATCCATCGGTTCAATTATTGTACTGTTGAATAAGATTATTTCAATACTATGACTGATACAGCAATGTGAAGACTGTATGAAGATCTCTCTTGTGGCTCCAAGTAATAAATGTGAATATCTTGAATATCTCTTGTCAAGTATTAGAAGCCAAACTGTAAAATCTCTCGAGATTATCCTTGTTATTAAGAATTGCGATTTCAAAGCTATAGACTATCTTTGCCGCAGATACTCACTAAAATGTATTGTTATCGAACACTGGAGGAGTATTGATACTAGCAACGCCCAACATGGCGTCTCTGTTCAGAAGGCTAAGACTATTGCTGGGCATTCAACCCATATATTATTACTTATTACTATGTGAGGGAGTACACAATGAGGGAAGCGGTATCGTTGCTTAGGGAAGCAGGGTTCGAGGTGATAAAGGCTTATTACTCTATAGTAAACGACTTAACGTATATTGATGTCGATCCAGAGGAGCACCTAAGAGTCCCAAGCTTTAAAGACCTGTTGAGGATTGCTTTAAAGAAGCCTACAAAACTGAATATCTTAAGGCTCCCAGCATACCCCATAGTAAGATTAAGGCCAAGCCTAAGGCAACTAATAGTAATTGTTGCAACAAAGGCTCGAGAACCAAATGTACAGGTGCCGGAGAGATGGGGATAATGAAGAACCCCATAGCATCATAAGAGAGGAATGCAACTTTTAATGCTTAGATTGGCATCATGAAGTGCTTATGAGATAACGCAAAATCAAGGTACGCATACTATGTCGTCAGTTCTCGTAGTTACGGAACGTTATTGGCCTGATGGTAGTGGTTGGGAACTAGCTACCCACCTTATTCTTGATATATTGAGGAAGAGATTTGCTGTGACTGTTGTTACTGGTACAAAGAAACCCTCTAAATTACCAAGCGTTAGATATGTTTACGAGCCACTGCTTTCAAAGCGAGAAAAGCCTGTATTGTGGCTAACCACCGCGAGACTTGTTCACACTCAAAGACTTCAAAAACTATTACGTGAAAGCGATGGTGTGTACGTACCACGCTTTGCTTTTCCCATTATACCATATGCGAAGAAGTTGGGCAAGAAAGTTGTGGTTCACCTGCATGGCTACATTCCAGTATCGTATACGGCCACTGTATTGGCCCCATACGAAGAACACAAGCACCGCATCGCCTTAGACAACATCAAATTAGAGTGTATGAGAAGCCTCAACCACTGTTTAGGAGTAAACCTCCTATGGTGGCTACCAAAACTAGCGAAAAAGCAAATTTCCCAAGTAGATGAAATAATATGTGTCTCCAAGAGACAGGCAGAGATAATAGCTGATTAAGCACCAGGGCTTAGAGACAAGATAGAGGTTGTATACAATCCGCTACTACCAGAAATAATTAATGTTGAGTCGAGGAAAGAACTTGATGATATACTCACATTTCTATACATCGGTGGAGACAGCTACGTGAAAGGGTTCCACATACTGCTACAGGCTCTCAGTAAAATAGGCAAGCAGGAAGCAAAAGCAAGATTCATCCTCACAAACAAGTATAGCACTAGGAGCCTTGAAGCACTTAGGCGGCTAAGCAATAAATACGGAAACCTAGACATTCAAGTACTAGGAAGAATGGAATAAGAAAAACTCAAAGAATAACACATGGAAACTTTGGCCCTACTATTTCCATCAATATCGGAAGAGACCTTTGGCTACGCTGCTGTTGAAGCCTCTATGTTGGGTACGATACCCATAGCCTCTAATGTTGGCGCTATCCCAAAACTACTAGGCGATGCTATAGCTTCAAGATACTTCTTTCCTCCAAGCGACTACATAAAACTCGCCCAAAAACTGTTGAAGTAAGTCAGCTTAGTATAAATAATGTGGTCTTGCTTGGAGAACTTCTCCACGGTGAAGCAGTCGCCTAGTTTATAGTCCATAGCGCAGCTCCCTTTAACCTCCTTAACACATACTCTAACCCTGTACGAGGGACTCGTAGACCACCCCTATACAATAACTCTCTAAACTTGCTTATTTTTCTCATGTTGCATCAGGGATTTAGAGCCATGGACCCCTCCTCTACCAGGCTCTACCCCTACTTGAAGCATAGTTCTGCTACCCGTTTTCCTGGGGCTTCTAGTCTCGCTAGCGGTTTGGCTTGCACCCTGCGAGCCTGGCTTCTAGTTCATGTTTAAGCCCTGCTTCACGGTGGGCTTGACGATGGACTCTGCACGCCCAGTATTGTGTAGACCGTTGAGTTGGGTTTACACGTGTGTACATGGTGAAACCGAGAAAGGGGTTTGTGTAAGGCCTGGTCGAGTCACGCGACTTGTTAATGCTTGTTAAAGCCTGGTCTGTGGCGGTGTTTGTTTCCAGGTATTTTACTGTGAAAAGGGTGAGTGTTGATCAAACGGGTGGAGTGACCGAATTGTCACTTTTCACGACCTATTTCAGGGCTTATCTTAGAGCTACTAGATGAGGAAAATCATGTCGTTTGGAGCATGTTACTGGGGCTCGGCACGGGTGAGGCGATTCCACGTCTTCCACTGGAACCATATCAAAAACTAACTGAGCCGAGACCTTACACTCTGAAAGAAATATCTCAAGGCAGAGTGGTGAAAAACCAGGGAGTGAGCATGAGTGAGGCTATATAGGGCTGTCTATTGTGAACCATTTTGCTCATTATTACTCATACCCGGATAGAACTGGATCAGTGGTTTACATTAAACTGAAAGCTATGAGTGCATGTGGTACCTACTGCTCCTTTGTAGTAGCGTATACAGGTTTAACCCACGGGTTGAGCCGTTTATGAGTAGCTGTCCCGGTGGAATCGCCGTATTGGGGCTCAATGAGCGAATAGCTGTAAACCCGGGCGGAGAGAAACCCATCAATGTGCCTGCATACAGGGATGGCGTATTTCTGAATAAGACATCCGGGCTAGATATAGTCCTGTAAGTAGGAGGCGTAGTGAAAAAATAGCGATCAAAAAGTAGAATGGGTATAATCTTCTAGTGGAAGCGGGAGCGAGCCCGTTGAAGGACTATCTCGGTGTTTTCACCAGATATATTAAAACCACCGCGTAGAGAGCTGCTATTAGCCCGCCCAGGGCTATTATTCCGTAGTATAGCTTTGCGTTTTCCTGCTCGATCACTCCTATCCTCTGCTCATTCATGCTTGTCTTAATCTTTAAGTAGTCTGTTTCATTCGCTAGGTAATGGTAGTTATTTTCTATGCTGTCTACTACAGAGCCGATGGTTAATAGACTCTCGCGCAGTGATCCAATGTTATTTGATACGCCGTCCAGAGTTTGCCTTATAGTTGCAACATCTCTTGATAATTCTCCTTGACTAGTCTTCAGCCAGTTAACATCAACGACTACGCCCTGGTACTGGTTGATCAGGGAATCTATCTCCGTCAGTAGTTGAGTGAGCCTGTTGGAAATATCCGTAGCAGTAATTAATCCAGTGCCGAGGCGTGCTTCTAACTGACTTATCTTATTCTCTAGCTCACTTATCATGGCTTCGTACTCCTGTATGAGCGAGTATATCCTGGCTTCCTCTATGAGCACCGGAACATACACCGCGATATTCTTCTCCTCGACACCATCATAGTAAACAACACTGATACGGAGCATACCGGCACCTGGGGAACCGCCTTTGACGACGATCTCGATGATTTTAGTCTCGTTGATACCTACATTGAGGGGTAGAGGCGTATTAACGTATACCGTGAGGAAACTGGGTTGTTGGAACTCAATTCTCCGGATCTCCACAGGGCCGTTCAACGAGCTCACACTAATACCGAGCCTACCAGTCTCGTTCAACCCCAGGGACATGTAGCCTGGGGAAACGTCTTGTATCTCCAACAACACTACGGGGTTATACTCTACAACGTAGCTATAAGCCCCAACATTACTAACTATTGTTTTGCCTTCAATGTAAACAGGTGATTGAACATCATAGTCTTTCACAGTTACCTCAACAATATTACTCTTCAACCGACTGTAAATCTGTCGAGGTATCAAAATAGTGAAATTTGCCGACTGAATTGCGGGTATTCCACACTCAGTGCTAAATCTTACAGTATAAACCGTAAGCTCATCTGAATAATCACGGGTTTCATACCTAATAACAACGTAGAAAGTAACATATGTACCAGGCCAGCATCCACCCTGCAATTCAAACACGGCTTGAACTGCGTTCTCGCGGTCTACTAGTAAACGCGTTGGAATAATTAATTTTAGCCTCCCATATATGTCTGAAGAACCAATACCTATAGCCCTAAATTTGATCTGTGTATATGCATAGGTGTAATCCGATGTGTACTCACCACTGCTCTCGGCAGTATTAAGTGATAATGAATAACTTGTGATTATTAAGACTGTGAGTAGTATTGTTATGTATTTAATTCTCACGTTGTACGTGGAGTTCAATACTATACACCATTAAAAATACTATTCGACCCGCGATAAAAATTTGTGGTGTTGAAAACGATATCATGGAAATAGCAATAGTAGTATGGTGATTAAGACGCCAGCTAGTCCTGTAATTGTGAGTATTGGCAGAATATCTGCTTTGAAGTCTAAGAATTGAAACGTCTCCACTGTTTCCCTGTTTCCAACTATTATTTTCTTCTCTTCTCTCGCACCCTCTGGTTTAACGAATAGCATTGAATATTTCGGTACAGAGATTTTTGCCTCGCCTTTTTCATCAGTCACCGTGGTTGCATCATATTTCTCTTCACCCTTCTCTGTTGGTACAATGTAGCGTAGGTGTATCCTTTTACCGGGTAGTGGTTTATTGAATACTTTGCTTCTTACTTTTAACACAACGCTGGTAACTCCGTGTCGAGTATCAAGGACTCTCTCGAGGCCTTTAAGTGATCTCTCAATCTCTTGGGTTGATGGTTCATTCAATAATTGTGTTTCAAATACCTCAATATCGCAGCCGAGTATCCTCAGTAGATTGGTTATGTCGTTATATAAATCCGGGTTTTTATGCATGATCGATGTTGCTAGATTAGCGAGCCCGTGTCTGAAGAAGTTTAGATCGATTGCGAGTTTGAGAAATAAATCCCTGTAGGAATAAATAGCATCGACAACGCGGGCTTCCAAGGGGATATCTTCATCTCTATATTCGAATAATACTCTAGCATCCTCCTCGTTGTACCAAACCCTTATTACTCTATCACTTTTCGGAGGCGTTAGCGCATACTTATTAACCAGCTCAATGAGTTTGGGGTTGAATTTTCTAGGGATTATGTTATCTAGTACTTCATCACTAGGGAGGCTCGTACACACTAGTTTAAAAGAATTAGGCAAGACGAACCTCCTCTTTCGCTTCAATAATATTCTATTTTATGTATGACGGACATTAATTTTTTCTAATTAATGGCACTATGAAGACTTGTATAATTCCTCCTAAAACACCAAGAAAACCACCCGGCCCGAATGATAGTTTTAAATACTGCCTCGGATCGAAATTGTCCAGGTTACTCAAAGAGCCCGGTACCAGGGTATTCTCTATATGTGAGATAAGTAATTGTAGTTCACTATTTAATCGACTATATGCTATAACAAGCCCTAAAAGAAGCATTGTCCCCGTTGCTATACTAATGGCTCTCGCGTTCTTCAACCCTAGAAGAACAGCAATCCCCACTATTAATCCAGTAATGTAAACTACAGGGCCAAGCGATTCCCCCGCCTTGATAAAATTCGATGCGTATATTGAATCGATAATTGAAATAGGTAAGAAAGAAGAGGGAATACGTGTTTCTACATAAAACCAGGGGAGCGCAAATCCTACTATAGCCATAATCCAGGAGACAAAGTAAACTATTCGAGGCGCTAATCCGAACCCCGGGCTTGGAGCTTCCCGTTCTAAATGCACCGGGGGAGAAGTATACTCCTCCGCGGGCTCTGCCCTTAGTTCGTATACAAGCTGAGACCTCTCTCGTTCCTCCTGCTCAATTTGAAATGTTGGCGGACGCGTTATTTCTAATTTTTTACTCGTTGATTGCAGTATCTCTAGTGTCGCTGTTAGTAAGTTTATGTACCTTTTCACGGGTCTATGTCTAGGATCTGTTAAAGAAAGGTTTTTCACTTCTTCAATGTACTCGACTAGTGGCCTGAGCGAGTCTCTTACTTCGCTACACATTAATATTTTTCCGAATACCTCATTGGCTTTATTGCCGAATGTTTCTTCTACACTAATGATTAATGTGTCCAGCTTCATTAAGTAACAGTCAACACTCTTACATGTAGAAGCGTCGTTAACGAATAATCGTATAGAATCTGAAGCCTTGAATAAGTCAGGATCTGCGCTAAAGTCGATATTTAAGCACTTCATCAGTACACCTTGTAATAACTAAAACATTAATTTTGCATATAAATTTTTATCATATAGATGTTGATGTTTATCGATAACTTAGACATGGTGATTACTGAGTCTCGTGAAATGACGTTTTTTCTGTTAAAACCCGTCTCATTTATCTAGGCTAGGTATACAAAAACGTCATCACCCAGCACTTCTACCCAGATATATTTGTAGCTAAATGGTTCGATCAATGGGGAGATCCCTAAAGCATAATATTTAACCCACCACTCATTAAACACCGATGTATAAAGTCTCGTTATGGGATACGACTTATTGGTTTCATGAGATATTAGGCCAGGGTGAAGGTTAAGCTTCATTATCCAGGTATTCTTAGCGTACTCTGAGACGTGTAGCCCTCTCTCCACTACAATAGTCTTATTCCTGGAAGCAAGGTCTAGGTGCTCCTCTACAGGAACCTCCCTTACATCATCCCCACTTAAACCTTATAATCCCCTTAAGCTCAAAGGGCTGGAAAACAGCTTTAAGGAGAGCATTCAGGACTGAGCCCTTTTCAACACCCATATGTTCTAGTCCATTTAAGTCTAGCCCTGCTCCACGCTTTAAAAGCCTGGGCTTTCAATTATAAGTAACTGTCTCTTCTGCAGTCTTATGGGCACTGTTCTCCCGTGAAGTTTTAAAGCCGAGACTGCGAACACTAAGGCGGATAAGGCTGTGCCGGCTAAACTGGTGTTAGGGTGTTTTCTCAACGAATTATTGATCAGCGAAGCGTAATTTCAAAAGCCGTGTGAACAAAATTATTTTATTGGTCTGGAGAGGCATCGGGCCTAGGGTGATCGCTAGTTGTGCAGGTTGTTTGGATTATACGCTAACATGCCCGTGGACGTTGAATTCAGCTTCTACCACGCTAGGAACAGTATGGTTCGGCTCTCCCGCTCCAATACCAGCGGCTGGGGTATTGCGTGGTTTAATGGAGTGGGGTGGGAGCTGGTCAAGGAGCCTTTTGCGCTCTACGGGTCGGAGAGGGCTCGTTCAACCGCTAGGATGGTTAGAGGCCTGATCATAATCTCGCATGTAAGACTGGCCACAACTGGAGGAAGAACGCTGGGGGATACCCACCCATGGCTGTACAAGGGCTACGTCTTCGCCCACAATGGCGCAGTGGATCGACGGGGCCTGCTCAGGTTGGTTAGACAGGAATACGGGGACTTCGAGGGCGAGACAGACTCCGAGGTCCTGTTCCACCTCATAGTTCAAGAAGCACTGGATGCTGGAAGCTTCCTGGAAGGGGTTAGGAGAGCGCTGGAGAAGATCAGCGAGGAGGAGGTTGGATACAGCTCTCTCAACTTCCTAGCCAGCGATGGACACCAGCTCTACGCGCTACGGTACGCAAACCACAGCCTAGATTACTACACACTATACTACCTCAAAAGGCCCCAGGGCCCACTATCCCTAAACAAGCTCTCAGAGACAACGCTACAGTTGATAAGGGCTAAGCTAGCACACGGCGAGAAAGCAGTACTAGTGGCCTCGGAGCCCCTGACGGAGGAGGACTGGCTGGAAATACCGAACAAGCACATGCTAATAGTGGGCAAAGACCTCTCAGCCAAGCTCATAGAGATGCCGTAAGCAAGCTCTACGCGAAGAACCCCCCGCACCACCCTAATGGTGTTTCAACCCGTGAAGGATTCAATAACTCCGGCGCGGAACTAGGCCCCCGGGGCGGAGCCACGGGCCCTCCCAACCCTCCAGCCCTCCATACCCCACTACTACTGCAGGTATAGTTGCAAGGGCGACCCCGGTGAGGGCTGATGCCTCGAGGACTGATCTCCACGTGTAAAGAAATGCTTTACACTCCCAGCAACCCGGTCACCATCCACTATGCGAGATGTGAAGAACATTGAGGCAAGCGCGGAAACCATTTCACAAGGGGTTGAATAGGTGTTTCTACTTGTTAAACACCATATGCTGTCTCCGGGGTTTCAGTGACACATGGTCTCTGGACCCGGCCGTTGCCGTTCTCCCGCTCCTCTACTTCAGCAAGCCCTCTGCTTCAACCACTCGCACTCCCAGCGCTTCTAGCGCCTCCTCTATGAATCTAAAGCATTCTCCAAAGGCCTCTCTCTTAGAGTATACTAATACCGCGTCCACATCGCCTAGTCTCGCGAGCTTAACTAGCCGTGTTAAACCGTTTCTCTCATCCCCGGTATAGTCTAAGTCTCTAATCACATCTAAAATTCTCCAGTTAAGCCTCCTCGCAACTCTCACGCAGCGATTCACTTCTTCCTTGACTGATAGCAGCGAGGGGATTGAAATAGAGGACTCGTCTCTTTCCTCCTCGAACAATGGTCTGTAGACATATATGACCACCCTAGACACGGTGAAGCCTGGTTCCCGTATAACAGGATGAAGTGCTTTGAGCTCACTCGCGGGTATCAACCACTTCCTCTTTATCTGCACAGCCCTTATCCTGCCGCTTCTAATCCACCTTCTAACAGTCCTGTCGGTAACCCCTAGTAGGCGTGAAACCTCTTTCGTCGTATAGTATTCTCTACCACTGGCCATTGCTACGCCTTCCCTGGCTATAATATTGTTATGCGGACATTTATCCTTTAATGTCCGTTAATCCCGGAGGAGTCTTGGAACAGCGTGGAAACTCAATGATATTATATTTTTAAAGTGATCCGTCTCTTCCAAAGAAATAATTGGTGGGCGTCTTGGGGAATTCCGGTCCTGGTCGACCCGCAGTCCTCGAACTCCTCTTCAAGCACACTGAGTCTGAGCTTACCATGAGGCTCAAGTCTATTCTCGAGTCCGCACTGTCATCACTCGACTCTACGGGTACGCCACCTGGGGTTTTAGAGTTCACTGTTAAACTCGCGGCCTCCGACCCCGGTGCCTCGGAGAGGTTGGTCTGGGGGAGCGGGAGTCCATGTAGCATGATATTTGGTTGGTACGAGCCCGAGGCTAGAGAGATGATCATATACGTTGACAAAACCCCAGAGGAGTACGAGTACACCTCGATAACCGCGGTTGAGGCAACGGTCTGGTATCTCCTAGTACGCCACCTGCAGCACACTATGCCCCACCTTGCTCTCAGCGGGTTCATACAGGGTTCTCTGGATGAAGCCACGGCGCTCGAGGTTGAAGCGTGCATTCTGAGCACTATACTGTCAAACCTTGGTTATCACCACTTAGAAGACGGCTACACGCGTGAACTTGTCAGGGCACTCCCCATCATAGACCTCTTCACGAGGAAGCCTTTTAGGAGAGGCGAGCGGGCGCCTTTCAATAGCGTTAAGTCACTAGTCAGATACCTCGTAAGGAGGATCGAGATGCTACGCTACTTCACCGAGCAGAAGCCGGTCGTGAAGAAGCTGGCAAACGACTCCAAGGTGGAGTGGCCAATATTTGTTGAGAGGCTGAGTTTTTCTAGATACATGGTCGTGTTGGAGAGCCCTGGCGGTAGGATAGCAATATACTACATAGACCCGTACCGATACAGCGTCTTCGTAGACTACGTAGAAGTAGTGCTCGAAGAGCCCGTCGAGCTGAATATTGGTGAACTAGAAGAAGTAGTCTATCACCCCGAGGAGGCGGAGCCATACGTCGAGTTCATCACTCGTAGCGGAGTCAAGAGAGCGAAGGCGTATGTTAAGTGGGGTGAGGAGGATAAACCCCTCGTATTCAACAGCCTCGGTGAAGCAGTAGCCGAGCTGTCCAAGGCCAAAATACCCGTGGAGTTGCCGAAACCAGAGTGCAGCCCTCTGGGCGAATGGGGCGCGCTGGTCTACGAGCTACCCAGACTGCTGAGCTGGAGGGAGCGCGGAGTATACCGCTTAGCAAAGGTAAAGCTGATGCTGAAGGCGGAAACATGCCTCGAGTACAACAAAGCACACGGTGGGTGATTGAGGGGGTTTAAATGAAGAGGGGAGAAGAAGGGGGAGAATTCAACAGCGAATTCCTCCAGGGACTAGTGTACGGGGTAGCCGTAACCATCATATCCTCACTAGCAGTATTGTACTCTGCAACACACGGATTCATAAACCTAAGCCAAGGCTACGGGGGGTTCGCGGAGGCGGCTCTAATAGTTCTCGGCGTCACCTGGGGTAGTGGCGCAGTACTCTCGCTAGGCGTGAGGAAGGGCTCGAGGACGTGGTTTATAGGTGGGGTAATCGCTGGAACAATACTAGTTGTAATTATAGCGGCAATAGTGGCCGCAATCCTCGGATCTGCTGAGAAGAGGGAGGAGGATTATGAAAGAAATAGATATAATGTATTCTAGGCTATTATCATATAGGGGGTATTGTCCTTGAAGCCCATAGGAGTAGTTGTGAGCGGATCCTCTCCTGTCAATGTCCCTGTTCACGTGTACAAGGGCTGTGAAAACCACGTGAAAGAAGACGCTTTCGTCGTGATCAAGGACGATGTGAGGAGCGCGGAGTACTTTGGAGTAATACGCAGTCCTAGAATGTATGACCCGCTCCTAGGCCACTACCAGAGATCAAGCATCATAGACAACCCCGAGTTAGCGAGGCAGGGTAGAGAAGTAGTCTTCGAAGCCACGCTCGTAAGAGTACTCGGTGAACTAGTGCCAGAAGGCCAGTTAACGCCGCCGCGCCAACCACCCACACCGAGAAGCGAAGTCTACCTGGTAGAATCCCCGGGCGATGTAAACCTAAAACTTGAGACAGGCCTGGAGCTTGGAAAACACAAGTTCAGCGGGATATCACTACCGTTAAAGCCGGAAGCACTCAAATACCACATAGGAGTGGTAGGGGCAACTGGAACCGGTAAATCAAAACTAGTCGTCGCGCTAGTAAAAGAAGTCCTTGCTAAAACAAACTGGAGAGTAATAGTGTTCGACCACTCGGGACAAGACTACGCCGTGTTAGAGGAGTTCAAGGATAAGGTAGTAGACAGCTCCAAGGTCACACAGGATCTAGAGTCAATATTCCAGTACCTGAAAAAAGAAACCTCGGTTAAAGATGCCGGTGAGGATGTACTCTACATCACTCTAACCCTATACGTACTATACAATGGAGACTTGCGCCCACTTCAAGAAAGCCAGAGCCGGCGCCTCCATGAATACTCAGGAACACCTGGAAAAGGAACGGTAATCGAGCTAAATGAGGATAAAGTAAATGAGGCGATATCAAAGTTGCCAGAGCTGATAGAGACTGTGGATTTAGAGGAGAAAATAAAGGAGACTCAGTGGAGGACGCCAACCCTCGTGGGATTATTCAAAGCCGTGGCTGAAAGCATTTCATCGAAAATGAATAAAGAGAGACCCGCGGTTCTGATGTCTCTGCAGAAAAGATTTATCGAGTCCCTGAATGAGAGGAAGACGACCGGTAAGGATATTCTTGAGAGATTGGAGCGAGATAGATTAGTCATTGTCGACTTGAGCTCTGTGAGGCAGGAGGAGAGAAGATACCTGGTTGCATCAGTACTGCGTAGGATTTGGAACTACATAGATGAAAGGAAGCAGCCCGTGAACACGCTCGTGGTGATCGATGAAGCACACAACTATGCGTGCGAGAAGGGTTGCTCGCCATCGCTTGAGCTTATTGAGAGGACTGCTAGGGAGGGGAGGAAGTGGGGTCTGGGCCTGGTGCTGGCTAGCCAGAGGATAATAGACTTCAGTCCCGATGTGAGGAACAATATCAACACGTTCTTCTTCAGCAAGCTCCAAACCCCCGGCGACCTGGATAACTTAAAGGGGGTTCTCGACCTCGGCGGCATAGAGTACGAGGACATAGCGGTATTGGCTACCAGGGAGTTCTACTTCGCAGGGCTCGGTAACCCGTTGAAGTACCCTGTGCTGATCGAGGTGAAGCAGGTCTGAGCGCTGAAGAGTCTATCGGCGTTGTCCCGGAGCTTGTCGCTGCTCAGCTGGACAGGGTTGTTGAAAAGATATTGGGGAGCGCTGGAAATGTTGAAACGGTTTACGAGCTGGGGGGTTTGCTACGTAAGGAGGGCTTGGTGAAGTCTTTCGGAGACTACAGTGGAGGCCTCTGCGTCTACGCTGTTGACTCGGGCTTCACTGTTCCACCTATAGAGATATCAGGTGGATACGTGTGGATTATACAGGTGGCTGAGATAGTAATGGGTAGTACGTGCGGCGGCCCGCCCAGGGTTAAGGCGTACGTGGAGCACCACCCGGACAGGGATTTAGCGGGAGTTGAGGCAAAGGTCTATGAGAGGGAGGCGTTGCTGAGGGCTTTAGAGGCCAAGAAGAGGGGGGAGCTGGGGTTCGACATCGCTATTGTTGATGGAGAGGTGTTGACGAGGTATGGGGAGGAAGTGGAGGCTGAGGCTTCCGGCGATGCTTTGGAGGCTATGAAGAAGGCTACAGAGTACACTGTGAAAGCCCTCGACACTGCACGTGAGACCGGGACGCCGGTGGTGGGGGTGTTGAAGAGGAGCTACTCGGGGGACATCAAGTTCTCCCACGGCTTCTTCGACCTCGGCTTTAACGATAGGGCGATAGCCTCCATTGTACTCGGCCGCGGAGAGTACTTAACACTCGGCACTTACGCGGATATCAGGGAGAGAATAATTCAACAGCTCAGAGCGAAGCTCGGGAACGGGGTTCCCAGCCCCAGGGCTAGCGCGAGGGCCAGGTGGATCGAGAAGATCCTAAACTCCTACAGGCATCACGCTAACAGGGTTAAAGTAGTCTTCTACAAGCCCGCGTCGAGCACGGTGAAGCTCGCAGTTAAGACAGAGATAGCTGAGACCAGTGACTGGAGCGTGGAGAAAGTGGTCTCCGCTCTCTCTAAGATAACCGGGAGCACAGGGTTCCCCACACCACTAGACTACGTTGACACGCTCGCATCCGTGAGGCAGGACATTAAGAGGCTCGTGTATGAACTCTTATACTCGAAACTATACCAGAGAAACAAGGATCTCGCAGCACTACTCTCAAGCCTCGTCAACCCACAAAAATCCATCTAAACCCCCACTAAGTCAATTACTATAGTAGAGGTTAATTATTGCTTGAACTAGCTATTTTATCCTTCTACTCAATGACTTTCATCTCGTATACTTTTCCTCTAGGAGCCTGTTTAACGTTTTCTCAACCTCTACTCTAATGTCTTCTGGTAAAACTTCTTTGGATATCTCTATCCTCCAGGTGGTTATTGAACTGAGAGAATCCTAAATATCGTAGATTTTATCCATGAGCATCTCAACATCTAGCAGGTTAATTTTATTGATTTTCGCTAGGTGTTTTAAGGCCATTTCTCGTTTTCCAATAGTACTTGCATAGCCAATGTGTTCTGCTAAGTGGCAATGACCACACAGACTCCTCAGAGATACTAGTCTTACAATACCTCTTCCATCACTCACATAGTAACTCCAAAACTCATCTATATCCGAGGCTCTTGAACCACAAACAACACATTCATCTCTCGGTAATGTGAACCAAAATTTTCTTAGCTTCTCAATAACTCCTGGCTTGAGGCCTAGATGCATCAACTTGCTGGTCTCCATCCTAACCAGATTAGCTAGCGAAACACCCCGAAGGAGTACTAGAACTAGCTGAGGACACAACCTATTAAACACGTCACAAACACTACTATACGCATCTCTATCCATGAACACTCATCCGTAAAACACAGCTCTTTATGTAAATATATCTTAAATTAAACAGTATAAAATTACTATGTAATAGACATGTTAGGTCGAGTTTTATGACGTATTCCTCAATTCATAACCTCATGGGCATCCTTGAGAATGCCAAGAGAATTCTCATCATAACAAACTGTACTAAAGAGAAAGCCGTAGATATGAGAGAGGTTAAATCCAAACTAGCCAAGTTTAATCTTCAAACTCCATCATTTGATCTAGAAGAAGAACCTATATATAGAGATGTTCTCCAGGAGTTCATAAAGCCCGCTAGAGATATGTATGTAGGTCAGACAATTAAACCCGTTAAAGAGCTAGTGAAGACTCTTAAGTCTTGTGGTAAATACGTCGACTTCTATATTATTAGTGCCCGCTATGGTATTATTGGAGAAGACGATCTAATAATACCGTATGAAGCTAAATTAGATGCTTCAAATAAGGAAAAACTAAGAAAGTGGAGTGAAGAGAGAAAAGTAGTGAGTAAACTCCAGGATATCGTAGCTAAAGGAGGCTACGACTTAGCAATAATAATTTTATCTAGAGCGTATGCACTAGCCCTTGGAGAGTTCTTTGAGAAAACCGGCATTCCACATCTAATAATTGTAGTGGCGGAATCTGTTCTAAAAACAGTAAAACTAACCACCAGTGCGATCTCACTGCCTGTGAAAGGTAGGCAACATATGAAATACACTAAGATCATACGGGAAGCCGTAGGTAGAATATGTCAAAACAGATTTAACGCCTCGTGAGAAATACATAGATTGTCATTAATTACGTCGCTTCTTCTAAGAGAATAGAAACTATTTAAAAAAGATAATTTAGAGAATTACGGTTTTTCGCACCTATAGTACCTACATATACCTGTGAATGGGCATTCATTGCACTTAGGCTTGCGTCTGTCATTAATACATATTTTCCGGGCGAAATCCCATAGATAGGAATCCACGAGTCCTGGGTTTTCGGGGTATATGAGTCTACCTAGGTTCTGGATATCCTGGTTCTCTGTGTATTCCGGTCCGAAAATCCTCTCCACAACTCTCAAAATATGAACATCTACAGGTATTTCGGTTAAGTACTTTTGCTCAACTACTAAGTCTACGCCCTGCTTTTGAAGTCTCTCTCGCGCTCCTTCTGGATATAAGACTTTATCCCAGGTGAAGTCCCTAGATAGCATAGACGCCTTCTTGGGTCCAACACCAGGGAGTTGCCTGAATACGAAGTATAAGAGTGGTGGGTTCAATTTTCCATTGCTTACTAGCAGCAATTTATCTGGATCGTCATTATACTTCGTCGCAATTAATTCACATGTCTTCACTATATAGAGCGATATATCCTGTAACCACTCCTCCCGAGCTTTCTTCCTTAAACGGCCCCATTTGCCCTTCATGTAGTTCTCAAGCCATTTTCTTATCTCATCTTCTCCGAGCTTGTATATAACGCTCGCCTTGAACTCTAGACCCCTCTTTTTGAGCTCGTCGTGGAGGGCCTTGGGAATACTCCAGGCTACCTCTGCCTTGATCTGCTGGTCACAAATAGCTCCAATAATGTAGGCTAAAGGATCCCTAATAATGAATTCTCCCCAGGTTTGAGAACCCTGATCTGGAAACCGTTTAGTGAGATACTCCTCAACGTACTTTCTAAGAAACTTCGTTTTTTCAAGGATCTCTTCTACTAAGTCATGCCTCTTACAATATTCCTCTAACGACATAGTTTCCCCTTATAATAATGTTTTACACGTGGTTATTTATGTTTCCTGGTAAGGCGTTTCGCATAGAAATAACTAATAGTGCGACTGTGAAGGCTATCAAACCCTTAACTCATATATTTCATAAGTTAAAGATTGAACCACGAGTGAATATCATAAGTACTGAAGAAACTCCATTTACGAGAAATTGGGTTTTAAACTGAGTTAGAGGCCCTATCGAAAGCTACTTGAGAGGTAGTACTCCAATAAACATCGTTAGTTATTGAGGTGTCTAGTCACATTATTGTAAGCACCGTGTCATTTACCTAGAAAGTCTAAGACATGATCGGATTTTAGTGAGAGGGCTATTTGTACGAAAATTTATACGAAAAATAGAATAGTACATTCGTTGGCAAACGTCTTGATTTTCGATTGAATGCAAGACTCGTAGCTTACCAATATTAATAAAAAATAATACATGAATTGATATAAAATATTGAATGGGGAGGTATTTGGGTATTAAAAATGTCGCGAAAAGACACTTATACTGTCCTTATTATGAACCCTTAGAAGAGGCGTTTCATCCTCAATCTCTCGAAATCCACGAGAAGTTAAAGTTTAGAGTCAAGAGGTTCATGGAGACTAAATACGGAGTTAAATGCCAGGATCACGAGGAGCCCGTTACACTGCCGAATGGTAAAAAAGGTAAAATAGATATCCTTTGTCATGGCAAAACAGGAGATATAATTATCGAGGTAAAGTCCTCCCGTATCTCGAATTTAAATTTAGCAGACCTGGTTCAACTAGCTCTTTATGGTTACGCTTACGAGCAAAATGTCAAAGGACATAAAGGCAAAATAGAATTATATATGGTTTATAAGGGGCGACAGGATCAACCTATACTAACCAAGATAGATGGTGAATTACTAGAGAGTTTGCGGGATTTAGCCATATACATTGGAAGCGGAAAATCACCAAGTGAGACTAACCCATTTAGAATAATCGGATATCACTGTTATTTCTGCGCTGATGTAAAATGTCCATTTAAGCCAAAAGCCTTATAGGTGAGAGAGCTTGAGTAGCGCGGCTCCAAAGTCTCCTATCAACATTCCAGCATTACTCTCAATTTACCATGAAGTATTAATAAATGAAATATCAATTATGAGATCAAACAGCATCGTCGAAGAGGGCAGTAACATAGGTGATGCCATCGTATATTACTCTCGAGACAATATACACAATCCAGATACGAATAGGGGTCTTGACTTATTATTACTAGTATATGCAATAATAAATGGCTTAAGAAGATACGAATGCGGATACAATATTGCTAAACCGATAGATCCCAAGGGGTTAAGGGAGTGTCGAGATAAAATCAAGGAGGCTATAAAGGAGGTGGTGCGCAAAGTAGAGGGTAATGCGCCATCTCACGAAGATCTCGAACATTTGCTCGTGCACTTAATAATCACTCTCATCAAGCAAGGCCTAGTACATATCATACTCGGAACAGATAGTGACATGCATAGAACAGTGAGTCCGCTTAGAGCTCTATTAACCTTTATTAGTAAAACCTCTATTAGTAACTTAAATGGGAACGAAATCACACTTAATGATATACACACTATGAATGAAATAAGACTACTAGGAAGATTAACCAGTTTCCTAAGAGAACTCGACATGGATATAAACAAATTAATTAAAATCTTCGACAGCAAAGTAAGAGAACTCTTAAACAACCGAGAAGTTAAATTATATGAAATCATGTTCAAAACACTACATGGATTTTTATTTATGTACGTTTCTCATGCATCAGCTCTACCAACGAACCCAGCCGTTCTAGAGGCAAATGTCTTGCCATTCATAATAGAGCCACTACCATTCCCAGCGAATAGTTCAGGGAGGAACTTAAAGGATATCACATGTGGGGAGGAAGGCTATGTAATCAAGGACGTTTTAGAATTGCTAGATAATGCTGTGAAAAAGACAATTGGCAGCTTAAGTGATTTTCAATTTGAGTATCTCAAGGACGCGTTTAAACGATGGTGCGACTTAGTAAAGCGAGGGAGAAAAGGTGGGTTTTTAATAGCCATAACATCTCCTACTGGAAGCGGAAAAACACATATATTTCTCCTCTATGCATTAGCAAGAATAGTTAATTCGAGGTTTTCGAGTCTAAAAGATAAACCACGTGTTCTCATTATTTACCCGCGGAAGGCCCTTGCTAGGGATCAACTCGAAAAAGTAATAAAGTTTATTGACATTGTGAATAAGGAGCTGTCGAGTAAGGGGGTAGAAAAGATAACTGTTGGAATATATGATGGAGATAGCCTTAAGAAGACGGATAAAGGAGATAAGAGCCTTAGAGGCTTAAAGATCGATTCATATTATTTATGCCATGAGGTAAGTGGTGACAAATATACTGTGTATACAAGTAATGACCCAGAATGTAGTAACCGCGTCGGGGAGGTGGATTGGATTAAAGACTATCATGATAGTACAGTACTCAGAGAGGCAGATATATTAATAACAAATCACTCGATGCTGACGAAAATGATTTTTGAAAACTTAATACAAGAACCCCAAGAACCGGTTATAGAGTTCTTAAGAGATCTTGGAGTTATAATCTTCGATGAAGCACATATATACTTAGATGAGTCGGAATTAGAGGTTTTAGCACCTACATTCCTAAAACTCCTCTATCTACATGCCAAGCAAAAAGGAATCAAATATGATAATCTGTATGATTTAACAGACCAACTAGATATGGATATTATAATTTCCAGCGCCACTCTATCTGATGTGAACCTAATATCAAAAAAGGAAGTAGACCAAGAATACGTCATGGACACAAAGCCTATAATAGGCTACTTCAAAATACGACTAATGGCCCCGACACGAGAAATGCCAGACTCACTAGTAAACTTCCTAAAAGCCCTTATCTCCGAACCTGTTTATGAACACTACAATAAGGCCGATTCCATAGTGTACCATGACTACGACACAATAATTGCTAGAGCGGTACGTCAGAGCGGTTTGTGGAAGGGAATATTTAAGTTAAGAATAGCGCTGGTTGCACATCCATATCCGCATAAAAAATCTTGGACTGCTCTCGCGGAGGGTCTGATTGCTTCACTGCACTGGGTCAACGCGATAAGAATGCGCGGAATCTCTAAACGAGCCCAGTTGTTAGTCTTCATCGACATGAAGCAAACTCTCAAAGACGTTTTTGAAGTCTTCTTAGAGCGTCAAATTCTAGACGCTCTTGACCACGCTGATAGAGTACTACTAACTGGCAGATTTGATAAATCTTTGATAAAAGTAGAAAAGAGCGATGTGGAAAGAATAAAAGCGAAATATGCGATCGTAGAATATATTAATAATTTGTGTAGAAGAGAGAAGTTCATCGCAGGCTACCATATCTTATACAAAGATCCCTTGCTTAGGAACTTTCATGTACTACACCCATATCTTACGATAGGCGATTTGAACACAATATTCTCGCAGAAATTTGGAAGTTACGACGAGATGTTACGAAGCATCGGAGTATTTAGTAAACTAGAAAATGTAATCAGATCCATAAACAGCTTTGCAGATGAGATGTACAGAAAATTACACAGCTATAAGATGACTGTATATGAAATCTTAAAAAACAGGAAATACAACTATGTATGGTTTATGCATCACGGTGACCTAGACAAGAGTACTAGAGCCTATATAGAGTCTTGTATGAAGGGTGAGCGAGATCCAGCGCCCTTAGCTGTTTTAGCTACATCTACACTAGAAGTTGGAGTTGACATAGATGACCTCGTAGCGGTAATTCAATATACATCGAAACCCCACTCTGTGGAGTTAGTTCAGAGAATGGGTCGTAGTGGGAGATCTCCAGCTTCTTTTCTTATTTCTACACTTATATTAATACTGAGAAACACAGGTGAAGACGTCAGATACATCATTGATCAGGAAGCCGTTAAATACGTGTATAACTTCGAGATACCACGAGTGAGAGAGTTATTTAGAGACAAAGAGGCAATGATTAGAAGCATAACGAGGCTTGCTGTACAGGGCGGAGGGGGTGAAAAATTAATCGAGGAATTTCTAAATCTTCTTGGAAACGAGTATTACGATATATATGTGCGATGGAGGCAAAAGACGATTGGGCGTATTGACATAAACAGAAAGTATCCTGCGAATATCGCCAGCATTAATGAAAAAATCGGTAGACTTATAGAATTCCGCGAATTTCTCATAGGGCTAGAGCATGAACTAGTTAAATTAAATACCTTAAGCGAATCAATAAGAGACAATTTAAGGGGATCGATAGAAGACCTTAACAACGCCATATCATTAATAATTGAAGAAGTAAAGCGTACGAAAGATCTTCTAACATCAGGATATTACCCAAATTTGTCCCCACTAATAGTAAGCCTAAATCTTGTTCTCGATAAATCGAAGAGCCTTCGAGAACAATTAGAGAAACATATGCCCCGTCCAGACATTAATAAAAAGTTCGATGATGTTATCGAAATTCTATACGAAAGAATAGAAGACTTGGCTATTCTAATGGGGAATATCGTAACTACCGTAGCGAAAATAGATAAGAAAAAGGCACTTGTAGACGTGTTATCTTACATAACTCCAGGTATGACCAATGAAATAGGCCGCGTAAACGTGAAACACTATGTATTGTCATTATTGCATGACGACAAAGTCGAGTCAATAGAGGCTTCTGAAGCTTTTAACAAAGTCAGACCGCTCTGGGTAGGGTCAGGGTGAACAATTTATGAACATAAACTTTCCATTTTTCCAATCTAAAGACTCGATAACATCCTACTGTGGTTCAATCAAGTTCGATTCTAACAATAAAGTCTTGTACGTTGACAAAGACAAAAACAGAACAATAAGTGTAAAAAAGGGCATACTATACACGTCGTTTAGTAGCATTGGTTCGGTAAACATTGACTACCTTAACAAATTAGTTGATCAGTGTAATGAGCGTGGTGAGAAAGAAAGGGGGATGAGATCTAATGCGATAATTGTAGAACACCACCTGTTAAAACCCCCTATTAGAGCCAGAGGTACGCTAACTCACACACGCATCTATATAGCATTCGAGAAAGGAGAAGCTAATGAACCATATTATTTCAACCACATAAGTGTATCGCCGACTAAAGGTAATAAAGAGGACTTAGAACAATTTGTTATTATTTTGTCAACTAGGAGGTACTCTCAAGTGAACTGCGTCGTTCTCGACGAAAATAAATATGTAAAAGATTGTAAGAGTATTGACCTCAATAAAGTCTCAACCAAACCCCTTGTAATTAGAGTTTTGCACAGTTTCTCAGAAACTCTAAGGCCTAGAGAAGAGAAGTTCACCGTTGGGAATGTCAATTTGGTAGAGGCCCTTATAGGTACTCATATTTTTGTCCAATCTAGTGTTGGACATAGAAGATATCAGTTTACAGAAATAATTCCGACTCCACAATTGTCTCGTTATTTCAAATTCGTGAAAAATAGAGAGCAAAAAATATGTACCTCTATATTGCCATCTGCAGTATACGTTGATGTAGGTAGTTTTATCCTAGAAGTGGATCTCACCAATACATATTTAACTCTGACTTCTTATATGAAAAGTAAGATTAACAATGTATCGAAACTCTTAGAACAGTTACAGGGTAGAAAACCATTAAAGCATTTGCGTGTTGCAATTTGTAGCGAGATAGTCATTAGTGAGAGCCAGAAAAGAGCTACCAATATAGTTAGTAATATTGATATTTATCCTGAAGCCATATTGAAAGCCCTTACAAATAATATAATACTAACTAGGCTTGAGCGATTATTTGCCAATGCAGATGCCTTTGAAGGTATTTTAAGCACTATTAGGGACGATTTACGACTTCCTCACAAAATTGTGAGGATAAATATCCCAATTCCAATAGACGACACAATATTAAAATCGCTTGGTATAGTACCCGTGGGTGATCAGACGGATATATATGTTGCCTATGAAATAGTTAAGAACCGGGTTGGATATTTAAAGAACCTACTATTACATTACGGAGATCTAGTTAAATTAGCGCCTACAAATTATGATACTATAGATATGCTAATAGCGGCGTTTATATATAGTCTAGACCAAATGATAGGTAGTGTTCTAGACAAAAAGCATGGTAACCAAGGAGAAGTAAGGTTAATATTAAATTGTAATGTGTTAGCCAGTAGAATAGCACTAATACTTATCGAAATGGGGCTGCACGCGGTTCTACACTTACTACTTAAGTATTTCCGTAAATTCCACAGTCTACGTGAAGGCAATCTAAGAGAAGTAATCATCCTTAGTATAGGTGAAGAGCGGGTGAATGAGGCAGGGGTTGCAAGATATTACTTAAATAACCTTATAAACGGTTTCTTGTACAGAGTGGTCACTAGTGGTGACAAGATCAAGGGATACATGGTAATACTGGATGCTAGACCGTTTAGTTATGCCAATATGGCTTCTCTACTAGAAAGGCTTGATCTAAACGATTTCATTAGATTTTCGTGGGAGCTATTAGGTAATAAAAAAGAGGATGACAGGTGCTTCAACATATGGCGTGAAGAAAGCAGTAAAATAGATTATTACTTGAAACTATACACTCATAGCGAGAAGTTATTAACCGAGATTAAAGACCAAATAATGGAGTACGGTCTTGGGGGCTACGGAAATAAGATAACGATACCAATGCTCGACGCGAGACCTATAATCGTAGATGTTATTAAGGAAGTTGCGAATAAATATCAATCGAATGAGAGCGAGATAAAACAGAGGTTGAATCCTCACTTTCAAGCTATATATGCCACGTCTATGCCTTTCTGCTTCGATGGTTGCTTCAACTGCGTTCTTCTCGAGAAGAACTGCAATAGTAATCCATTAACCATAGATTGGTCAATCTCAAAGAGTATCGCTCGCTTAATCTTGACTAAGTTAGAGAAGAAGAATAGTTTGCAAAGCCTTTAATCAGCATAAATGTTAACCATAGGAGTAACTATTAGAGGTATTGTATATGAGGTCGCGGGGATGACTATCGTAAAAGATCACATGGAATTGCTCTATCGGATTTATACGTATCCAGCGAGATTCCCAGTCAAAATACTCGATATTTTCTTCGAGAAGCTTGAGGATCGAGGGGTTTTGTTCGACCCCTTCGCTGGAAGCGGTAGTCTAGCTCTTGCCTCATATATGCGTTGCTATGACTCGGTAGTATGGGATCTCAACCCCATGATCCACGTCTTCGTCGACGCGGGTGTCAAGGCCATTAAGAAGTATAGTATTAGAAGAGTCGTTGAGTTAATATCAAAGGCGAAGAAGTATGGAAAACCATGGATTCAACCGGGGGCTAGTTATTGGTGGCCAGAGGAGGTATTAGACCTCATTAGCAGAGTTTGGGGCTTCTTTAGGGATAATCTAGCAGTATTCAACCCTGCAAGTAGAGAGTTCGAGCCTCTCGACGATGCGTGGAGTCTTTTCGCGGTCATAGCCCTTTATGCTTCTCGAAAACTCAGCTATACCGACGATAGTATACCCAAGTGGTACAAGTCGAGGTTGAAGGTAGAGAAGGTGAGTCGGATGCTTTCCGAGAGTAGTGTTAGAAGCCTATTTAACTACTACATAGATGTGAAAGCTGGTCAATTAGCCAGGATCCGGGACAGTATACCGACGCCACCGTGTAATCCAATAGTCGTGGTCCAAGCCACAGATGCAGTAACAGTGACAGACTATCCAGATGGAGTGGCAGGGGTTTTAACCTCCCCACCATACCTCCAGGCTCAAGAGTATATAAGGAGCCTTAGCTGGGAGCTCAAGCTACTGGGGGTCCCGGGAAGCGTGGTCTCGGAGCTTAGGAAACTCGAGATACCATATAGATCCCCCATAGACATGGAGGTGCTTAGTGACTTATACCACGAGATCGTAGATTCTATTCCCGAGGGGAAATTCAAGGCTCTACTAAGATCATACTTTACGAATACATTGGTAGTTCTTGAGAAAGCATCGTATAGGACGAAGGTAGGTGGTATAATCGGCGTCTTTGCCGGTGAAGCAACCGTCAGAGGTAGACCAGTCCCTATAGCTAGAATAATAGGAGAACACCTATCAAGAAAACTCCAATTAGAGGAACTTATCCGCAACGGGCTAGAAGACAGGATCGTGAAGAGAAGGCTATTCAAGGGTAGAAAAAACTTCAACCCAGACGGAATAAAAATAGAGCACCTAGTGCTCTTGCGAAAGAGTACTTCAGCAAACTCTTCATAAAAAGTGGGGCAATAGCAAACTAGGGGCTACAACCCCTTTACAAGCAAGTAATCCCTGGTGAATGAGTAAGAGGACGCATTTGTCAATGAGACCTCAAAATACACAAACTGCAGAGTAGGTCACCGAGCTCTTTTTAGGTGATGCAAGTATGAAAATGAAGAAACAGAGACAAGGAATACGTCAAACCCGTCTCACGTTCAAAACTCGTTTGTACTTTTCCTGTACCCAAAAAAGCCTCAGAGGCACAGGCAAGTCTCTCAAGGGAAGTAACTAAAAACCTTCAATCCAGATTCTCACGTAGAACACATAGTTTCACTGGAAGATCTCGGAGAGGCTCAGGTTGAAAACCCAAAAGATGGTTACTCGGGTAAGGGGAGGGAGGTATGTGAATATTATGACTCAAGTAGGAAACGGGTAGTGCTCTTTTATCCCTGTCTCATCAGCAATAGGGACTTGATTTTGATATATTATTTGAGACTATAGTGCATGTGCTCATTCACCAACATCAATATACGTGTTACCAGTGCACGTGTAGAGAATTGTGTAAAATCTGTTTATCTATTGACGAAGTTCGAAAGTTCAAAGGATCAGAGTGATGCTGCCATATAGTCTATGGCCATACGAGGTCGAAGCATTTGGAAAAACAAAAGATTCTAGCGGATAAAATCGCTCAGTAACTAGGGAATAGAATAAAGAATGTCACTAAGTAATCGGACGTAACACTGAGACATCCACTACATCTAGTCCATCAACATCTCAGTAATTAACTATTTACATCTTCTTACTCCTGTGTAAACATCATAGGGGATTTAATTGACGAATTAGTAGACAAGGTAAAAGAAGAACCAATTAAACTTTCAAAACACTACAATAACCAGAGAATCGCTGATAAAGCAAATCATGTAAATGGCAATGTTGAAACCGACTTAGTGCTTTTCTTTAAAGAAACATTTGAGAATATGAAAAGAATGACTATTTCTATTATTGATTTCATATTTTTTACTTCATCGAGATGTATAGAGAGCGAGTCGAGACTATTGGTAATCATAACTACTAACTCAGATATTGTACTAGTCTTAACCCTAAATGTCGAAAACCCGCTTGCTACGATAGGATTAAAACCTCTTCAACGAATATCCTTGTTAGAATTCTTGGAGTAACTGAAATATCGACCGATTTTAGGATCCGCTGTGTAGCAGGTATATTCGACTTTACAAATCGGCGATCATTTAGGAGTGTATCTACGTGATGTAGAATGCGAGAAAGTTCTCCAATTTATAGCTGGACATGCATGTAGTACTAATATAGACACTTCATAGAGGTAATAGGTCTTGTACGATTGCTGAACCCCAATAGAACTACTATTGTTGAATGAATCAAATTAAATGAGTTAGTAATTGAATTGATCAGGATTAGAAGTAGCAAAGGATCTAAAACTAAATATGTATCTCTGAAGTGGCAAAATATACATTGGAGAGAATTAGCTGAATACGCTAGAAGTATTAAAGGTAATAAATAACAAGAGCTCTATAAATGAAAAACCTCATAAGTGTTTTTAGCGGGTATTTTGTTTATGCATTACTTGTTGAAACGGTAAACTAGTCTACTAAAGCGAATAATGGGAAGATGAAATTAACGTTGGAATAGGTGAGTTATGGGGTTCATAGACCAGTTCATAACTAGCTGTTTCATTTATCGTGTTCTCTATCCATTATAAAATCTATGTAAAGGCTTACTCGCTTTTCAGAGGTAACCACTTATAAACCACCGGACTCATGTACTCCCTTTGTATATTCCCTGGCGTAGATCAATTCAGCGGATAGAATCTATAGGAAAAGAATATTAGTGAGTTGATACAGTAATACTGAATTAGATTAATATTGAATAGGTTGGCCCTGGATGAATTCGGAAGAACACGTTGTTGATATTTTTGCTATCCTTGCGTTTGAAAATGCTACTAAACAAATAGATAAGTTAAAGAAAGACCTCGAAGAACTCATAGGTGCCATTAATAGCATAAGAGACTCTTGCGAGTATGTCTTAGGGAGATTTGTACGTGTTAAACTTGTTATTTTCAAAACGCCAAGCGAGTATTCTCCTGGTAAAGTGTTGCAAGAGAAGGGTACTGGAGATATCGTTGAATTAAGGATCCTAAATAAGGAGATTTCGTCAAAACTGAGAACACTTAGAAAGGAATTAAATAAAATTCTATATGTAGAGGGATATAGATTAAGCGATCTCTGGGTGTTAAGGCATAATGCAGACATAAACAGAGTTGAAAAATTCATTGAAAAAGCTCATGGAGAATTAACACAACTCGGTTTTAGAGTAGAGAAGCCCTTTATAGTATTGGTTGATGCATATCTCCCGAGAGAATTCCTATTAGATGGTTTAAACTGGTATATTACCGAGAGAAAACGTCTCTTTGAAGTCTACAAGGTGAGGTTAAATACGATTACAAAGATCAAGGAGAAAAAGAGGATGCATAAGAGGCTTCAGCTCCTACAAAGGGGACTTAGATTACTTGAAGAGGAACTGAAATACCTAGAACAAACTAGCTAGTTTTAGCATTACAGAAATGTACATTCAACTATATAACTTTATTGTCTACACTCAGCTTCCTTTCTCATGGTCTCACGTAATTCATTCGTGCTAAACTCCTTGCCGCATGGCGATATTGCCTACTCTAATTGACTACTGGGTAACTCATATCCTTAATTCTACGCTATGTAAACCTATAAGTGCTTGGTTAACACCAGCTTATATCAATTTCCGACTAATACTTTAATTGGTGAGGCTCTGCCTCGTAGGGAGGTTGTAACTATTAGTGATCATGTATATGAACGCTTTGAAAGACTCGCGAAAAAGTACGGTTTAAGCATTAATGACCTCGTGAGCAATTATCTCGAGTTGTTTAATCATCTCGCGAGTTATCTCGACAATGACGTGGAATTTCTTTAGCAGAATTTCAGGCAAGTACCCACTGCTACATTATTTCAACTAGCTCTCTATAGGCTACTTGTGTGCTCAGGCGACACACAAGAGGTACTAAAATACGTCCTCAGGCATGTAGAGCTCTACGAGAGAGGATATATTGCAGGGAGTAATTGTAGGGAGTACTTGCCGCAGAAGAAGAGACAGGTAAAGTTACTGGTGCAATATTTACATTCGCTGCATCAGGTATAAGCGGATCCCCCAAGGACACAGTCACGCTTCATATCGGAATCCATGTTAAACTCGTAGATAAAAGCAAGTATTTCCCAACCGGCGGTGTTTTAACGGCTTCAATATTCATCGGTGACAAAGACGAGCTCGGCATGAAGTTCGAGGATACGCTCACAAGGTTGAGAAGTGCGCTGTATGATAGTGAGGTGAGAGCGGGGGTCACTAGGCTTAAGGGAACTCTATACCCTATTAATTTGGTGAAAATTTTGTACGATAATACTTTAACCCTCGGCATGAACCCGTCTTGGACTACGTGCACCTTCGCTGGTTTATAATTTTCGAGGAGCATAGCGTGTGATCGCTCGTTTTCCGCCAGTTCTAAAAATCTTCTTAAGGGTTTCATGCTTAAAAGTCCTGCTAAAACAATGATATAGCTCCGCTGAACCGCTGAAATCGTTTATTCAATGTAGTTCTCGTCAAAAAGTTTCTTCTTGCGCATTACCTCTTCCCAGGAGTCTCGGCAATCTGTCCTCTAATTCTTTCTGCACGTTCTCGCGTTGCCCAGCCCTGAACTCTATGACCTCTAGTTTTCTAAACCCGTTCTTGGTGAGAAGCTCTTCCAGCTCGGCCCCGGCCTTACCTCCCCACCCGTATAGCGCGATGACTAGGACATTCTTATTGACAGGGGTTTTCTCAATAATCAGCTCTACTACTTCCTTCATCAAAGGAAACGTTCTCGCCTCATATGTTGCAGTGGCTATTATTAAGTTTTCCGCCTGATACGCGTCGGCAATTAGCTCGCTGAAATCCGCGCGCTCCCTGTCTGTGAACCCGTAGACCGATGGTTTAATACCATATTTATCTAGAAGGTTTACCGCGTCATCCACCACTTCTGATACAAACCCATACATGCTCGTGTAAGCAATCACGGTTTTACCCGGAACGGTTTCGCCAGCGCCCAGGCTCCTATACTTCTCGACAACCTCTCTGACGGAATCCCCTCTGTAGAGAACCCCGTGAGCAGGTAGGATGGCGGAGATGTTTAGGTTTTCCTGAGAGATTTTCTCAATGTTTTTAACAACCCATTCCCTGAAGTGCCCGATAATGTTGGCGAAGTATTTCACCATGTATCGCGAGAACCTTTCCTTCTCCTCAACACCTAGTTCATCGTGGAAAACCCTGCTGGGGACTCCGTAGGAACCGAACGCGTCGCAGGTTAAAAGGGCCTCTTCCTCCTCCACGTAGGTCATGATCGTTTCAGGCCAGTGTAGCCATGGCGTGTGCAAGAATCTCAGCCTGTAACCTCCTAACTGCAAGACCTCCCCGTCTTTAACAGGCTGGAAACGGGGTTTCACTTGATAGAACGATTCAATCATTCCTTTCGAGAGAACATGACCGAGAACGGTTACCTCAGGATTAGAGGCGAGTAAGTAAGGTATTGAGCCGCTGTGATCCGGCTCCATGTGGTGTACGACAAGGTATTTGACGTCTCTAACGTCGAAGTGTTTTGAGAACTCCTCAATAAACAGCCCTCTCAGCGACCTCTTCCACGTGTCGAAGACTACTAAGCCCTCCCTGGTTTCAAGTATGAAGGAGTTATAGGTAACACCCTCGGGTATGTGCCATAATCCTTCGAAATACTTTGTCTCGTAATCCCTGTATTGAAGCATGTACAGGTTGTCTCCCACTCTGGAATACGCAATGTCTCCCACGATTAATCCCCTATCCAGGATAATGGGAGGCGAGAATTTAACCTTTAAGGGTGTTAATGGGAAAAGGGTTTAGATGGAAAAAATTAGGGTTTAGAAGCGGCTCTTTCAAGCCACTTTCTAACTTCTACGACCTCTTCCTCGGGGACTTTTCCTTCCTCGTAGCAGAACCACCAGTCGTAGCACTTGTAAGCCGCCAATCTCTCTTTAGCAGCCTGAACAGTCGTCGGCGGAGGCACTATTAGTGAGTCTTTTATTAACTCGTTGTTCGGCCACAGGTGTGGCACAGCCCTCTTGTACTTGTCGTTTAATTGCAGGGCTTTAACCAGTCTCAGTATTTCATCAATGTTTCTGCCTGCCTCCTGGGGGTAGTAAAGTATGGCGCGTATGATTCCCTCCGTATCCACTATCATCACGGCTCTGACCGTGTGTGTAGCGCTCTGAGCGTGAAGGAAGCCTAGCCTCCTGCTCACTTCACCGGCCGGATCGGCTATTATTGGGAAGGGTATTTCCACTCCTAGCTTCTCCTTTATCCACTCAACCCATTTGATATGGGCGAATACTCCGTCAACGCTGTGCCCAAGTAACTCCGCATTCAACCTCTTGAAATCCTCATACCTCTTCGCGAATCCCACGAATTCCGTGGTGCAGACAGGCGTGAAGTCCGCGGGATGGCTGAAGAGTACTAGGTATTTTCCTTTATAATCGTCAGGCAGTTTTTTCTTACCGTGCGTTGTAACTACTTCCATTTCAGGGAATTTCTCACCGATTAACGGTATTTGGCCTGGCATATTTTTCACCAATTTTTCTTAATGTTTTATTAGCTTTTTAAACTTTTTTATTTCAAAAACCTACCCCTTATTTCCAGAATTCGAATATAGTCTCTACTAAGTCATTTTAGCTTGAAAGCATACTTGATGATAAGTTTACGAGATTGGTTCGTGGAAATTCTAGAGAATATTCTTTTTCAAAAACGATGCGAGCTCGCGATCAGCGTTATTCAAGTGTGCAAGATATGCATACACAAATCCATTATTCTCCCTGAGCACATCTATTACTCCAATTTTA
>Ga0272449_1000579_pt1 | contig 43088 bp, 28 predicted proteins | sample YNPCB0241_FD_198679 | JGI IMG/M metagenome (GOLD analysis project Ga0272449, IMG submission 198679) | Hot spring sediment microbial communities from Yellowstone National Park, WY, United States - YNP-CB-024-1 | ecosystem: Environmental > Aquatic > Thermal springs > Hot (42-90C) > Sediment...
TGATACACCAGCTGGATTTATTGATAAAGAATCAGCATCAGAAAATGTGCTATATGCACCACCAAGTGAGACAACCTTGGGGGACAAAAAAACTTTAAACATACAAGATGTTGTACCAACATTCTGACCTCCTGCAAATAATACTACTGATACCAATGAGATACCTACAACTACTATTTCTACTGCTTTTATTACTTTTTTCATCTTTATTTTTTTCCTCCTCCTTTTAATTTTTATTTTTTTCAGAACACAATATTCACACCTACCAAAACATTGTATGCAGTATAGTTGTATCTATATACTTGTTCGTATTTCATATTAGAACTTGAAACAAAATAATTCTGTTGTAAGAAACCGTTTATATGTTCTATAATTGGGAAACTTAATACTAAAGAGATATATTGAGTTAAAATATTTACTTTTTCAGTATCATAATTCCCTTGTTTGTCTTGCACCAATCTGTTTGCATATTGTCTCAAAGATATATTATAAGTAATATCTAAATTCATAGGTATAGTATTGAAACTAAATTTGGTTTGCGGTGTAACGGAGATTTCGTTGTATCCATAATAGTTATCAATATATTTTGTTCGTTCAACATCGTAATGATTTTGGTTAGAATTATTTATAGCATATCGTAATGACAAAGCAGATATAATTGTTGTCTCACCAAAGGGTTTTATTGGATAATTAAAATTAACACTTAAAAAACCATAATTATCTTTCCTTTTGTCAGCAGAATACTCGCCAGTTTCAGTAATTACATATTGATCAATAAAACTTTTTTGTGTTCCATATAAATTTAAGCCAATAAATTCGGTCATTTTATAATCAACTGATACTTCTGAAGCTGTAAAGTTTAATATATCTTTCCCAACAGAAGTAAGTTCTTTACCATAATCTTCTTCAGTTTTTTGAGATGCCAATGTTTTATAATTATAAAAATTAACTGTGTAAACAGACGGAATAATTGTTACTTTTGATATTTTAGCAAAAGCAATCTCTGTTTCTAACGAAAAACTTGTTTTGTAATAATCAAACAATCCTTTAGTCCATTCTTCATCTTGTGTTTCTTTAATAAGTTGTGATGTTAAAGCGACTTTTGGTTTCAATTTCATTGTTTTTGACAACTTGAATACAGGTTTTATATACAACATATTTGTAATGTACTGTTGTACAAGAGTTCCTCCTCCTACAAGTTCTTTAACATCTTTCACACCACTGTATTCAAAAGAATATACTGGTATCAAAAGATTTTCTTTCCATTTCACAGCAGGAATTATGTTAAAAACCACTTTACCACCATAAGATGTTGATTCGTTATTAAACGAATATCCTCCACTACTTAAGTCCGAACTTAAAATTAATGTTGTATGAGCAGAAAATAAAGAAGAGAATATAAAACAAAATGTAAAAACTAAAAATATAACTTTTTTAGCCTGCATATTCCCTCCTTTTACGATATGTTAACTATTACTTTATAATACCAGCATCAACAAAAATTTTTGGTTCTACAACTAAATCTATAGTTCTTCCTTCAAACTCGCTTGCTTCAAATACAAGTTCTTGGTTATAATTTAACAACCCGTTTGAAACAAAATCTTTTTTACTCGGTACAATGCCGTTATCATCAATCCAATAATAACTTTCTTTTGCCCAAGTATTGTCTTTGAATACTATACTATAAGTATAAGCAGAAAATTTATTTCCTTTTGGATACGAAACAGTCATTGTGTCAGGTATCAAATTTATTTTTTCGTTATTATTGATTTTGTATGAAACAAGATTTTGTTGGTATTTATATAAAGAATTTTCTTTAATAACATTGCCTGTAAGTCTCCATTCCACTTTATCAATCGTATTACTCGCACCTGAATAACTTTCTTTTAAATAATATTCAGGTAATATTGCCCCTTCTTTCCATGACAACCATTTTGTAGCCAAGGTTAGATCAGTAGGAAGTTCTTTATTAAAAGTAGCAAGCCAAATAAAATAATCAAACCTGTTTTCTCGTTCGTTAAGAACAACCATTTTGAACTGGTTAGGTTGTAAATTTTTCCTTACAATATATTCTTCAATTCTTACTCTGTTCCCCCATACATCTATTAAAGATTTCCCTTGTTGATATTCAGCAAGTTTTAGTTCTTCAGCAGCTGCACGTTGTACCTGTTCTTTTGTCATATCCATTTGTACTTCTGGAGCCAAAACATCTTTCATTTCTTCTTTTATAATACTTTTTGTTTCTTCAAGATCTTGTTTCTCAAACTTTTTAATTTCAGGTAGAGGTAAGTTTGGCAATATTTCAATTTTTTCATTTACAGAAAGATCTATTGATTCCCCAGCAAGTGTTTTAACATTCACGATACCCTCAAAAACTTTTACCTCAGTTGATAGATCTTCTTTTACAAAAACAGAAAATTCAGTTCCACGAACTGACATTATAGCTGTAGGTGTTATTGTTTCAAACTTAGCACCTTCCTGTAATTTACTAACTTTGAATCTTGCTTTACCTGTTTTCTGTTGTATAACTTTTTCTTGTGGGGTAACTTTTGATAAGACAATCTCAGTTTTTTCAGAAACAACAATTTTTGTCCCGTCAAATAATAATAGTTCAACTTTAGATTTTTCATCTGTTTTTATTACATAGTTTTCATCTAATGTTTGTCCAGGATAACATTTTGTCCATTGTTGATCAGCGATATTTCTTACAAATGCTTTTCCACTTACTTTTACTACTACTATTATTGTAGAACTAAATGCCAATGAAGTTATGGTTAATATAAATATAAAACATAAAAATTTTTTCATTTAAATCACCTCCATTAGCACCTACAAATTCATAGAATGGAGTAGTAGATTTTAGTTCTACTACTCCAATTTTAAATACTACCAAAATCCTGCAAGTTGCACGGCTAAAGCCGTGCCCTACAAATCACAATCGCTGTTCACTGACAACCAAATTTCAAAGCTATCTTATAATAGCAAACTTGACCAACTTTTTGTAATCCCCAGCTTTTATATAGTAAAAGTAAACACCAGAAGCAAGGTTTTCACCTTTATCATTTTTAGTTTCTACATCTTTCACATCATAAATATATCCAGCATCAACTTCTTGTGTTTCTAAATTACGGACAAGTTCGCCTGCTATATTATAAATCTTTATCTCAACTTTAACTTTCCCACTACCAGGTAAACAATATCTTATGTTAAATTTATCAACATTTTTCACTGGGTTCGGATATGCAAATGTTTTAAACTCACCACTATATGGTTGTACTGTTGACACAGTAACTTTGAACACAGCAAATTTTGACATATGTGTAACTTCTGCTTTAACAACAGCGTTATTAAAATCTACTTCAATAGGAATATTTTCTAATTCCCATTTACCTATCTGATCATTATAATGTGCTAATTTTAAAAGTTGTTGTTCTGCAGGCGAAATTGTAGAAGTAGAAATTTGTATTGTAAGTTTAACTTTATTATTCTGTGCTAAAGTAGCAAGTGGTCCTGAAATTAATCTTACTTCTACATCATATATTGAACTTACTAATTCTCCTGGATAATCAGTTGATGGAACCTTGCTTGAGAACATCTTTGGTGAAAGTTTTGCTGCAGAAGATACTGTTGAACCTTCTAACTTCTTAACTATAACATTTACAGGTGATGAAACATCTACTCCTTCAAATTCAGTCCCAGCTGGTATTTCTATACCAGAATTATCTTTTTCACCAATAGTTGTCCCACCACCTAAAACTGGTGTTACAACTTTTTCAACACGTGCATCTTCGCCTAAGTATATCTTATAACTAACTTGTGTGGACATACCATAATAGTTTGTTACATCAACTCCTAGTTCAAAATATCCTCTTGTCGTATCTTCACCGCCTGCTACATAACATATAACAAATTGTTGTTTTGATTCTGACAATGATACTGGTATAAGTGTCCCTGTAGCTGCTTTCCCAGAAACGATTTCTTCAACAGAACCTGCAGTAACCGGTTGTGATATAAACCCGTAGATGAAGAAGATATCAAAATTTGTTGCTAAAGATGTAATATCTTTATCTTGTAATAACAACGCAACAAATAAATGTTTCGGAAGATCATTTAGAGAATAATCTTTTGCATTGATTTCTTGTAACAATCTCCATCCATCAATTTCTTCTTTAACAAATTTTATACACAATGATAAATAATCTTTGTTTATATTCTTATACTTAAACGATTTTAGTTCAATATGCGGTTTTGGTTTTGTATACACAAGATTCCTTGTTGCATCAGCAGATAAGGCAACAGGAACTGGGTCTATTGTAACAGCAGCGGGACCATCTGCATTCTCAGGAACCATTGCTATGTAATAAGTTACACCTGGTTTTAGACCATCAATATAGTAATCTATAACCTCATAAGTTACAGGATTATAGTTCACTTGCCCTATAACTATATCAGAATAATTTTTTGTAGTAGCAACAATCTTATTGACCAACTTATTTGAAACTTTCTCGCCAGTAGCAGAAGTAATAGTTCCTGACAATTTATAGCCTTTAGTAAGTGTAATGGTCCCAACATCTGTTTCGCCAGATGTAGTAATATCCAATTCCTTTACACCCATTGAATATCCTTTTGCCAAAACCTTAAGTGTGTATTTACCTTTTGTTATACCTTTTATCACAAAATTGCCAGCAGAATCAGTAAAAATTTTCATTCCAGCAAGCGGATCTTGTGACAATTTATCTTTTTCTGATTGTAAAACAACCAATGCAGCAGGGAAGTTTTCTGTATCTATATTTTCAATTTTAAATGGTAAATACAATTCTTTATTGTCAGAAGTGTTAACTTTACCAATTATAGTAACATCGGCTATAGGAAGTATAATATTTATATTACTTCTATATTCTTCTTTTGTAACATTTATATAACTTTTCACAACTTCTGCATATTTAAACAACTCATGTATTACTTTTGACGGATCTTCAGGACGGATATTAGCTATTAGTTCCCAGTATTTTATATTTTTATCAATACCTTTGAACACAAACTTTCCATCTTTATCAGTTGTAGCAAATTGTTTATAATCTTTTCTCAATTGAAAATCTTGTGGATATACTGCAATTGGAACATTAGCTAAAGGTTTCCCTGATACATCTTTAACTAATCCTGTTATTTCAACACCAGGTTTTAATGAGATAACACCAATATCTATATCTCCTTGTATATCAGGAACTGAAATGCCGCTTTTAACCATAGTAGCATAGTTTATGTAGCTTCCAGCAGTATTTGTTACACGCAATGTATAAGTTCCCTTAGGAAGATTTTTCAATATAAACTTTCCTGTATCAGTCGAAATTGTATTTCCTACCATATTAGTATTTCTGTATGCACCTTCAATAAACGGATCTGCATAACATTCTATATACACACCAGAAGTTATAGGTGTTCCTTTTTCATCTACTAACGAACCAGTGATATTAGCACCTTGTGTAAGATTAATCTGTGGCAAAGTTACAGATGTAAGACCATCCGGTATAGTAACTTCTTTACTATAAACTTTATAACTTGGTGATTCAACAACTAACAAGTATGTTCCTGGGATAACTTTTTCAAACCTAAACGATAAAGAACTTAGAGATTTTGTGTTAGAACTGAACACAACATTTTGGAATGCAACATTTTTCCCTACAAATTTATCTTTCAAATACACACTGATAACTTCTTCAACACCAACACTAGCAGCAGGTCTTGATATTATCCCGTCAACATTAACCCCAATAGTCCCATTGAACACAACTTGTTTTGTCTCACCTGATTTTATATACACAGTTTGTTTAAAAGGATACACTGCAAGTGGTGCATATATTTCTCCTTTTTCCCATCCATTACCAGTATTTATCTCATATTTAGCCACTGGTAAATCACCAATTGCAAAATAAACATCTACGAAGCCTTCTTCAGCACCTTTGAATACATATTTTACTTGTGCTTCTGTACTACTAATAATTTGATATGATATAGTTTTATCTAAACCAATTGCAACATCTTCTTTCCTCATCATAGGATCCATCCCAGCTATTTTTTCAGCCAACATCTTGAAAGATACTGGTTGAACACGTGCAAAACCCCATGGACCACCAATAGTATTTACTGTTGGCGAACTTAAGAACGCCATTAGTTCATTTTCTTTTTGATATATTTCGTTTATAAGCTGTGGTGAACCTTTTAATATTACTTCAATAGTTCCAGGTTTTTTAAGTTCAATTGTTCCTACATCTACAGTGGAACCGTAAATAGAATAAAATATTTTAGCAAACAATTGAGTATCGCCTGATGGGACACCGAATATGCTTGTTGGTCCTGGTAAATCTGCCTCTGTTGCGTATGCTGAACCCCATAATACGCCAAACCCTGTAGGCATACCAGTAAACATAAACTCGCCAGTCTGTGGGTTAACTTGAGCGACTTTTGGTTCACCTCCATTAAACACAACTCCTAACATAAACACTTTGCTAAGATCTATTGAAGAACCAGTTAAGTTCACAAGTTTACCTTTGACAACACCTGTTGGTATCAAAACTTTTATATCAAGGAATGTAGCAGTTGACACAGTGAACTTAAATTCTCTACTTGGCTGAAATTCTAAACCTTCAACACCAGAAATATCTACTTTGCAAACATATGTTTTCCCATTTTCTAACCCAGAGAGTGTAAAATTAATTTTTTTATCAACTAATAGAGTAGTAGATGTGATAAACAATTGTCCCATTGAATCAGTAACCCAACGATATGATTCATCAAATATTCCAACCCATCCCAATATACCTCTACCACGATATGGATCATCTCTAAACTTATCTTTTATCAAATCATATACACCATCACCAAAAGTTATAGCCCCACTGATTTTTGCACCAGCTGAAAGAACAAATGTTTCTATATTAGTATCAGCATTTCTGATAAACACTTCTTTTTGTTGTCTTACAAACCCACTTCCTTCTATACCTATATAATATGATGTATTTGGTACTAAACTATCTATATAGAACACTTTTTGGTTACCTTCAATTAGGTCAGAATCTGAAAACTGAGTATTTGCCCATGAATTATATTTCCCATCTTTAGACCTTGCCCATATGTTAACATTGAAACCTTGGTTGTTTACTGCTTGAATAAAGTCATTAAATTCGCTACCAGTTGGTAGTTTGACATAACCTATTGCGCGGACTGCCTTTGTAAGTTCAATATTTTGAGTTATATCAGATTGTCCTACTTCAATAACAACTTCTTTTGATACATACCCTATGGTTCTAGCTACGATACGATACTTTTTATTTGGTGAAACAGATATTGAATATGAAGCAGATGACATACTTATTTGACTGTTAGGTAATCTTACAGGGATATCTTTCCATATACATGGTCCACCAGTCAAATCCTGTGCTTCAATATGTATCCACAAATCGTATACAAAATTACCCCATTGGTCTTTTATAGACCCAGCTAATGGTGGATTTGGTAGAATAATATTTCCAGAAATTGTGACACCTTTTTGAAGTTGTATAGTTCCAACATCTTTCTCAGGTTTGCCAGCTTCAACACTATCAAGCACAGCCTTTACAAACCCTTCTTTATCAATTTCTATATGATATTTATCATTTGTACGAAGTCCTGAAATAACAAAATTCCCTTGTTGGTCAGTAAACACTGTTGTCCACACATTAGGTCCTGAACAAGAAACTTTTGCACCAGAGACAGGTTGGTTGTTATTATCAACAACTTTACCTTTTATTCCAGCAGTATCAATTGTGAAATTAGTTGAAGATATATAAATAACAGTTGATAAGCCATATCCAGATACTGCAACTTTAGTAAATAACGGATATGTTCCATTAGGCAAAAGATTCCATGCATTATCTTTACCTTCAAACACAAGTTCACCATTATATTCTAACTTATTTTGTGTATTAATTTTAGCATCATATTTTGAAATCCATTTATCAATTGTAACATCGTATGAAGCAATGATCCTATTGTATTCATCTTGTGATAAAGGTCCGATAAGTTTTGAATAGTCAGGATTGCTCGGATCTATATAATCCTCAGGATTTTTCTTAATAAATATTCTGTTTTGGTTATCCCAGAAAAATTTGTTCCATTCTACAGGTTGTATAATACCATCTTTATTCACATCAATTGCTAAAGATACTGTAATATCATAAATCTGGTTCACATCTGATGTGTCAACCACAATATTATATTTACATTTTAGTATATCATTAGAACCATCATTATCTGGCGAGATAACTCTGTCTTGTGGTTCAAAAGTTAAACTTGGTGTAATACTTACAGTTCTTGGAGTAAGATATATTACAATATCCTTTGTTTGTCCATTATCTGATGTTTCAAACGATTGGATAAAGTATGAATTAGTCAAATACCCATCCTTCTCTACTACAACATAATATGCTTGGCCAGTTTTAACATTTAAGTTAGAAAATTGTTTTACTCCGTTATTATCTGTTACTCCAGAAACTAACATAATATCGTCGTTAGGGTTATTATTGTTATTTGTATAAAAGAATTTAACTGTTGCTGCAGAAACTGCAGAATTTGTTTTTTCATCTTTTACTGTAACAGATACATTTACTGTAATAGTAGAAACAGAAGTAGATTGTTGTGGCTTCACTAAAGTAAGGTTTATACTACCTAACCCAACACCTGGTGTATCCATAGGTCCTACTTGAGCAAACGGGTCTATTGTATTAGGATCGTTATCATCAAGTATTGCTATAACATAATAACTTCCTTGTGGGACAAAGTTTATTACATACGAATATGGAAAGTATAAACCTGAAGTTGCGGGTATCTCACGATAAGCAACAGGTTGTATATTACCACTGCTGATAGGCGATGCAGAAACTATTAATTTTAATACAGAATTTTGTGGTACCTCACCTGGATACGAAATCACGCCTGTAATATGTCCAAAATTAACATTTGTAGTTTCACCACCATTTTTAACTTCTACAGGTCCTATAATACCAGATTCTCTTGATTTTTCATCATTAGGTAATTTCGTAAAACCTAAAACAAAATAGTTAGTAGAATCTGGTAAATAATCTATTCTATAGTTTGTTGGATAGTAGTTATCTTGCACTGAAAAGCTAGTGATCTCAGTACCACCTACTGGTTGTGCACCTTCTTGTGGGAAACTATCAAATACTAAAATGTACATTATCTGTCCTTGTCGTATAGGTCCGTAGTAATAAACAGTCCCTGATATTTTCCCGCTTGCTGGTGCTGTAAGATAAATATCTGCTTGCACAATTGTATGTGTTGGATCTAACACTATAGGTTGTGACACTCTTCCAGTTGGATCTCCTAAAAGAGGATTTATATTACTATTAGGATTAGATAAAGCATCTTCTACATATGGAGGATTCACATCTTTTAAAGCGTTTACATATAATGGAATATTAAAAGGAACATTGTTAAAAACGTACTGAAATGACAGTGATGTTGTTGTATAAGAAGACAACAACATTGTACCATTTACAACAATTGGTTGACCTAATGGTTTAGTAGAAACCCATACCCAGTATTTCCCTTTACCTGTAGTATTGTCTGTTACAGTACCTGAGATAGTACCTTGAGCAAACAACGATGCCGTAGCTAAACTTATACATAACAAAAACATTGTTATTAGTTTAGTTTTATTATTCATAAAATTTTATCCCCCTTGTTATTAAAAAAGTTCCTTCATATATAAATCACAGAATTTTTTGTACCAAAAGAATCTTCATAGACATCTTTTTGTGGATCAATATATGGTGCGTCATCTATTAAGTAAAAATATCTATACTTACCTGGTTTTAATTCTAAATTTATTATCCAGAGACCGTTTTTCTTTTTTAACGGTACTGGTTTCCATTTAGTAAAATCACCCACTATTTGGACAACTTTTGCTTGAGGAGAATCAATCTGGAATGTAACCTCAATATTTTTTGGCGAAATGTTATAACTGTAATTTAACAAAAATATAATAACCAAAATTGTTATCAGTGTTGGAACAAAAAAATGTGAAAATAATTCTGAAAAAAAGTTTTTAAAATTAAAAATACTTTCTTTTTCTTCGTCCCAATAACTCATTTCTTGATCAGGTGGTGGTAAAGTAATAATTAAGTTTCTAATCTCTTGATAAGATAAAATTTTGTCTGGTGGTTGATTCATCTTTTCTAATTTAACAGAAAGTTTTTGCAACAAAATTTCTATATTTTTATTTTCTTGTCTCATCCCATTATTAAAATACGAAAAAATTATAAAAAAGTTACAAAAGAACAAAATTTTTTAAATATTTATTTCTTTTTTAATCATTTTCATTGCTCTGTGTAATCTCACTTTAACATTAGCAACAGTGGTATTAAGAATTTCAGCAATTTGGTTTATATCTAACCCTTCAATGTATTTCAAAAGAATAACTTCCTTATATTTTTGTTTAAGTTTTTTTATACACTGAAGAACTTTTTGCAATTTTTCTTTAATAACTAAATCTTCTTCAGGATTGTTATCTTGGTCAACAAACATTTGTTGTTCTATCATATCAAAAAATACACAATTTGTATCTTTTTTTCTTATAAAATCTATTACATAGTTAAGAACAATCTTATACACCCAGTTTTTAAATTTGTATTTAATATTATACTTCGGCAAAGAAAAATATATCTTCACTACAAGTTCTTGAAATATGTCTTTCACATCTTCCCTATCGTGTACATATTTGTTTATAATACTTAGTATAAAAGTTTGATACCTATCAACAAGTATAACATAACTTTCTTTATCACCATTAAGAACATCATTAACAAGTTCAAAATCTGTTTTTTGGGTTTTATCCATAAACACTAATACAATCTTTTTTGTAAATATTTTGTTTCTTGTTCAATTTCTTTTTTAACTTCTTGTTTAACCTTTCTATCATAAAAATTTTGCAGTTGTTTGATGATTTTGTTAGTTGGAGAAGAAGAGTTAGAAATAAGTAAGTTATAAACTTCTGAACTACTATCAGGATAAGTTGATAACAACTTTGTTATATTTTGTACAATAACACTCATTTCTTTTACTGGACGTACATAATATTTTAAAAACAAAATTTCGTATGGAGCAACAATTTTGTTATTTTTTTGGTCTATAACAGGTGTAGAAAAATATTTTTTTAAAACAGAATAATAGTTCATCATTGCTACAGCGTCGTCAAATGTATATTTTGTTGATAATAAACTCATAAATCTTATAAATTCTTCTTCTGAAACATTAGAATCCAACAATTGAATTACTGTAGTAATACAATATTCATAATCTTTTGGCTTAAATTTTTCTGACGAAATTTTATCTATAAACTCTTTTGCAGAAATTGATAATGAAACAAAAGTTTTTAAGGCAGGATAAAATTTTTGAAATTTTACTTTCTTAATTTCAACTTCGTTGATAAGTTTTACAATAACCGAATCAGGTATATTATTTTTTTGAAGAAATTCAATTTGTTGTAAAACTTGTTCTATTTCCTGTTGAGAAAAGTTAATTTTTGTTAATTTTTGTATTACAACAGGTTTAAGTTCTGAAGAGTTTAATAATGAGAAACAAAAAAATAATAAAACAACTAAATTTTTGTTCATCAATAACAAAATTATATCTTTTATTTTACCTTGTCAAGACAATGTGACAAAAATCACACTTAAATTATTCGTTTTGTTGAGCCTTACTTTTTTGATATTCTTCAATTAAAGGTTGGGCAAGATGTGGAGGTAGTTCTTCATAATGGCTAAGTTTCATCGTATACTTTCCAGCACCTTTTGTTAAACTACGTAGGTCCATTGTATAATTTTGTATTTCACTTAGAGGAACATGTGCTTTAATCTTTTGATATTTCCCTTCTTTTTCAAAAGACAGGACTCTTCCTCTACGACTGTTTATATCACTAATTATACTACCTAAAAATTCTTCAGGCGCTTTTATCTCTACTTCCATAATGGGTTCCAAAATACATGGTGAACCTTCTAATACTGCTTTCTGTAAAGCCATACGTGCTGCTATCCTAAATGCCATATCTGAAGAGTCAACTTCGTGATAAGAACCATCAAACAAAGTTACTTTTATATCCACTATTGGATATCCTGCTATCACCCCTTCACTCATTTTTTCTAACACACCTTTTTCAACTGAAGGGATATAATTTTTGGGTATTACACCACCAAAAATTTCGTCTACAAACTCATATCCTTTCCCACGTTCAAGCGGTTCTACTCGTAAGAAACAATGGCCATATTGTCCTCTACCACCAGATTGTCGTTTATATTTCCCTTCAGCTTCAGCTTTTTTCTTAATAGTTTCTTTATATGGTATTTTTGGTTTCACAAGTTCTACTTCAACATTGTATCTTGTTTTAATTCTTTTAACAATGATTTCAAGTTGTACTAATCCTATACCTGAAAGGATCATCTGTTTGATCTCTGGATTGTATTTAAATCTTACTGTTGGTTCTTCAAGCAAAACATTACTTAATGCATTACCAACTTTTTCTTCCTCACCTTTTGATTTTGCAACAACAGCCATCTCTGTTAATGGTTCAGGAAACTCCATCCTTTTAATTTTTTCAGCAAAACTTTCATCTTCTGCAAGGATATCATTTGTTCTCGTATCTTTAAGTTTTATCATAACACCTATATCGCCAAAAACAATTTCATTTGTTTCTATACGTTTTTTACCTTGTAGAAAAGCTAGTTGTCCAACACGTTCTGTGATATTTTTCGTAAGATTTTTTATATCCATACCATTTACTATTTTTCCATTATATACTTTAACATAATTCATCTGTCCCATACCAGGCTCGCTTGTTGTTTTAAATACCAATGCTGCAGCAGGACCTTCCGCTGAGAAACCTTTCTTTGATAAATATTCCTGAGCGGAGACAAAATTTGTACTTACAAAATCCAAAATTTCTTTAATCCCAATTAATTTTATCCCTGAAGAACTAAACAAAGGTGTTATTTGTCTTAACATAAAATTTTGTTTTATCACATTTAATAATTGTTGAGGAGAAATCTTTTCGCCGTTAAGATACATTTCTAACAATTGTTCATCATAACTTACAAGATTTTCAATAAATTTTTTATATAATTCGGAATTCTGTAGTTCTGTATTTAAAAAATTTATTATTTCAAAATTACTACCAGTAGATTTAGCTATTGTTATAGGAGTAAGATTTGTTAATTCCAAAGCGTTTTCTAACTCTTTTATCTTCTCTTCAAAATTTATGTTCTCTTTATCAAGTTTGTTAACAACTATAGCAAAAGGTATCTCTTTAGTTTTTAACATCTCGGCAAAATCTATTGTTTGTGCATCAGTTGTTGAGTCACCACTTACCACTAAAATACAATTTTCAACAACACTTGTAGCACAAATTACTTCGCCAATAAAATCAGGAAAACCAGGAGTGTCTATAAGATTTATTTTCTTTCCCCCATATTCAAAACTTATAACAGATAATCCCACTGACATTTGTCGTTCGATTTCTTCAGGCATATAATCAGAAATAGTATTTCCATTTTGTACAGAACCCAATCTTGTTGTTAAACCAACAGTATAAGCAATAGCTTCTACTAACGAAGTTTTACCACATGCAGAAGAACCTATTATTGCTACATTTATTATTTCTTTATTTTGCATAATTTTTCCCCCGTTCCTAAAACATTTTTTGCTATCATTATATCTTTTTTGATCTGTTGACTAAGTTCTATTAACGAAGTAAATTTTTGCTCATCTCTAATTTTTTTAACTGGTCTAAAAAAAACGAGTTCGTTATCATCAACCAAAATTTTTTTGTCAATAACATGTATTTCTACAACAAATTCATCTGATTTTATTATAGTGGGTTTGAAACCAAAGTTTGCTACTGAAGGATAAACTTTATTTTTTATTTTACAATATCCCGCTATAACACCATGTGGAACTAAAAGATTTTCTTCAGGTAAAAAGTTTATTGTTGGGAAACCTAACCTTTTTGCTAATCCTAACCCACTGACTTTTCTACCACTAATATAATACTCTCTGCCAAGAAAAATCTCAACTTTGTCAAAATCACATTCTAAAATTTTATTTCTTATTAAAGAAGAGGAAATCGAATACAGTTTTCCATCTATTTCTATACAAAAATCTTTTAAAATAAAAACCGCTATATTGTTGTTCCTCCCAAGTTTACATAAAAGATCTACATCACCTGTCGCATTTTTACCAAACTTAAAATCTTCACCTGCTATCACAACTGATACATTTTTGTTTACTATAAATTGTTCAAAGAACATAATAGGGGATAACTTACAAATTTTATCAAATTTTAACACATGAATTTCATCAAACTGGAAAAGTTTCAAAATTTGTAATTTAATATCGAAAGAATAAATATAATTCTTATTTAATTTTGCAACTTTGTCAAATGTATAGACCAAAGTTTTCAAAGAATTTTCTTTAGCAATTTTTTTAACAACATCAAACAATTTTTGGTGGCCAATATGAACACCGTCAAAGTTACCTATTGCACAAACATATTTTTTCTCCATATACTATAGAACTTTTTTAAAATACTCAAAAACTTCGCTTTTAACAAAATTTAAACTACCACAAATAGTAGCACCTGCTGCATATTTATGTCCACCACCGGACCAATAACGAGCTATTTTTTCTACATCTACTGAATCCGAACGAAAACTTACTTTATATTTGTTTTTCTCAATTTCTTTAAAAAATATTGCTATACTTACATCTTTTATATCCATAGGGAAATTAATAAAATCTTCCGTATCATACAAAGTTGCTTTTGCTTCATTTAACATTTTTTTAGTAACATAAATACTACCAATATTGTATCCATTTATTCTAACAACTTGTAATGTTGAAAGAACTTTTCCCAACAATAACAAACTGTTATACGATTTTTGTCTGTAAATATTTTTATAAATATAATACGGCTCTACTCCATATGAACAAAGTCTAAATGCTGTATAAAAACTATGTTCATTAGTGTTTGACCATTGAAACATACCTGTATCTGTTACTATACCAGTGTATAAACAAATTGCTATATCTTTATTTATTTTCATCTTACCTAACTCAAAAATATCAAAGATTATCTCAGCACAAGAAGCATATTCTGGGTATATGACACTTAACTTACTATTAATAGAATTATTGTGATTTTGATGATGATCTATGTTTATTAAATGTTCAAAAGACAAATAATCAAAAATTTTTCCTACACGAGATTTTTCTGAACATTCTAATATAATTCCTAAATCATATTTTCTGTACAATTTCTTTTCAAAATTTTTTCTACCAAAAATTTTTATCTTATCATACTTTGGTAAAAACGCATATTGTTGTGGTAGATCTTCAAAACAAATATCTACAATCTTATCATCAAAATTTTGCTCAATACCTAAATATAAAGATAACGAACTGCCAAGAACATCGCCATCAGGATTTATATGGCCAGTAATAAAAATTTTTTTTGAAATTTTTATTAAATTAATAATTTGTCTAACTTCTTCAACTTTTATTTTCTTCATCTTTGATTTTATCTAATATAAACAAAACATTTGTTGCTTGTTCTAAAAATTTGTCATAAACAAAATGTAACTGAATAGCATGTCTCATACCTAACTTTTTTGCAATCTCACTACGAATATAACCTTTTGCTGATTCAAACATTTGTTTAACTTGTTCAAGAGAATTTTTATCATACACAGAATAATATACAGTTGCATCTCTTAAATCAGTACTGATTTTTACTTCTGTAATTGTCACATTAGCAGCCCTTGGATCTTTCATGGAGGATAATATTTTTGCTAATTCTCTATGTAACAAACTTTTAATTCTATCTGCTCTTGAAAAAGATGAGGTTTTCATTTTATTTCTCTACTATTTGATAACATTCTACGACATCGTTTTCTTTAAAATCTTGGAAATTTTCAAACCGTATTCCACATTCATAACCCTGCTGAACTTCTTTTACATCTTCTTTAAAATGTTTTAAAGAACTTATTTTTGTATCGGCTATAATGACATTATCACGCAAAATTCGAACATTAGCATTACGTACAATCTTTCCCTCTTCAACTATACATCCAGCAACTTTACCAACTTTAGATATTTCAAAAACTCTTTTTATTACTGCACGACCTAAGAATTCTTCAACTTTTTGTTTTACTTCCATTCTGTAGATAATCTTTTTAATATCATCAATAAGTTCATAGATAATTCTGTACGTTCTAATTTCAACTGATTCAGACTCAGCACGTTTTAACGCTTGCATATTTGGTCTTACATTGAAGCCTATAACAACAGCTTTACTTGTGGTAGCAAGTAATACATCAGATTCTGTTATTTCACCAACTGCTGAATGCACAATTTTTAGTTCAGGTAGATTCGGATTATTCTTAATCTCTTCTTTAAGTTGGTCTATCATTTTTTGTATTGCTTCTAAAGAACCTTGTGTATCTGTTTTAATAACTAAAGATAGTAAATTACTTTTACCAGAAATAAGTTCTTCAATAGGTTTAAATGCTTTCTTTTTAGCAGCAGTTAATTTTTGTTCATACTCAAGTTCTTCATAAATCCTTTTTGCTTCTTTCTCACTCGGTACAACCTTTAATGTATCTCCTGCAACACATGGTTTTTCAAACCCTAAGATTTCTGCAGGCTCGCCTGGTAATAACTCGTTGATTCTTTCAGCTTTGTCATTAAACATAGCACGTATTTTACCATAAGATAATCCGCATACAAAACTATCTCCTACTTTAAGTTTTCCTTTATCAACGATAACTGTTGCAACAAAACCTCTTTTTGGGTCAAGTTTTGTTTCAATAACTGTAGCTTCACATGGTACATCTATGGGGACATATAACTCTAAAAGTTCTGCTTGTAAAAGAATTGTTTCTAATAACTTATCAATGTTTATATTATTTCTTGCAGAAATCTCTACAAACTCAACTTCGCCACCCCAGTCTTTTGGTATCATTCCCATAGATGCAAATTGTTGTTTCACAGAGTTAGGATTACATTGAGGTAAATCAATTTTGTTTATAGCAACTATTATTGGCACATTTGCAGATTTTGCATGGTTGAGAGACTCAATTGTTTGCGGCATCACACCTTCATCTCCAGCTACTACTAAAACTACTATATCAGTAACTTTTGCACCGCGTGACCTTATTGTAGAAAAAGCCTCGTGTCCCGGAGTGTCAATAAAAGTAATATCTCCGTAAGGAGTGGAAACTTTATAAGCACCAATATGTTGAGTTATCGCACCAGCTTCTTGTGCTGCAACATTTGTTTTTCTTATAGTATCAAGCAAAGTTGTTTTTCCATGATCAACGTGCCCCATCACTGTAACCACAGGTATTTTTTTAACCCAATTCGGTGGTATTTCTTTTTTCTTAACCTCTATTTTAGGTTTTTCTTCTTTCTTTATTTCTTCTACTGTACTAACTTGTGGCTGAAGTTTTGTTTCTTCTGGTATTTCTACAACTTTTTTAGTTTCTTCAATTTTTTCTTCTTTTTTTTCTTCAAATTTTGGTTGATAGTTAAAATGCAAAAGGACAAGTTCTATAACATCGCGGTCAGTAATTTTTTGTTCAGCTGAAACAAAAACATGTAAACTTATAAGAAAAGATATTATTTCTGAAACATCTTTTTTAATTTTTTCAGATATTTCTTTTGGAGAAAGTCCTTCTGGTGGAACAGATATATATTTAACTTTTTTCTCTCTTATTTTTTTTTCTGGTTTTACTTTTTTTTCTTTAGTTTCTTTTAAAACTTCTTCTTTACCAACACTTACTTTAGGTTTAACAACACTTTTCCCAGTCCTTTTTTTACTACCAGCAACATTTTTAGTAACTGTTTTCTTTTTTTCTTTTTTTTGATCACTTTTATTTTTCATTTTTATTATCACCACTTTGGTTCTGTTCTTTGAACGGTTCAATTTTTATCTCCCAACCAGTAAGTTCTTTTGCTAAGTTAAGATTAATATTATTTTTAATAGCAGTATCATACATTTTTTGTGGAACATATACTTTTGCAATTTTCTTATCTTTATCCACAATCTCAACTTTGCTTATTTCCCACGGAGATAATGAAAAAGCAATAAATTTTTCTATATCTTCAGTATATGGTATAAGATCTATTCGTTCACCTTGTAACTCGTTTATAATAGGTTTAATCCTTGCACCACGAACACCTACACATGAACCTATAGGATCAACTTTTGGATTGTTTGATTTTAAAACAATTTTTGTTCTATATCCAGCAGCACGAACTATATTAACAATCTCCACTGTCTTATCTCTAAGTTCTGGTATTTCTGTCTCAAACAATTTTTTTATAAAATTTTTGTCAAACCGAGAAACAATTACAACTACACCTTTTCTTTTTTGATACACCTCTTTAACTAAAACTTTTATTTGTTGTCCAGGTTTTAATTTTTCTTTAAAAACTTGCTCTCGTTGCGGCAGTATTCCTTCAGCTTTATCTAATTCTAATATAATATCTTTCCCTCTCATTCCATAAACTGAAGAAGTTATAATTTCACCAATTTTTGAACTATATTCTTCATACACATTCTTTTTATAACTTTCCCTTAGTTTTTGTATAATAATTTTTTTTGCCAGCTGTGCTGCTATACGAAAGAAATTTTCGTTATCCACAGGTATTCTTATTTCATCTCCAATTTTGCAACCGGGTTTTATTTTCTCAGCTTCTTCCAACGAAATTTCTTGTTTATCATTATTAACTTTTTCAACCACTTTTCTCAAAATATATGTATTAACTTTTGCACTTTCAACATCCATCTCACTTACAATTTTGTACTCTGAACCAAAAAATTTTAAAGCAGCATTAGTAATAGAAGCCTCAATTAGTTTTATAATATCCTCTTTTGGTACTTTATGCAACTTTTCAATCTGTTCCAATGCTGGTAATAATTCACTTTTTATCTCTACCATAACTTTTTTCTCCGTTTAATAAACTTGATATATCTGGTTCCAAATTAACCTTTGCAATAGATTTCCTTTCCAAACTTATAACTTCGCCGTTATCTAAAACAATTTTTAAAACATCGTTTGAAAAATCACTGAGTTTACCTATAAACACTTTTTGTTTACCAACACCATGAATTTCTATAGATTCATAAAGTTTAACTTTTACCCTGTGGCCTAAATAACGAATAAAATCTTTTTCTTTTTTTAATTCCCTATAGATACCGGGCGAAGAAACTTCTAAAATATAATCCTTAGGTTCAATAAAATCATAAGTGTCCAATACTGCTGACAACACTACACTTATATCCTCACAATCTTTAAGTGTAACTCCACCATCTTTGTCTATATATATAGTTAACACTGCCCCTTCTTCTGACGGTCTACTTTCAACATCTACTAAATCAAAATTTTTTGCTGCAAGTATTGGTTCAACAATTTCTGCAATTTTTTCTAATGTTTTTTTATCCATAAAATTTTGTTATACTAAAAATTCATTAAATATACAACACTTTCTTTAACTTTTTCTACTAATTCGTTTATACTAATAACACTTGTCTGTTTTGTTTGTCGAAGATACAATTCTACTTTGTCTGGCAACAATCTTTTGCTTACGGTTAACCTTATCGGAATACCAATTAAATCAGCATCTTTAAATTTAACACCGGGACGTTCATCCCTATCATCTAACAACACTTCTATATTGTTTTGGTCCAATATTTCATAAACTTTATCAGCAACTTTTTTAATCTCTTCATCCTTATAATCTATTGGCAAAACATACACAGTAAATGGAGCGATTGTTGGATACCATATTATACCATCTTCATCATAATTTTGCTCAATAGCAGCAGCAACTATTCTTGATACACCTATCCCATAACATCCCATTATAAAAAATTGTTCTTTATTGTTTTCATCTAAAAAAGTAGCATTCATAGATTTAGAATATTTTGTTCCAAGTTTGAACGTATGCCCAACTTCTATACCTTTTGAAAACTTTAATGAATCTCTTGACTTACATCGTGGACAAATATCATTTGCTGTAATATTTCTTATATCTGCTGAAATATCAACAGAGAAATCTCGTGGATGATTTATGTTCATTAAATGATAATCAACTTTGTTTGCTCCTGAAACAGCATTTTTTATTTTAAGAACTGAATTGTCTGCAATTATTCTCAATTTTTTTTGTTGTATAGTTTTTAACTCAACTGGTCCCAAAAAACCAACCGGAATACCAAAAATTTGCTCCACAGTTTCAGCTGAGGCAAGTTGTATTTCGTTAACACTTAGCAAATCTTTAAGTTTCGTTTCATTAACTTCATAATCACCACGAACTAAGACAACATAAACTTCATCTTTGTTTTCTTCAGTTGTGTAAACTAAAGTTTTTATAAACTTTTCTTTAGGTTGTTTCAAAAAATTGCTCACTTCTTCCACAGTACGCATCTGAGGTGTATAAACTTCCTGTAAATTTTTTTCATCTTCTTTTATTTCTTCATCTAAATACACACATTCTGCTTTTTCTATATTTGCTGAATATCCACATTGATTACAAAAAACTATCGTTTCTTCGCCAATAAAACTTTCATCACCTTCTTTAACAACCATAAACTCGTGCGAAAATTTGCCACCTATTGCACCAGTTGCAGCTTCTACTACAGTAAACTTTAAACCACAACGTTTAAAAATTTTACAATACGCGTCATAAACTTTTTTATAATATTCTTCTGCATCTTTTTCATCTTTATGAAACGAATACGCATCTTTCATGTAAAACTCTCTTGCACGGATAACTCCATACCTTGGACGTATTTCATCACGAAATTTTGTACCAAATTGATAAAACATTTTTGGCAATTGTTTATATGTTCTTAACTCGTTTCTAACAAGATCAGTGATCACTTCTTCAGCAGTTGGTGATAAACAGAAATCCGTATTTTTTCTATCTTTTAACCTAAAAAGTTCTTTCCCGTATAAAAACCATCTCCCTGTTTCTTCCCATATCGTACGAGGAAGTAAATGAGGCAACCATACTTCTAACCCACCAATATTGTTCATCTCTTCACGAATAATTTGTTCTACTTTTTTCAATACCCTTAATCCCAAAGGTAACCATTCATATATACCACTTGCAAGTTTTCTGATCATTCCAGCACGAAACATAAGTTTTGAAGACACAGTGTCACAGTCAGAAGGTGCTTCTCTTAGTGTTGGCAAATAAAAATTTGTTAGTTTCATATTCTTTATTTCCTAATAAATTTAAATAAAAAATTCAATATTACGAAAATTTTGGTCACAAAGGGAACTTTTTAAAAATTATGACAAGTATTATATTATCTTTAATTTAGACAAGGCGATATCTAAGGCAAGATTTAAATATCTATACTCTTTATTAAGTTCTTTCCACGAAATATATTCTAACACAATTGATTCTGACTCCATTTGCGGTAGAAGATTATTATAAAACTCTTCTGCTGAAATATGACTATCCGGAGGTGGTGATAAAACTATGCATATATTAACCTTATTTGTTTTACAAAGTTCAGCAAACATTTTATAATTTATGTTTTCTAAACTATACGGTCTATCAAAAGCCGTGACTAACTTGTATTTTAAATTATGTTTTTTAATAACTTCAGCAAACTTTTGTTTTACTAAAGCCAGTTCTTGAACCGCATTTTCAGGATAAAAAAATGCTACTTCTACAGCATTAACATCAGGCATGTCTTGATACAATTTTTGTTCATCAACCGATGGTATTTGTGGCTGTACTGTAGGCTGTTGTGGAGAAACAGAAGTTGAGGATTGTTTTAATCCACCATATATTTCCTCTACAGAAATTGTTTTTGGTTTCACTTTTTGTTGTTGAGAAGGTGTAGTTTGTTGTTGAATAACAGGTTGTGTTGATATTGGTGTTGTTTTAAAAGATGGTTGTGAGACAGATTCATATTTTTGTTGTTGTGTTTGTAATATAGTTTTTTCTTCTTCAGTAAGTTCTTCTTCGGGCAACAACTCGCTCATCAGTTGTTTAACTAAACTCATATCTATTGGTTGGTTATTAAGAGCAGCATATGCAGTAATTCTCTTTAAAAATCCTTCAAGTTCACGAATGTTTGATTTCAATTTGGATGCTACATAAAGCAATATATTATCATCAACATTAACATTTTCCTCCTCACTTTTTTTCTTAAGTATTGCAACACGCGTCTCTAACGACGGAGATTTTATGTCAGCAATAAGTCCCCATTCAAACCTTGACCTTAACCTATCTTCAAGAGTAGACAAAAGTTTTGGTGGTCTATCACTTGTTAAAACAATTTGTTTCCCTAATTGATGTAATGTATTAAAAATATGGAAGAACTCTTCTTGAGTTGATTCAGACCCAGCCATAAACTGTACATCGTCTACAAGTAACACATCAACATTGCTATAAAAATCTCTTAATTGTTGTATTGTTCCATCACGGATTGCTTCTATAACTTGAGCTACAAACTTGTCTGTTGGAATATACACAACTTTCATTAAAGGATGTTTTTTCTTAATATAATGTCCGATTGCTTGCATAAGATGTGTTTTTCCTAAGCCAACACCTCCATAAATAAATAACGGATTATATGTTTTGCCAGGATTTTCAGCAACAGCTAACGCTGCAGCATGAGTAAACCTGTTATTTGCACCTACTACAAAATTTTCAAATGTATACTTAGGATTAAGTGGCATCCCAACAAACGGTACTGTTTTCTGTTGAGTTTCCTTTTTTTCCGTTATTACTCCTTTTAAATCAGGTTCTACAACTTTTGAACTAACCTGTTCTACTAAACTTGTGAGAACAGTTTCCAAATCTTCTGGGAAAGATTTTTCTTTTTTTGATTCTTCCTCTTGCAAAGTTTTATCTTCAACTTTGCCATTACTACATACTGAAAACAGTTTTTCTACAAGTGTAGTTTTAATTTCTTCTGATAAGTTATTTATATATACACCAACATTATACGATGATGATAAAACATTAAACGGAGAAGAAACTGAAAGGTTAAGTTCATCTTTCAAAAAAGATAAGAGTTCTTCTATATCTTCAGGTTCACATTTTATCCTTAACCTATATCTGTTTTGATATTCTTTTGTTGGAAAAAATTTTAGTTCCCAAGAAGTTATCATTTTGTTAAGAAATTAATAAAAGTAAATCTATTGAAATATCCAAATATGTTGATTTCATTTTTAATTCTTTAAAAGAAATTTCTTTCGCTATTGTTACACATGAAGAAATTTTTTTAATAAAATCAGCTGTTTCAGCTGTATGCTCGTTTGTTATTAAAAATAATGCAAATATATTATATTGTTTTATTTTTTCAGAAATCTCAAAATAGTTTAAATCTTTATCAAAAAATTCGTATTCAATACATAAAGTTGGCAAAAGTTCTATTTTGTTTTTACTTATCCGAGCTAAGGTAGAATTTATGTTTGTAAAAAATTCGTCCTTACTATTAGGAACTGCTACAGGGTATAAAAACATTGTGTTAATCTGTTTTTTTTCTTCTTTTTCCTCAACTTTAGCAACTTCTTGTTGGCCAACTGGTTGTGATTTGTCTACAACTATTTCTTCAGGATTTGTTGATAAAACAGATTTTACTTCTTCAGTATTTTGTTCAGTCTTTTCTTTTTGTTCAATTTTTTCTATAAAAGATTTTTCTTCAGTAACAGTTTTTAATTCTTGTTTAAACTCATCAACTTTTTTTAAAAATTCTTCACCCTGTGGTTTTGTTTTATCTTTAGAAATAAGTTTATCCAAAATTTTATTAAGTTCTTCTAAAATTTCTTCAGTTTTTTTATCACTATTTTGTTGGTTCACAATATATCACCTTTTGTCTGAGAAATACCCCTAAGTTTAAGTTGTAAATCTTCAGGGTTTGAAGATTTATCCAAAGCTTCTTCAAAACTTATAAGTCCTTTGTTATAAAGTTCCAAAAGTGACTGATCAAAAGTGTGCATTAAATAATATCCTCCGGATTCCATTGCTTTGTACAACTCTTGTGTTTTATTTTCTAAAATAAGTTTTCTAACAAAAGGTGTGCCTATCAAAACTTCTGTTGCTGGTACCCTTGATTTACCATCTACACAATTACATAATCTTTGTGCTACAATACCTCTAAGAACGTTAGCCAACTGTATTCTTGCCTGCCGTTGTTGATGAGGTGGATATGAATCTATTATTCTATCAATAGTTTGTACAGCATCAATTGTATGAATAGTAGATAAAACAAGGTGGCCTGTTTCAGCAGCAGTAATTCCAGCAGAGATAGCTTCAAACTCGCGCATCTCACCAATAACAACAACATCAGGGTCTTGTCTTAAAACATATTTCAATGCATTTTTAAACGATTTTGTATCAGAACCTATCTCACGTTGTGAAATAGAAGATTTTTTGTCAGTATGATAAAACTCAATTGGGTCCTCAATTGTAATAATATTATACTCAAAATTTTCGTTTATATAATTCAACATTGCGTTCAAAGTTGTGGTTTTACCAGCACCTGTAACACCTGCAATAAGTATCAACCCACGTGGTTCCTTACAAAGTTTTATTAACACATCTTCAGGTAAATTAAGTTCTTTAAACGATTTTATCTCTAATGGTACCACACGTAAACTTAATGCTATAGAACCTTTTTGTTTATAAACGTTTACTCTAAACCTTGCTAAATCTTTAACAGAATATGCAAAATCAAGTTCATGTTCTTCTTCAAAAATTTTTCTTTGTTCTTCTGTCATCATATCATACGCAATACTTTCAATAGTTTCTTTTGAAATTTTGTCATAATTTGTTTTTATTAATTTACCATTTAACCGTATAATCGGTGGTGAACCAGATTTAAAATGTATATCAGAAATACCTGTTTTCACCATTAGTCCCAACAATTCTTCTATTTTCATAGTTTTAAATTGTTTCTTTTCTATTGGACCTATATTTTATTATTATTTTTAAACTTTTGAGCTTTAAATACTAATACTGTGTTTTTCCTTGTTTATCTTTTACTATAGCTACAGACGCTGATGTACCGATACGTGTTGCACCTGCTTTCACCATTTTTAACGCATCTTCTAATGTTCTTATCCCGCCGGACGCTTTCACCCCTATTTTTTGACCCACTACAGATTTCATTAGCGCAACATCTTCAACAGTAGCACCTGAAGGACCAAACCCAGTTGATGTTTTAACAAAATCAGCCCCTGCTTGTTTTGCTAATTCACACGCTTTAATTTTTTCTTCTCTAGTAAGATACGCTGTCTCAATTATTACTTTAAGTATTTTACCACGAGTTGCTTCACGGACTGCTTTTATATCGTCTAACACAAGTTGATAATTCCCTGATTTTAACGCACCTATATTTATAACCATATCAATTTCATCAGCACCGTTTGCAATAGCTTCTTTTGCTTCAAAAGCTTTTACATTAGATGTTGTTGCACCTAACGGAAATCCTACTACTGTACAAACCTTTACATTAGTCCCTTTTAACAACTGTTTACACAAACTTACATATACAGGATTAACGCAAACCGATGCAAAACCGTATTCTTTTGCTTCTTCACAAAGTTTAACAATTTCTTCTTTTGTAGCATTAGCTTTAAGCAAAGTATGGTCTATTAATGAAGCAATTTCTTTTGTTATATTTTTAGCGTCGAAAGAGCTGGTTTTGTCAAATTCGTCAAATTCTGTTTGCATTGTTATAATGAAATTTTTTTATTTTCTTACTCTCAATAGTATCTTATTTTACTTTTTTTCCCGTCAACGAAGTAACTAAATAATTTGCTACAATATCTGCAGCTGTCTCCACAGTAAGTGCTTCGTAAACAAACGAACATGTCCATACAACATTACCAGTCTTTTTTTCAACAAGTCGTGCTGAAACACCTACTGTAGAATTTGTTGCTACAATGTTACTATCTGGGATACCAAACGCTGAACCAAGGTTGTATACATAACTCCCGCTTATCTCAGTCAATGGACCACCAATCATCACTTGTTGTTTTTCTGTACCAGTATATACCAGATATTTTTTTTCTGGTAAGAACCGTGTCACTGAACCTAACAAAATATATTCTACCTCAGGCGAATCTTGTTCTTTAATAGTATATCCTCGTTTTAATAAATGTTCAATTACAAGATTTCTTAACATCTCCCCACTTGATGGAAAATTTCCATAAGGTTTAAACTCGCCCACTGAAATAACCTTTATTTTTTGTGGATCAAAACCTTTATAAAATGTACCTTTAGGTGTAACACACGCTGTAAAAACAGATATTACAAAAAGTATACATTTTCTCATTGTGATAACCTTTTTAAAACATTAATATGTCTTTTTGCCAGCTGTTTTAACGAAACTTCTTTTGTATTTTTCAACACATTATCCCAATAAACCAATGCTGTATCGTATTCTTTCAGTTCTTCAGAAATAAACGCTAAAAGATAATTTGCTAAAACATCATTTTCTTTTTGAAGCCAATATTGTAATGCAAAAACTTTTGCTGTTTTAAAATCTTTTTTGCCAATATACGCGATAGTTAATAATACATCATTTTGTTGTTCTTCATTAGATTCTAACAACTTTATTGCTTCGTCATAACTACCTATATTTATCAATTTTATCACTTGTTCTTGTAATGATTCAGAAAAAAGCAGTTGTGTAATAAACAAAATAAACAAAAAGATTTTTATATACTTCATTTAAAATTTTCCTCCTCAATAAGTTTTATTTGTTGTATTCTTCTTTTATGTCGTTCTTCATTAGAATTTTCTGTTGACAACCATATCTTCGTCCATTTATACAAAAGTTCAGCTGTTATTTCGAGCCCGTTAATTTTTACTTTTGTAGGGAAACAAATTATATTTGCAAAATTATGTTCTGAAAGAAGTCTTGCAGTTTCATCACTAAAACAAAGTCCTGCTCTGATACCTTTAAACTTGTTAGCTACAATACACATACCTTCGCCAGTAGAACATAAAAGTATCCCACGCTCAGCTTCACCATTTTGTATTGACAACGCAACTTTTTTCGCATAATAAGGATAATCACAAGATTCGTCAGAAAAAGTGCCAAAATCTATTATTTTATATTCTTTACTTAACATTTCTACAAGTTGTGTTTTTAATTTATAACCAGCATGGTCAGAAGATACCGCTATTATCATAACATTCCCTCACAATTTTATACTCCTTCTATATTTCTAAATTTGGCTATAGCTGTTATTCACATTGACAAGTTGACTTAAAAAATTTATAATAAAAACTTGATGTATTGTAGAAGACAAATTAAGATACGAATGAAGAACATTATTATTTGCCTTTATACATAGTTGTTCAATCTTTTTTATTATGTCCATAAAATACTCTTACCAAAATGATAAGAAACATTAATATTCCACCACTCGGGGTGAGCGGATTTGAACCGCTGACCACTCGCACCCCAAACGAGTGCGCTAACCAGGCTGCGCCACACCCCGAATAAGCTTTTTATAAAACTCCAAAATGGCATATTAAGACATACTTCTGTGAACAAAAACGCCCTACCTGTGAGAAGTTTGTCTCCGGTAGGTATTGCAATAGAAAATACTGAATATCTTTTGTTATAATTTAATCTCATAAACAAAGATTTTTAACAATTGTCATTCTTTTATATCTATTATATTTCCAATTAAAATATAATAAATTTTTATAAAAATCAATAGAAAGATGGGGTATTCTATTTTATTTAAAAATTTTATATATTTTAAAATATGACAAACCATTGTATAATTGTTTCATCATTAACAAAAAATTTTGGTAGGATAAAAGTTTTTCACAACGCTGATGTAACAATTGAAGAAAACACAATTACTGCATTATCAGGGAAAAATTCGTCTGGTAAAACAACTTTTCTTAAACTACTGTCAGGGTTTTTACTTCCTTGCAACGGCAAAATTTTTGTCTACAACCATGACATAACCCAAAATAGAGTATTTGTAAAAAAAGTTGTATCTCTTGTTTTAAACACTGAATACGGATTTTATCCTCAACTTACTTTAAAAGAAAATCTTATGTTTTTTTGTAAAATATACAACAAACCTTTTACTGAGCTTTATCCTTTTATTGACAAACTTAACCTGAACAATTTTTTAGATATTCCATTTTCTATTTCGTCCTCAGGGATAAAAACACGGTTGTGGTTGTTAAGTTCGTTGATAAAAAACCCTAAAATAATTCTTATTGACGAACTTACAAAATCTGTTGACTATGAGACAAAACAAATTGTTTATGAATTAATAAAAGAACTTAAAACAAAATTTGGGTGTACTATACTTTTTGTATCACATGACATAAATGAGATAACTTCTTTATGTGACCACTGGATAAAAATAGAAGATCATAAATTTGTTGTAATTAAATAAATTTATGAATAAATATTTCTCAACTATTGCAGCGTTTTTGTACAAAGAAATAAAAACAACTTATTATTACAAATTTCATTTAGTAATAAAATTTTTGTTTTCTTTAGCACAACTTGTTGTATTTTATTATTTTTGTAGTTTAATCTCAAAAGAATACTTTAAATTTTTATTTTTTGGTTTGTTATTTTCAAAAATTTTTTCTTACACAACCACAGTTCTTATAGAAACAATAAAACAAGAACAGTTTTCCCAAACAATATATAACATTTTTTCTTTGCCATATTATGAACTTACTGTGTTGATGTTAAACTTTTTTGCAAAAACTATCCTTTTCTTTTTTGACCTTACAATTTTTGTTTTTTGTAGTATTTTATTTTTCAGTATTAAAATAAACATTACTCACATAATTTTTTTAATAATTTTTACAATTTATACAATCATTATTTTTTTGTGGTATACAATCACTGTTTGCTCGTTAACATTTTTAATAAAAAAATTTGAACATTTTATATATTTATTAAACTCCCTAATTGACATTTTGTCAGGTGTTTATTTTCCGACAACAGTGTTGCCAAAGATTTTACAAAACATAAGTTGTCTACTTCCAACAACATATATCCTTTCTTTCCTTCGTGAAACAATAAATTTAAAAGCAAATTATAAATTACTGGTTTATCCTACAATATGTGGTATGATTTTTTTACTACTAAGTATTTTACTTTTTAACTTTATACTTAAGAAAATTTTGAAAACAGGGAAGTTAACAACATACTAGTTTTTTACAAGTATTGACTGATAAAAAACATATATTGCTCGTAGTAACAAAGAATAGAATCGGTAAAAATATAATACAGGAAGAAAAAATTTGTTAGTTAAATTATATCTTTTCATCAAAAACTTTGGCGAAGGAAAAAGTTTTTTTATTAAAAACTGTATTTTTTTATCTAAAGGTAGGACAAAAAATTCTAACAAATGTCCTTTATAAAAAATTTTTTTGTTAAGCCATATTTTAATCCATTTTGGGATAAAAGATTCAAAATTTATCTCAACACAAAATTTTGATTTTATAATTTCAATATCTTTCAACCACCTTTCTTCAACATAATTATGTTCTACATACATATGATAATAAATGTGTCTTAACATTTCTTCAGGTGGTAGAACATAAAACTTCCCAACTTTTTGTAGTTTATTAAACAACATAACATTTTCTTTTTTTGAAAGATACCATAGTTCAGTAAAAATATCAATTTTTACTGGTTTATCTTCAGAATACAATGTGTTCGGGTCAGATGATACTGCTTTATATCCTAAATTTTTTAACAATTTTACAAATTTATCATAATCTTTTTTGTTAACCATAACATCAATGTCTTCCATATCACGATAAAAACTATATTCTGGGAAAAGTTCAATCAAAGCAGCACCTTTCAACAAAACAAGTTTTATCCCTTGTTTCTCACATTCATCACAGATTTCTTCTACCTGTTTATGTATCAAAACATTTTTTGCAACAAGTGAACTATTCATTTTGTTTATTTTCACTAATTATTAAACAAGGTATTTCTGTTAACAAAATTTTATAAACAATTTTTTGTCCATCTTCAACAATTTTTTCTGTTTCTATTTCTTTATTTATACCATCTTTATAGATAAAAAATACTAAATTTGAATTATCTGATATAATCTGTAATTCAAAATTTCTAATACTTAACTTATAAAAATTTTGTGAGAAATCAACTTGTTGTTGTTCATTTTGTGTTGAGATAATCACATTATAATTTATTTCTTCAGACAGAGGTTCTCTAGAAATAACACTTATCCTAAATTCTTTAATTATTATACCGTTTGTTATTTCAACAGGTTCTGATGAATACACAAGGTCATAAATAAAAATTTTGTTTATACTATCAACACCTACCAAGTTTGTTTTCAACACTAAAACTTTTGTTTCTTTATATTCTTCTGTTCCTCCTTGCACAATCTTTTGTTCTTCTTGCCTGCTGATAATAGGCTGTTTAATCTCCTTTGGGACAAGTGGCAATTCTTTTTCTACCACATTTTCTTTTTTATTTTCTTCTACTTTTTTAACAGATTCTTTTTTACCAAAAATTTTTTCTCTTAACAGTTTATAAAAATTACCAATTTTGTCAAGTTCTAAACTTAAACTTATTTTATGAACATAACCTAATATCCCGTATGACGAAATACTATAATCAAGTTTTGTACCAAAATAATTGATCCCTAACCCACAAGATAAACCTGTATATTGTTCTTCTAACTCCCAACCATAAGGTTTGTATTTATAACCAAAACGTAAAAATATAAGTGAATCAAAAAATGTTGGTTCTACACCTACAGCAAAATACAAATTTTTTGTATTAAACCATGGTAAATTAATTTCTGAATACAAATTTATATTTTTATACTTATACCCAACACCTGTTAAAAATTTTGTTGGTAACAACCACCATCTATCAGTATATTTTACAGGGAAACCAAAATTTTGTACTGCTATGTTTAACCACATATTGTTTTTTACAACTTGAGCACCTAAATCAGTTGCAAAACTGTACCCAGATACAGATTCAATTTTTTCATACAAAAATTTTCCTGTAACACCAATATTAATATTATTTTTAAATTTTTTACTTATCCCAACACCTGTTGCTAAAGAATATACATCATAATAAAACTCTGGTTGAGTAACCTGATAAACATTAACATATTCAGGATTTAAATCTTTTTCTCCACTACGTCCCTCAATACCAGTAGTATAAACACCAAAAATTCCTAATGATAACACATATTTTTGTTTTGGTAAAACATAACTGACAAAATTATTTTTTATCTGTTGGAACATCTCGCTATGTGATACACAAAGTTCTTTCTCTTCAATATTTCTTACCGCAGCAGGGTTTGAAAATATACAACCAACTTCTTTATAAAACGAAGAAGTTATAGAAGTAGCATCTTGTCTTGCAGTAGGTAAAATTTCTAAAAAATTCATTGATGTGTTTTGTGAAAACAAAACTGTATGTAAAAATATAATAAAAGTTATTACAAATTTTTTCATAATTTTAATGTATCACAGCGAAACGTTTTATAACATTTTTTTTCTGTGTATCATTTTTACCTTCTAACCTAAAAATATACATTCCTGTAGCAACATCTTTTATGTCCCATTCAACAACATGTGTTTTTCCAACATCTTGTTCTTCAAACTCTAATTCACTGCTTTTCCATACTAAATTTCCTGCAATATCATAAACATAAACTTTTATTTTTGCAGGTTGGTACAACAAAAACTTGAAATATACTTTATCTCCTTTAGCAGGTGATGGAAACGCGTATACATATTCATCTTTAAAAATCTCTGATATAGTTGCTGAATACTCAACAACTGTATACAAACCTAATTGATAAACCTGTGCTTCAACGAAGTTTTTTTGAACATCAACTTTTGAAGTGTCCAACAGCCGCCATGTTTTTGTTTCATCGTCATACCATGCTATACGTAACATGTTTCTATTTACATTTTGTACATCTTCATCTTTATAATAAACTCGTATAACAACAGGTGTCTTAAATTTTATCCCTGAAGGCAAAATCTGATACACTACATTTATAGATTTTGAATTTTCAAGTTGTACTTCTTGTTGAATTTTTTTTATTTGTATTTCAATAGCAGAACTTAACGAATCTTTTGCAAAAACTAACTCTAATTTTCTATTATCTTTTGTGAAAACCAAAGTTGTTTCTTGACCAGGATTAACTTGTAGTCTATATTCTGTAGTAACACTTTTGCTCTCTGAATGTTCTGATTCATAGCCATAGACATTTACTGCTGTTATGTAATAATAATAAACTTCCTGTGGTTCACAATCTTCATCTATATAAAATGTTGTTTTAGAAATCTGTTTCAACAGATAAAAATTTTCTTGTGTCTTTGACGATTTATAAATTTTATATCCTATAACACTATTTTCTTCTGTTGGCAACCATGAAATTATAATTTGTATTTTATCAGGCAAAATTCTTTGATTTATTGACAACCCAGTAGGTTTTTTAGGTACACCATCTGCAAACGGTATAACAAAAACTGGATATGTACCACCTGATTCATTACCATTTTTATCTACTGCTGTAAGATAATACCAATAAGTATTGTTTGGTAATACAGAACTATCAATATAATATGTTGTCCCAGCAGAAACCCAAGAATAAAACATAAAATTTTTCCCATCAACACTTCTATAAATTTTGTATTTTACAACATCGTTTGCTCCTCTACCATCATCTTCTGAAAGAGTCCATATAAGGATAATTTTTTTACCATCATCGTTTGGATAATCTATAGCAGTAAGATTTGTTGGTGGTTGTGGCGGCTGTGTGTCTATATAGACAGCATCTGCTACAGAATATGCAAAAACTATATCAGTTGGTTCTGATTCTAACCCGTGTTGGTTTACGGAGGTAATATAATAATAAAATGTTGTACCTATAGGACAAAATGTGTCAATGTATGTATAAGTAGTTTTATTTACATTATAAAAATAATATGTTAGATAAAAACTTAACCCATCTGAACTCTTATATATTTTGTAACCAACAACTTTTGATATTTGAGATTCTTCATCTAAAGAATACAACCACATTAGAGTTATATTATCTCCAAGATCTTCTGGTGTATCAAACGCAGTGATACTTCTTGGTGGTAATGGTTTTGTCACTGAAGAAATAAAAACAAATACTATATCTGTAGAATCTGATTCAACATCGTAATTATTTACTGAAGTTAAATAATAATAGTATGAAACATTGTTCAAAATGTTATCAATATAATAATACACGGTTGTATCCGTTTTGTTTATAGTAGCATATAACACAAAGTTTGCTTGTGAACCTACTTTTCTATATAGATTATAAGCTTTGAGATCCGTTTGTTCTTCTGTCGTTTGTTCCCATTGCAAAACTATTGTTGAAGAAGATACATATCTTGTATATGTCAACAAACTAAAATTCTCTGGCTTTTGAGGTTTAGTTGTTGGTGGGACAAAAACAAGTTTTGGTGCGCTAAAAACAGATTCAGATCTTTTATCTTTGCTAGAAATTATATAATAATAAGTAGCACCTGCTAATGGTGTATCAAGATAAAATGTTGTCCCTTTTGGTACATAAGTTATAAGTTGATAATCAACATTGTTTGTAGACCTGTAGATGTTATATCTCACGACATCGTTATTACCAGAAGAATCGTCAAACGATTTTGTCCATGTAAGTAAAACTTTAGTTTTATCAACCAACATTGCTGTAATATTTGTTGGTGGTAATGGTGAATTATCTATTATTATGTTATTTATTGCGAAATCAGTAGTATTTAACCTCAGTCTTATAGCATATTTACCATCAAGAATACTGTCTGTAGACCATAAAAATTCATTTTTATCTTTCAAACTTCCTGTTGTTATTTCAACCCATCTATTGGAATTCATATCATAATATTCAAGATAGAATAATTCATTATTATATCCTGATGAAAGTATTGTTACTGTAGTTTTATTTATTACGACATCATCATAATCCGGATTTTTTATTGATAAAAATTTATCAAGTTTGACACCGTAAAACTTACCTGAAACTTCAGAAAAATACATCCACCCGTTAGATATCGCTGGTGAACATACTATTGGTGATGAAAAATTATATTCTGCTAAAACTTCTCCTGTTAAAATATTTATTGCATAAAATTTGCCATTATTTGTACCAATGTATGCGATATTATTAGAAATAGATATAGCTGAAGTTAAATTATACGATTGCTGTGGAGTTTTATCTACAGTTATATCTTTCCTCCACAAAATTTGTTTTGTTGTAATAGATATACATAAAATAGTCTGACTTGAATATTTTATACTGTTTTTCTCCCACAACGAGGTTGGATAAATGTTTACCAAAATTTTATCTTCAAAAACAGCGACTGAGTTGTTATCTGTAGCAATATTTGTTAAAGGTCCTGTTGACCATAGAACTTCACCATTAGTTTTGTCTAACACATACAAACTTCTTTCAATATCGCCAGCATAAAGATAAATTTTGTCTTCTTTTATTGCTACAGATGTTTGGTTGAAACAACTTGAAAACATTTTTGTCCAAATAAATCGTTGTGTTTTTAAATCATAACATCTTAAAAGACCATCGTTTGTTGTAAAATAAATTTTTCCATCAGAATAACTTATTGAAGAATAACTAAAGCTTCCTAAATCTATCTGTTTTATTAGACTACCTGTTATAGCATCAAGTATATAAAGTTTGCCATAAGGAACACCATCAATTTTAGGTCCTGAGACAAAAATTATCCATGGGTTGTTACCTTCAGCGACTATTTCTTCATCTTCAATAATTATTGGCGAAGAAACTGATTTACTTTGTGTATCATATGTCCATATAGGAGCACAATCTTCATCTAAAGAATAATATTTTTTGAAACAATAAAGTTTTCCATCAAAAGATAAAACATAAACATAGTTGTTCCAAACAACAGGTGTGCAGTCAATTTTACCTGAGGTTGAGTATTGCCAAATAACTTCGCCTGTATAAGCATCTAGTGCCCATACGGAATTATCTCTTGCAGCAAAATATACAATATCATCTTTTACTACTGGTGAAGCAACAATTTCACCTTGTATTTCTATACTCCAACCAACAGGTGTAGGTGATGGTATCGCAACTTCATATTTTGTTCCTGTCCTTTGATAATCAAACCTTAATGTAGGCCAACTGGAGGTATAAAGAAAGCTGTATATTAACAATGTTGATAAGTAAACGAGTAAATATGTGAATGTGTTTAAAAAATGTTTTGCCTTCATATTTTTGTATTAATAATTTTGTTTATTCTTTAAACATATTAACTTTGCTTGAATAATCTCCGATTATTATAGTATTGTTAATAAAATCAAACTCTATATTGCTTGTAGGTACACTATCTAACAGTATTGGATAACCACTTTGTAATTCTTTTGTATATTTATGTATAGAATACAATAAACCGTCTGTAGTTGTAAAGTATATATAAGGGCTACCAATTAATGTTTTCCATATATACACTTGCTGTACTACAGGCGATTCTGTAGGATAAAACCATATTATTTCACCACTTCTTGCATCAACTTTATATACCCCATTATCACAACTTATATACAATAATTTGTTTGTACTATCAAATACCATATTATTAATTTTGCTACTTAATTTGACATCTGTCCATCCTACTGGAACAGAACTTAATGTTAAACCATATCTACAATACAAAGTTCCGTCTTCAGTACCAAAGTATACATTTAAACTGTTAAGTGCTTGGTTGTAAAACCCAGCATCGTAGTATATATTTGTCGTTATCGCAGATGGAACTTGAGTTGATGAAAGTATACTACCATCTTGCAATGCTAACCTGTACACATAACCATTTTTTGTTCCCCACCATAAAGAACTTACCCCACTACCACCTTGTTGTGTAAACCCTTCATCAATTGACGGTGTCTTTACAAGACTTCCTGAAATTTGAACCGGTGGTGACCAAAAATCAGCAGCACCTGTTGAAATTTTGTAGACATAACCTGAGACAGTACCTGCATAAATTTTTGCTGGTAGTTCATAATAATATGCTGCCACTTCAGAAGTTATTTCATCAGATAAGGTTCTTACCCAAACATTTTTTGATATATCAGAAGATAAATTTTTATAAATCTTCCCATCTTTTGTCCCAAAGTAAATATATCCTGATTCACCTGTGAATTCATCACTTCTTATCGGTGAGAAACACGATGATGACGCAGTAAATGAAGAAAGCATAACACCTGTTGGTGATAACATAACAACTGTACCATCATCATAGAAAGAATAAATATTTCCTGTTTCATAGAAACGATATATATTATTTACTTTCACAACTTTACCTGTATCATAAGGCCATGATGTGTTAACAGGAGGTTTTTTCGGTCTAATTATTGTTGGGGAAGAGGCAGAAACTTCTTCAACAAAACCTGATGGTTGAACAACTTGTGATACAGAATCAACCCATAATATATTTGTTGTTCCTGCTTCAAGTTGTAATTTAAAACTATTTGGTGAAACAGTTGTTGCATAAGATGAAATTTTTACTACAAAATAATATGTTGTATAACTTTGTGGTAAAACTTCATCTGATGTATCTGGCACAACTTTTTGTATACCATTAACCAAATTAAACTCGTCTTTCAAAATTTTTGAAACAAAAATGTTATCTACTGACGGATAAAACTTACCATCACCATCTTTGTCTTTCACAATACAAATTTCTTCAAACAGATCTTTTGCTTGTTGCGTTGTAAGAGAATTTGAACCATCTGGTGATAAAAACTTAATATTTAATTCTGCTAAGTTTATAGAATTTGCCCATAAAGGTGATCTGTTGTTTAACAAAATTTTAAGTAAAGGATAATACTTTTCTTCGTTTGCATATGGTAGTGAAATATCTGATACAACAACATTGTGTATTGTTGCATCGTAGGAAACAGAAGAAATTATTATTTGTTTTGAAACACCAAATTCGTTTTCTGTGTTAAGCACAACTTTATAAATTGTAGATGTTGATAAAGTGTGCCCATCAACATCTTTAACTTCTACGCCAACATTTATAGTTGATTGTATAACAGAATAACTTGAAAGTGCAAATCCAAACTCGTCAAGTTTAAATATATGTGGTGAGTATTTATCTGGTTCACCACCAGTTCTTATAAACCAAATTGTATTGTTTACTCCTTTAGAATAATCTGTTGAAAACTCTATATCAAACTTAAACCTTCTTGGTAAAACAGTGTTGTCGGCTGGATAATAAACAGTATTTGATGGTAAAAGTGTATCATAATAATTTTTCCTTCCGTAGGATGCTTGAGAGTAAGTTATAAAATCAGACGCGTTGTTACCAGTATCAACACCATCGTATTTTCTTCCTATAGTTTGTGGTGAAGAAAGCCCTGCTTGTGCAGATTGTGTATATGTTGTTAAAACACCATTTGAGTTGTAATACAACTTTGTTGTCCCTTCAAATGAGACCCTGTCAATTGTTTGACCTAAATTGTTTTCTAAAACAACAAAGTCAGACAAAGATAATCCTTGAGAACCAAAGATTTGTGTGTATGTTAAACCTGTATCTTCATCAGTTGATGAAAAATCAATACCTGAGATGAAATAAGGATATAACTTTCTTGTAAACTTTAATTTACTTCCAGATGAATTTCTTATATATCCAACAAATGTTATTGTAGAGTTTGAGTTGTTGTAAAGTTCAACAAATTCTTCTGATGATGCGTAGTCAACTTCGTTAATTTTTACTGATGATGTAACATAGTTTTTATATCCTTTTGTTGGTGTTGGGTCAAATTCAAAATAATCTCCACCATCAACTATCCTTGCAAAAGAAACATCTCTGTTGTGTGATGGATAAACAATACTGTTAACTACTAACCCTTGCGGATTCTTTAGCACAACTGAAGTTGAGATTGTGTTGTCAAAATTGAGTCCATCAATTATGAAAGTAGCAAAAGAACCAATAGTATCAGAAGGAGAACCAGTCCAAACAACATTGTTGTTATATACAAGTTGCCATCCGTTTAATGATACACTATATGGTAAATCATTATAAAGTTCAACCCAGTCAGAACCAGCGCTGCCATAAGCATATACTTCGTTTATCCAAACGTTTCCTCTTGTTGGTCTACAAGATATTAGGTTTGACATACTCGACCAGTTGTAATAGAGATTTGGTGGCGATTTCACCAAATCTCTACATTTTATTCTAAAATAATATGTTGTGTTAACATCAAGACCTGTGATTGTAGTTGTTATTTTTGAACCTTCAGGTTGTGGTGTAATGTTTATATACAAAGTTGGTGCTTTTATGAAATCATTTTCTGTATTTATCGGATAAGTTGCTATCTTTATCAAGTAATCTTCAACAAATCCTGAACCTTCATCTTTTGGTACAATCCAAGAAAGATTTATTGTCCCTCTGAACGGTCCTTCTAAACCAGTAAGTGTTGTTATTGCAGAAGGTGGTATCGTATCTTTTAATATTTTAAATGCATCAACAATTGTTGAACTATTTCCTGCAACATCGTATACACGAACTGTGAAATAATTTGTACCAGAAGGTAACAATGACCAATCAGTAGATGTTATACTCCAGTTTGATGTATAACTCAACTGTCCAATTGTACCTGTAATCTGTGTTGTTGCAACAGAACATATATAATACGCAGTTGAAAGTAAAGAAAGTCCTGGTTGGTCAGCAAAATCAATATCTATTATCGCAGTTGGATTTTCATTATACCATATTGTAAACGAACCTGAAACAAGGTTGTTTGTTATTGTTGGCGGTTGAGTATCTTTTAAAACATAGAACGCGTCAGTCAAAGTTGTGAAATTCCCTGCACCGTCAAAAATCCGTAATGATACATAAGTTTTACCTGGTCTTAACTGTTGCCAAGTTGCATCTGTCAACTTCCAATTATCTGTGTAAACATCTGTATTAAGACCAACAAGTTCGTCAGACCAGTCGCGGTACACTCCTATACCACCAGCAGTTGTTGCAAGCCGAGTTTGAACTTTTGCCAATCTTGACCCGCCTGTGTCAAAGAAGTCAACATCATATGTTGCATAATTTGAATTACGCCATACATCATCACCTGTTTGATTATTAGCATAAGTTGGTGGGATATTATCGTGTCTATCTAATGCTAACATAAAGAATTCATACGACGCGTTTGAACCTAACGCAGTTAATGCAGTTCCACCAGCCCAGCCAGAACCTGTCCAGTTTATTGTTCTTAAAGAAACTGCTCCAGCAGCACCTGCGTTTGCTGCAACTAAAACCATCTTGTTTGAGTTTGGGTCTGGTACAAGTTGTAACCATCTTATATCAGTGTTATTTCCTAAATCATAACCTGTGTATTGACTCACAGCTGACCAACTACCAGCTGACCAAATAGAATAAGAAACATATCTTGCAGGCGCAGCTGATGGAATTCCTACAGCAATACATCTTCCTGTATCTTTTTCCCAAGCAATATCTATAAGTCGTGTAACTCGTTCATCCATATTTGCATTTAAAACAGTAGCAGCAGGCCATGTAGTCCCATTCCATACTGATACAAGCCAGTCAACTGCACCAACTGCATCTGCACTTAATAATGCCATTGCGATATTGTTTGAACCAGATTTTCTATCTGAAGCAAGTTTTATCCAGTTGATCCCAGTACCTACACCAGACAATGTTGGACCTGGAACGTCTATTACTGACCACAATGATGCTGTAGAAGACCACATTGCATATTTTGTAGTTGTCCCTTGTCCCCAAAGAATTATACAATTACCACGGGTGTTCTCCCAGGCAACATCAAAACATTGGTATACAGAAGTATATGTTACATTTGTTCCTGTAGTTAATGTTGCAAAATTTGTCCAGGAAGAACCATCCCATCTGTATGCAAAAAGTTTGTTGTTAGAATCTAAAACAATTAACATAATTTCGTCTGTAGCAGGTCTTGGTTCTAATCTAACCCAACGAATAAAACCAGTACTTCCTGAAATTATAAGTTGTGTCGGTGCTGTAACCCAAGCTTGTGCTGTAGATGACCAGATCCTATACCATACTTGCCCTGTTAAACTACCAGAACTAAACACAACAACTGCTCTACCTGTTGTTTGCTCATATGCTATATCTACACAACGATATGCTGCATTCGCAGAAGCAATTGTTGTTAGAAGTTCAGGTGTACCCCAAGTTCCTGCTTGACCATCATAACGCTGTATATAAATTGCACCGTTTGATGACAATGTTGCAAGAAGTTTTTCATTCCTTACAACAGGACATGCACGTAAAACAGACCAGTATATTGTTGATGCAGTATTGTTTGCATTATATGGTCCTGACCAAGTTGCCCCAGATGCTGTTGTTTTGTAATATTTTGGGTATGCAAGTGTTCCTTCTGCATAGACAAAGATTCCGTCAGCAGGACCTGATGGTCTTGCTTGTACTGCAACTGTGTTTGATATTACAGAATAGTTTGGAGTTATTGCATCGTCATAAGCCTTTATTGCGAAATAATATGTTGAACCTGGTGTTGGCATTGAAAGTGTCTTTTCTTCTAAAGAACCAGGTGGTAAAGGTGTCCATGATTGTGTGTATGTATAAACCCAACTTGCTTCCCAATCTGATTCACCAAAAGGTGAAGTCGCATATTTTACAACATAGCCAGACGCAGTACCAGTTGATAAACCATCATCACCAACTGATATCCAAGAAAGTTTTACCTCGCCAGGGTTTAACTCCTCAGGTGAAGAACCAACCAAAGTTGTAATTTGTGCAGGAGGTATTCTTGTAGCCCAAGTTGATGTTGTCGCAACATTTATCGCGTAATTATTTGCTTTATCCTGTGGTAGAACACCAATCCAGTATGTTGCACCTTCAACAAGTCCTGTGATATTTACAATTTCTGTTATTGAAGGTTGTTGCGGCGATGGGACATAAAATGTTGTACCACGAGATAAAAAGTCAAGTTTGTCAACAAAATTGTATGTTGAGTATTTCACAAGATAAAACTTACATTTTATATTTTGTGGGTCAGAAATTGTATCATCTGACGGAGAAGTCCATCGCAACTTTATACTTCCGCCAAGTTCACCTTGTGTTGAAACTAAATCAGTTATATTATTCGGCGGTATTGTGTCTTTTAAAACTTTGAAAACATCGCTATATGTTACACTATTTCCTAAATCATCGCTACACCATACTGAAACATAATTTGTCCCTGGCTGTAAGAGTTCAAAATTTATCTGCCAATCAGTATCGTATAAATTTTGTGCTGTAGCAAGGATAAAAATTGTTGTCCAAGAGATAAGTTGTGAACCTAAAAAGTTTGGCTGGGTATAAACCGTGTATGAAGCAATCTTTACTCCGGAACCATCGTCTTTAAAATCAACATTAAACAATTTAGAATAGTTTATCCATTGTGGTGGTTCTGGTTCATTATTTATAACTGACGGTGCTGCAGTATCTTTCTTAACATAAAATACATAAGTTGAATAATCAGTAGTGTTGCCAGCCATATCAACCGCGCGGACAAAGACAAAGTTGTATCCCTGTTGTAAAGCGTCCCAAACAGGAGATAAATCCCAGTTGTCAGTGTAATAAGTAGTTCTTGTTGGTAAAGACCAGTTGAATATTGTCTGCCAAGAAGTTAAAGGAGTACCAAAAGCAGTACCATCAGGATTTGTTGATGGATAAACAATATATTGAGCATAACCTAAACCAGAACCATTAACAGATGGTAAATCAAAGAAGTCAACATCATAGGTTGTTGCCCCAGTTTTACACCAAGTGTCATCACCGGCTTGATTATCAACGATATATGGTTTTGTAATATCTACTGTGATTTCTGATGAAGTTGAAATTGAATAATTTCCTGCTTTATCCTGTGCTTTTACTCGCCAGTAGTATATGAGTGATTGTGTGAATGTGTAGATGTGTGAATGTGTAACAACTGAAGTTGAATAATATATCTGTGTGAAATCAGAAATAGTTGAAATTTCTAATAAATAATGAGAAATACCAGCAGGACCTATATCTTCTACATCTGACCATTGGAATGTTATATTTGTAGAATTTGTCCTTGTATCATTTGATGGAGATAAAAGTTGTACAACTTGTGGTGATGAAAAATCAACTATAAATGTCCAAGTTGATGAGAATTCAGAATAATTCCCAGCACGGTCTTTTACTTTTATTTTCCAGAAGTATTTGTTTTCAACAAAATCTGTTGTATGTGAAGTAAGTGTGGTTATAGTTGAGTACCATAGAGTGTCAAAAGTTTCAGAAGTTGAAACTAAAAGTTCAAATTCTTTGATACCAGCGGGTCCAAAATCTTGTGCACTCCAAGTAAATGTTAATGTTTTATAATTTGTTGCAAAATTATTTATTGGTGAAACTAAAATAGGTATCTGCGGTGGTATGGTATCAACAATTATACTCCAAGTAGAAGAAATACGACTATAATTCCCTGCGCGGTCAACTGCGAATACGCGCCAGTAGTAGGTTGATGAGTAGATGAGTGAATTGGTGAATGGGTTAATGAGTGTATTTGAAGAATAATATAAAATTGCAAAATTGTTTAATGTTGAAATTTCTAATCTATAATGAGAAAGACCAGATGGACCATTGTCAGAAACTGTTTCCCACTCAAAAGTTATTGTTGTATAATTTGTAGTTGCACCATCTAATGGTGCGAGTAAATTCGGCGCAGATGGTGGTGTTGTATCAATAATTAGTTCATAGTACACAGACCATAGTCCATAGTTTGAAGCATTATCAACAGCACGGACACGCCAATAGTACTTCCCTTGAGGTAATTGGTAGGCGCAGGCTTCAGCCTGCGTAAATCCAGAAGATGTCCATACTGAGAAATCAGATGTTGTAGATATATAAATTTCGTATCCATAAACTCCTGATGCAAAGTCATTTGATGGTTCCCATATAAAGTTTAT
>Ga0272449_1000580_pt1 | contig 43012 bp, 61 predicted proteins | sample YNPCB0241_FD_198679 | JGI IMG/M metagenome (GOLD analysis project Ga0272449, IMG submission 198679) | Hot spring sediment microbial communities from Yellowstone National Park, WY, United States - YNP-CB-024-1 | ecosystem: Environmental > Aquatic > Thermal springs > Hot (42-90C) > Sediment...
CCCCCAGCATATAAACCATTCCGACGAAAAAGGAGCCCCAGTGTTTGCAAATGAAAATCGGTGACAAAAAAAGTAAATCTTATATTCTCTGAAGTAAAAAAATAAACCGGTTTTCGAAGTGGTTGAGAAGGGTCTGGAAAGGGTTGCATGCGTTTTCAGGGTTTTAGGCGACCCGTCGTCTTTGACGATGCTTTGCAGTGCTGCGAAAGGGTTCAGAAGCGGGTTGCAGTTTGCAAGGAAGCTTGGTTTAACGCCGAGAAAGTATTATAGGTGTTTGAGGAAACTTTGCGAGCTTGAAGTTTTAGAGTGTAGGGTTACGTTGAACGCGAACGGCAAAGACCACTTTTACGTTTTAACACCTAAAGGCAGGCGTATCCACGAAATGGTTTTCAACGACTTCCAATCCCTCTTAAACAGTGAAAGCATAGAGTTTGAAAGCGTAGGCTACAGCAGAGTGGGCGTCATAAACAGCTATGAGGACCTCGTTAAGGTTACGGTGAAGCTGGTTGGTGAGGCTAAGTCGCAGGTGCTGCTGGCCACGAGGTACCTTGACCTTCAAGTGTCCCAAAGCCTTATGTATGCAGTTGCAAGGAACGTTGAGCTTAAGTCAGTTACAAGCGCGGCTTTAAACCTTCCCCAGTTCATGAAGCTTTTAGGCAGCTTCGCCAGAAACATCCGTCCCAACATCCTTAAAATCCCAGGCATCGCAGGGAAAATGGACAACTACAGGGTTGGAAACGTCCCAACATCCTATCTCATAGTGGACGGCGAAACAGTTGTATGGGAGCTCCCCACTGAAAGTTTCGAGATGGCTTTCATAAGCCGGGATAGAAGGGTTCTTGAAACCTTCAAGAACAACTTCTGGACGCTTTGGAAAACCGCTTCGCCGCTTCCACTGCCACTGCATGGCGGCGGAGGGCTTTCAAATCCACGCCGTTGACAAGTGGGGCTTTCAGGGGGAGGGGCGCCGTGAAGGTTTGGAGGAAGCTGAAGGATTATGTTGAGCTTATGAAGCCCTTTAGCCGTTCCAAATCAACCCTATACTACGGTTTAACTTCGCTTATGGGAAGCGCCTTAGCCTCGCCCCACAACCTACAAGTGGCGGAAACGTTGAAGGCCACGTTTTCATCTCTACTCGCCGCCTTCGCAATCTACGCCTTAAACGACGTATGCGACGTTGAAGTCGACAGGATAAACGCTCCTGAAAGGCCTCTTCCCTCCGGGCGCGTCAGCATAGTCGAGGCTGAAGCCCTCGTAATCGCGCTTTTCACGTCTGCCCTTGCATTAGCATCAACTGTTAACCCGTTGACCCTCGCTTTCACAGCAATTTTTTCCGCTCTTGGAGCAGCGTACTCGGTGCCGCCCCTAAGGCTTAAGGACGGATGGTTCGCGGAGGTCTGCTGGGGTCTCGGAATAGCTGCAACCGTGCTTTGTGGAGCAAGCGTAGCCGAAGTTAACATGTCAGCAGCGATTGCAGCAGCCATACTCGCCCTGCTAACGGCTGGTTGCGGCATGATAAAAGACCTTAAAGACATGGAAGGCGACATGGCCAAGGGAATACGCACAATTCCAGTATTGATAGGCGAGGAAAAGGCGGTGAAGCTTATGACGGCCACGTTCACGGCGGTTTACCCATTCCTGCCATTATACGGCGTAATCTTCTACGGCTTCAACATCCCATACACAGCGTTGGCCACGCTTGCAGCTGCAATCTTCGCATACAGCCTTCTTCTACTCAACAAATCCCCAAAAAACAAAAGCCTCTACAGGAAAACATACAAGATACAGGCAGCGTCGGGCTTCCTCCTCAACATAGCCTTTCTACTGCTTGGAATTTGACACTCTCCACGACTGAACGAAGTCGGGAGATTCTTGCTTCTAGAGTGTTCATTGGGTCGGTTGTTCACTGCCATTTTAGGCTCCCACCTCATCCTATTCCACCTTAGAAGCAGGGGGTACGAGAGAGGAGTGGACTAAGGAATTTGAAAAGCGAATCCAGCAAACCTAAGACCGTTTTGGACGCAAAGCCCTTGGTTAAGCTTTTTGCACAGGAAGAAGGTTGGGACGCGGTTCAGAAGATTTTGTCTCGGGTTGAAGCAGGAGATTTAGAGCCAGCGATAAGCGTGGTTACGCTAACGGAAATCTATTATAAGTATATGAAGGAAAAAAGAGCGGATCTGGCTGAAGAAAGAACGAATCAGCTTATATGCGCCCTGCATCTCCATGGAAATTCCGCTTGTCCTGCGTGTACTCCTTCTGCTATATGCGCATGCCATTACATCATTTTTTCCTGAATATATCGGTGGTATTCTTTCATAACGTTTCTGGGAATGGGGTTTTCAATTTCTACATCTTTGACTTTCTTTGTCAGTTCTTCGTCTATTGTGTATATTTTGTTGATTCCAAGCTCCTTGGCCAGCTCTATTAGGTAGCAGTCCCATGAGGAAATGCCTAGGTCTGATGCTGAGGCTATGGCTTTTTCGGCGACTGCTTTCGAAAGGTTCCCATAGAATGCTGGGGATTCTAAAGAGAGGGTTTTTAATAGAGCCTTTGCCACGTGGCTGCTTCTAAGTTTCAGGTATCTTGTCATGACAATGTAGGCTCCCAGGTAGGTGCTTACGGGAACTAGGATGCGCTTTTTAAGCGTGAGGGCATCCAGCAAAAGTTGGGCTGCATATTTACGTGCAGGGTTTCTGAAGTGGGCAAGAACTATGATGCCGACGTCAGCTAATGCCTCGAACCCCAATTTTGCGGAGCGCATATTCCCTGTCAACGTATTTATCCTCACCCTCAACTTTCACCGTGTCAAATTCGAGGCTTGGAGCTATTTCCTCCAGATCGGCGAAGGCTTTGTGGATTGAGTCAACCGAGAATTTTTCTAATACAACCTTACCTCCCACAACCCTGCAAACAATTTCCGCTTCTCCATCTATACCGAGAGCTTTCCTAACGTCCTTCGGGAGAACCGTGCGACCCTGCTTATCAACCTTAACGGTTACTTCCATATTTAACGCCATTTATTCCATAAAAAATGCCACACATATAAAAGTTCCGCACACCAGGTTTCTTATGTCCCCCTTAAGGAGTGCCCACGTATCCCAACAACTTTCCTCCTTCACTCACACCGGACGATTCATGCGCGCGATATAGGAGAGTTGGAGGCGAGTTATGGACTATCTTGAGAAGGAAGGCCAGGCTCCTAAGGCATTAATTTTCAATTAAATATAACTTACCTTCTTCTAATGTGTACACAAAGTTTGCGCGCTAGGATGTTGCTAAATTGGTTAAAAATGGTTTTTATTCTTCTTTTAGGATTTGGGGGCAGTTTTGGGCTTCGCATCTGCACTTGACTTTCTTGCAGTATTCGCCTTTCTCAAACTTGCAAAGGTGTTTTAATCCTTGGAATGTTAGGCTGACGATGGTCGTTTGAGGTTCTTTAATGGTTAAGGCTATCTTATGGCTTATTTTTGGAGGTAATGAATAGACGAAAACTGGTCTTCCCTGCCTTTTAATGGGCTTTTTATCCTTGACAATGAAGCCTTGCCTTTCCAAGCTGGCTAAATGCGTTCTCAAAGTGTTATGAGAAAAATCAGCATCCATTAAAAGCTGCCGGAAATCCCTAGGTCGCCCATCCATAAGGATGTTTAATATCCGCTTATCAAAGGAGTCCATATCAAGCTTAAAATGGAAAAAGAGGAATAAAAACCATTTTACACCAAATTAGCAACAAGCTAGCGCGCACACTTAAAATTGGTTTTCGGAGGCTTTTGAGGTGTGTCGTGTTTCCAGTGCACCTGGTGCACCAACGGTTTTTAGAGTAGCCCCTTTCTTCGCTTGATGATAAGTTCCCTTGCTTTTTCCGTGTGGTTTAGGGGTGATTTGAAGAAAGCTGCGAGGATGGCCTCAACAACCTCGGATTGGCTAGGCTCTAAGTATCTTGAGGCTTCAATGATAGCATCAATCTTCTCTAAAAGTTCCCTTTCCAGCGAAAAACCAACCTTAACCTTAGACCCCATAGGTGCACCTGGTGCACCGCTCTATAAAAACCTAACGAAAAAGCAAAAAAGCGACCAAAACCGCCTAATTTTTTGTCACTCATGCGCGCGGCAGCCTCAAGCCAAGTCTAAAATAAGCCTAAAATAAGCCCTCATAACAAGCCTAAAGCAAGAAGACGCTTCCCAAAGCTAAAAACAGGTTAAAAACTAGCCAAAACCCTGAATATTTTGCCAGTCATGCGCGCGCACGGAGGCGGCCTGTGTTTAGCCTATATTTAGGACGCACACTGCGTTCCTATTCGCCTCTAACCTGCAGCAGAGGCATTTAAAGAGCCTTCCTCCAGTTATTATGTTTTCAGAGTGGCAGAGTGGGGTTTTAACCTATATAGGTATATATAGGTCTTGGTCTTCACCAGCCTCGTCCGCCTCACGAGTTCATAGGCGGCCCGTCATTACCCTCCGCCCCTGTCAGGAAGTACCCACCCGCTCATCAGCCTTCCACGTTGCCGAGGAAGCCTTAACGGGGAACTCCCTCCATCTTCAGTTCGGTATGCTCTGTGACGCTGTGCATGTACCCCTCATCCGAGGTCTTTGGTCTTTTGCTATCACCTTACTGCCCATGCACCCGCCAACTAATTAATGTTCGCGCGCGCGTCCTAAAACTCATATAAACCTATCTATTTTGAAACTGCTGTCTACGGCATTTTGATGTCTCGCCCGGAAAGCTTATTATGGTTTTCTGCGAATACACCTTTAATGATGTTGAATGATGGATTTCCTTAGCACGGGAATCAGCAACCTTGACATGTTGCTAAACGGCGGGTTGGCTAAAGCTTCCACGACGCTCCTCATAGGCCCCGCTGGCACTTTGAAGTCGTATATTGGCCAACAGTTCATGTATGCAGGGTTGAAGAACGGTGAAAGGTGCCTTTACGTGGGCACTCTTGAAAGCCAAAGCGACTTCGAGGACCAGTTGAAGCTGAACTTCGGCTGGGACGTAAAACCTTTCGCGAAGAAGGGGGCTTTTAAAGTTCGTTGACCTAAGCCATTTCTGGGCTTTCGAACCTTCACAGTTAAAAAAGCCCGTGGACCTGGCCGGAATTGCCGAGACAGTTTTCAAGGCTGTGGAGGAGACGGTCGGGGGGAGAATGTGCGTCAACACGCTTTCACACCTCTTCAACTTCACAGAAGACGCCCAAACCATGGTAAGGCTGATTTTGGGGCTGAGGAACAACGCCAGGAAAAACGGCTTAACCGCGCTCTTCGTTATGGATGAGGGAGCCCAGGAAAGAGTTGTCGAAGAGAACGTTAAATCCATATGCGACTACGTCTTAACAACATGCATCAAAAACAACGAGAGGAGGATAAGAATTTCCAAAGCTGCGACAAAGCATGGGCTGGAATGGCACAGGGGTAGTTTTTAGCATATCATTATGTACCGTTAACGACACATAATGACTTAGCCTCGAACTGCCCGCCCGCGCTAAGCGTGGGCGCTGGCTTACCCCCATCGCCAGTAGCCTGCGGGTTCTCACCGCACTCCCCACCCTTTCGCACCCAATCAACGCACGTGCTCATGGGTGGAGCGCTAGGCTCGGCGGGGTGCCCTGTGAAGGCGGCTGCGTTATCTGGGCCCGGCCTCTGCTCCCCACTGCCTTTCCTTCCATTGGTGGCAGCCCCGTAGGGATCAGCCGGGCCCCGATAACCGTAAATGGATGGCCAAACGTATCGCACGGGGACTTTGGCGCCTCCGACCCGTATCAGCATGGGCTCAGTCAGCCTTTCACCGTACCCGTAGAACCTACGTCCAATCACGAGGGCCGCAGCTTCATGCGGCGACAGCCCATAAGGTTTCGCGTATTTTTTCTCGCCTAAAGCTGACGTGTATGCTGGGTTTACGGTGAACACTGGATAGCCTTTCTTCCAGCATCTCGCCAGTAGGGTCCCCTTAAACTTCCTCCTCATGAACGCGTAGACTATGCGGTTAACCTTTCTTCCATAGTTCGCGTGGTTTCTGATGCCCAGGTTCTCTATGACGAATGTGGTTGCATGGTGCTCTTCGGCGAAGCCCACTATGCGGCTCACGAGCACGCCTATGATATTGTTTCTCTTCTCCCGTGAAGCGTATATCAACCTATCGTCCCGGAAGAACTTATGCGCTAGGAGGTTTCCATCCTTGCTGACGACGGTTGCGGCGAAGCCCTTCGGGTTAGCATCTATGGCCGTAACCCTATCTGGCACCGTTGAAAGCGGCGCGTTACTTATCTGGAAGCTAACGTGGACTAAGCGCCTTCCATTGTTCCTCACGATGCGGACGCTGTACGCCATCCCGGAGTTGAGCACCCACTCCAGGTATTGTTGAAACTTGGCTGGCACATAGAGGCTGAAGGTTTTCACCAAGCCCTTATAGCGCACCCTCCTTCCATCTCTTCCGACTTTAACCTCTTGCCTCGTGGGGAAGCGCACGTTAAGCCCGTACCTGCCTTCCTCACATCTTATTATTCGCAGGTTCGCGTTTCCCTTTTGGTTTGCTTGGCCTATGCTGTAGAGCTGGTTGTTTCTAACCTCGCGCCAACCCTCCTTTGAGAGCTCCCCTTTCATCATCTCCTCAAGCTTTCCTCTCCCTCCGAAGACCGTTTTTGGCACCGTGCCGTTCTCGATGTGTTTTGTATAGAATTTCTTCTTCTTTTTCAGCTTGGCAAGCTCACGTTCAAGGCTCTCGCGTTTCCCCTTTGACCTCGCCCTCTGAAGCTTTCCCTTAAGCTCCCTAATTCTGTCTTCGACGTCTTCAAGGTATAAGGGTAGGAGCTCACACAGGCCTTGAATCTGCGCCTCAGTCTCTCTGAGGGCGTGTTCGCAGTAGCGCCAGTTGAGCGGAAACGTGTCCTGCAGCGTTTCGATTATGCACCGTGGTGGCGCGTTCTTAAGTATGCAGTTATGGGCGGTACGCTCAGCTGAACATTGTGCACGCATGAGCCCATCTATGTCTGCTATGTCCTCAACGCTTAAGTTCAGCGGTTCAGCCGGCACTGTAAGCTGCAGCCTTAACCCCCTCCACGATTCGCTTATACTTGTGCGACCTTCTCCCATACAGCCTCGCCGAGAAGGATTGGACAACGGATATCATGTCTTCAATTAGCTCCTGCATGGCATCCTTTTTCACGTCGTCGAAGACGGTCTCTATTCTGGCTCCGTGGGATTGGGCGAAAAACGAGAGGTAATTGAACCCAAACCTCGTCAACCTATCCCTATATTCTGCCAAGATTATGTCAGCCCCTCCTTCTGCCAAAACCTTAAGTATCCTCGTAAGCTTCGGCCTTTTATCGTTCAACCCCGACGCAACCTCCCTAACTTCCTCAACCACGGTGTAGCCGCGTTGCATGGCATAGCCTCTAAGGTGCTCCAGCTGTCTGTCCAGATCGCCATCCTTCACCTGGTCGCGCCCGGAAACCCTGGCATATAGAATGGCCCTGTTCTTAGGCTGAGGGGGCTTGCCCATGATTCTAAGTATCTCGCTCTCAGGTATGCGGTACCTCCTACCAATCGTCTTAACAGCCCTTATTTTGCCTTGGTATATCCAGCGCTTCAACGTGATAAAAGAGATGCCCAGCCTCTCAGCCAGCTTCCTATTGCACGGATAATGACGCTCTTCCAACATGCGCGCGCGCCAACATCAAATAGGTAATAGACATAATTGATATTTAAAGATATCCATTATTTAAACTAGTCTGGAAGGCTCCTCCTCACGAGCAACGGCGTCGAAGTTGAGGTAATCCTTTGACGCTGATCAAAACTTTATAACCGCTCCTCAACTTTGAACTTTAATCGATTTTAAAACTTTTCTTCCGGCAAATCGTTTCGTCCTGTCATCGTACTCAATTAGGAAATCAATGTGAATGTTGTCGCCGACACTCTTCACCAGAGCTGATAGAAAACCATCCCTGCGGGACTTCTTGCAGTATATTCTAGCGAGCGGCACCTTGCTAACTATTTCTTTGTTCACGCTTCCTCCACCTGTTTTGTTGTGCGCTCATAGGTTTTCGAGCGCATTTGTTTGCCAAGCGTTTTGCAGTTGTTCCATAGGCTGCCAGCGACAGCTCAACGGTGAGGGTTAGCATGTTGTTTTCTATTGCGTGGAAGTTGCCGAATAGGAGTATGTCGTGGAGCATTATGAACTCGAGGGAGAAGGCAGCAAGCACCGTGCTTATCCCTAAGGCTTCCAGCAATAACACGACAAACGCCTTAACTTGCATCACAATAGCTCCAAACATCTAAACCGGGATGACGGGTTTGTGGGGCTGCACATGTACCTTTTGAGGAGAAAGGAGAAAGGAAAACTCTTTTGCAAAAGTTTTTCCATTCATGCGCAGCCTTTCCACCCCCGTCTCGGTTTCACTCTATACCACCGGAAACAATTTTTCGCGGAACGATTATTTCGCCCTCAACGACCTTTTCCTCTTGGACGCTGAGCTGCTGGCTTAGGTAGGCTTTGAAGTTCTTCGCCGCAAAAGTGTATTTGCAGATTTTTCCGTTGGACATTGCGCTTATGCTTAGGCCTTTCCCCTCCACCCATTCGAATGTTACTAAGCTGGCTCCCCTGCAGTTCTCAACGAAGTCAGCCCAACTCTCACATTGTAGAACAACAGGGTGGCGAACGTTTGCCTTCAACTGCTCCAGCTTGTCTGCGACGGCCTTAAGCCTCTCAACATAGCTGCTCAGCCTCCCCTCATGGCCTCTTAAAGCCTTTATGGCTAGGTCTAAAGCCTCCAGCCTTTCTCCTCCATTCACAGCCTCGTCCTCCTCAACCGCCTAGCCAACCGCCTTGCCTCCCTAAACTCTCCAGCCTTCACCAAGGCTTCAAGCGCAACCACATCCGCTAGTAGAAGCTGAGCAGAATCTCAAGAACCTTTAAAGCTTCCCCATGCGTCACGGCTTAACCCCCTTGCGCGCACCCTTCAGAGCTGTCATATTTGCCGTGCTTGCGAGGCGTCCTTAGTCTGCGGCGTTTTCTTTTTTCGTTCTCTTCCGCCTCGGCGAGGATGCGGTTAATCAGCTCGACGAGCTCTTTCTCCTCAGCCTCGGGCATCTTGCACCACTCATCCAGCTTCTCCTTAAACTCCGGATTCTCACGGGTTAACCTCTCAACCTCGCTGCATATCCACTCAGCCTGCTCCAGACTTGCAGGAACCAAATTCTTAACCAAAGCCTTAAACTCCTCCAAACCCACGCCAGCAGACCGCTTCTCCACCTTCTGAGACATAATTGTTGCTCCGACCGCCAAAAACGATTAATAAGATAACCACATATAAAAGTTATTGCACGCACCGACTGTTGAAGCATTTGGTTTTGACACGTTTCGCTTCCCACGCACGTTGAGGAAACGTTACTGAATAATTTGGAAGCGATGTTGGGTTAGGACGTGGTTTTGGGCAAGCTGTTTGCAGTAGCGCACTTTTAAAATAGCGGGTTTGGGCTTCCCGTGTAACCGCATACTCCTGTTCGCGGAGAATTAACGACAGGCAGAAACCATTCCTGCCCGCAGTTGTGTGTAGCTGCGCAGCGGTCGCACAGCCAACTGAAGCCCCAATCGCTTAGCGTGCATGATGTGCATGCTTTCGTTGCGTCCGCGCCGCAGACGTCGCATTTTATTGTTGGAGGTAGGTTTCTCGCCATAAGCAGTATTGGCTTTCTCCTCCAGCGTCCTATCCTTTCAGAGGCCACCCTGAGCCTGAGCGTCGTTGTGGTGCCGAAATCGTACTCGTGCTTGAACTTCGTTCCAGGCTTGACCACTTCCTCAAGCCTGAAGTCCATGCTTTTATCCGTCGGCTCGTTGGGCACCTCCATGTATGCTGCACAGTAATATAACTCCCCGTCAATTGTGAAGGCGCTGAGGTGCCCGCAGCACTCCAGCCAAATTTCCCTCAGAAAGCGGTCAAGGTCCTCAAGTTTGGAGTCCGCCCTCACATCCAAGTGAAGCCAATACTCCGGAGCACCTTCCGCGTCCACAATGATGTGGAAAAATTTCGTTCTTCCAGCAGCAGGATTCTGCATCTTCCGTTCCCTGCATGAGTCGATGTGCCTCCGCATGTTTCCCTTGCTAAAAATTCCTCCGCAGAACCTGCAAACTCCTCTTGAAGACAACCAGTTTCCCCACAATAAACTCGCTAACAAGATTTTAACTTTGTCGTGTCCTTTGAGTCAGTGTGGTGTAGATTTCTATGGTTTCCTCTGCGGCTTTTCTCCATGTGAAGTATTGCTGAACCCTTTTCCTCCCGTTTTCACCCCATGTTTTGGCGCGTTTGGGATCGCTTAGGACCTCCTTTATTCCCCAGGCTATGTCTGCGGGGTCCCCGCCGTTCACGTGGACGCCTGTTTGTTCAGGTCCTGAGGAAACCACTTGCACTTTTAGTCCGGATACTCCTCTTGCGCCGACTACTATGGGTTTTTTCATGGCCATGGCTTCTAGGCTTACTATGCCGAAGGGCTCGTAGAGTGATGGGAAGACGCATAGGTCGGCTGCCGCATAGTGTAGAATTCTCTCCTCTTCGGGGACGAGGTCGAAGCGGTAGACCACTCGGTCCTTTACGCCGAGCCTTCCAGCTGTTTCAGCTATGTCTTTCTGCTCCTCCCCCTTCCCCAAAATCACAAGCTTCGTTTTGGGGTAATCCTTCAAAACCATGGGCAATGCCTGGAGGAGGTTTCTCACGCCCTTAACCCATGTCAGCCGTCCCAGGAACAGGACCATGTTTTCACCTTCTTTTATGCCGTATTTTTCCCTGATTTTCGCCGCGTCTTCGGGGCTGCATTTGTCGGGGTTGTAGCGTTCAGGGTTAACTCCGTTCCAGACGACGCTTATTTTGGGCTCTGGCCATCCGTGTTGGATGAGGTCGTCCCTCATGGAGTAGCTTACGGTGATTATGTGGTCTGAGGCTTGGGCTGTTGCCCGCTCAAGGTGGGAAACAACTTCAGAGCCTTTGTCCCCGCTTCTCCCCCACTCAGTGCTGTGGACATGGAAGACTACGGGAATTTTTGTTTCGTTTTTGATTACTATGCCTGCTATGCTGCTCAGCCAGTCGTGGACGCATACCACATCAAACTTTTCTCCCTCTTTCTTGATTAGGTCGTTGATGAACTTGGTTGCGCTTAAAACGTTGTATATGAATATGTTGTTGAAGAAGCGTATGTTTGTCCCCCACCTCTTCAAGTCTTCAGCCACAAACATGGGGAAAACGTTGCTTGCATCCGCAATGAGAGGCCTGTGAACCTCAACTCCCCTGAAAATCTCCCTGGTGTTTAAGTCGCCTGGATTAAGGGTGAAAACCGAGACGTCGTGGCCAAGCTTCACAAACTCCCGCGTTACATACTCCGCGTAAGTGCCTAAGCCACCCACAAGCTTCGGCGGATATTCCCAAACGAAAAAACCAATCCTCAGCCGAATACCCTCCATTTAAATATTTTTTAATAAAGAAAAAATAAATATTCTGATTTAGACTTATACTAAAACAAAGACATGGTGATGGGGTGTCTCGGTTTGAAAACGCTTTGTATACGATGGTGAAGGGTTTACTGCCATACATTATCTTAGCCATTGTTGAAAGGGAAGGTGAAGTTAGCGTGTATGATGCTCTCAACTGCATTCACATCGAGTTTAACGTGCCTATGTCGGCGGCCACCATATACTCAACCATTTATAGGTTGGAAAGGCAGGGCTGCGTTGAAAGAGTTGAGGGTAAACCTAAATATAGGGTAACGGATGCATGCTTAGTTTTGCTTGAAAACGCCGAAAAAACCATGAGGGAACTTTTCCAAAGATAGAAGCTTTCCTCGTTGAGGCTAAAACTTGAAGTTTCTGAAGCAAATCAAGATGACGCGGGTTGAAACGCGGTCTGACGATGCTTGGTTTGACCTAAGCCTGCGGCAGCTGAGGAGAGGAGAGGTGAACTTCTATCGGGTTAAAGACTTTCTTACTGGAGAGTGGCTTTTTAAAGTTTGTAGGGACAGGGAGCTTGGAAAGGTTCTGGTTAAGGCTGTCAAGTGTCCTTCTGGTCCACGTTTCGCCCAGCTTGAGGGAAACAGCATGATTTTTCAGGAAAGCGCTGTTGAAGGCATGCTCTACGATGTTCTCTCTCTTGTGCAGGCTGATGAAAATGACAAGCTGAGCAGAAAAGTCGCCTCAAGCGTTGAGGAAATTCCAACAGTTATTAGAGAAAACTTCGCGGTAAAGACCTATGAGGAGGCAACCGGAAAAACAGCGCCTGGAAAACACTTAGTCACCCTCTGCAGACGTGAAGATGAAAAGGCTATGATAAGGCTTTTCCTGCTTGAAAGAGCTTGGACGATTTCGCCAATCAAGCCTGAAGAGAAGCTCAAAAAAGTAGAGGAACAGAAAATGGAAATGTCAAAAGGGGTTAGAAAAGAAATTGACACTGGACAGGTTTGGACGTGCCCTATCTGCGGCAGACAACATCGTTTAGTACATGTAGAAACGGAGAAGGCTGTAAGACACGCTCTTCGAAAGCGTAGTTAGAGTTGAAGTTTTGTCAAGACTTCTTCTGGTGTGAACTCTTGGCGTGATCTTACTGAGGCTTCTTCAACGTAGAGTTGAACCGCGTATTTTAGTGCTTCCTCGCTTACTGGAATGTAGTCGAAGCTGGATTGGAAATAGTTTAGAAGTGATGCGGAGCAGGCGAAGCGCATGGCTCTGTCTTCTAAGCGGGCGGAGAAGGTGACGGATTCTCTTGGGATCTGCTCTAGAATGGCGTTGCGGGCTTTCTCGATTATCTCGTAGGCTTTTGGTGTGATGAGCACCGGCTTTTGTGGGAAGCGGGCCTTAACTAGTGGGTGTTGGGTTTCAATAGCGTAGACTAGGGTTAGGTGGTCTCTAATTTTTTTCGCTCCCTTTTCAATGTCAATTTCACCGAAGGCCAGTTTGATTTGGCTTTGGGCTATTTCGATGAAGCGCTGTTTAGTAAGCCTGTGAAGCCTGCAGAGCATACGGTCCTCTACGGCGACGTAATTTGGGTCTTGAATTGTGACTTCGTAGCCTCTTCCGTAGGTGGCGACGTTGTAGTTGACGCTGAAGAAGCCGCTGAACTTGTAGGGTCCTATGACTTCGCGGTGGAGTTCATACTTGATTAGGCCGCGTTCCATGGCCAGCTTTAGGGGTTCAACCATGCCCTTGTACTTGAACCAGTCGTTAAATTCTGGGACGATGAAGTTGAAGGTGCGGCCAACGTATGCTTGGCCTATCCTTATGAAGCGGGCTGGGGTCATGCCTCCGGCGTAGCGGTTTCGGCCTGGGATGCCGTGGGGTGGAATCTTTGCGTCCGGTTTGCCCAGTATCATGTCTCGTGTGGAGAAGCTTTTGCCGGTTCCAGGCTCGCCGAATAAGGCTAGGTTCCAGCCGGTGCGCATGCCTGTTTTTCCGCGTTCATGGACGATTTCCACGTCGGCTAGGCTGTATTGCTGGGTTATGCTTAGGAGGCTGTCAAAGTATAGGACGGGCCCAAACAGTTTCATTAGGTAATCTGCGATGGCGGTTATTGAGAAGGTTTTCCCAAATTTGATTGTTGCGTCAAGGCGGTTCCTTAACAGGTCGCCTAGATACTGGTTGAGCTCGTTTTCCATTTTTTCGATTTCCTGTCTTTCCAAGGCGACGTAATCAACTTCGCCCTCTTCAACTGTAACGGTCTTTTGCGAAGCTGCTTCTTGTGCTCGTTTGGGAGGGGCTATGCCCAGCTCTAACTGAATTAGGGGGGAGGCTTCCTCCAAAATCCTCCATTCTTTGTAGCCGTTCCCACGGTATGATACAGTGACTATCTTTAACTTTTCAAGGTCAGCTACAATTGGCGCCGGGTCTATGCCATGTTTCAGGTTGGAGGCTATATCCCTCAAGCCACAGCCTTTTCCAGCTTCAAGGAAAGCTTTTAAGACTTCCAAGCCGTTTTTTCCATATTTCTTCTCTATTTGGCGAAGGCTGCTTTTGATTGTTTCCCACGAACCCTCGAGGGACAAGGCTCCATTTTCAAGTGTGTAGTGTTTGCCTCTAAAAACAACCCATCTTCGAGGCTTATGCGTGTCGAAAATCTCCTTAAGCTTGGCATCGCTGATTGTGGAGGCGATTTCAAAGGCAGCCTGCTCCTCGTCGATGCCCCAAGCGTTTTCGAAGCGTTCAAAATATGGAATGCCGAGTTTCCTGCCTATCTCGAAGAGTTGGTGGCGGGGAAAGGCGCGTTTCAGAAGGATCTTTCTCTCAACAACTTTATCTTCGACAGCCACCCTTAAGCCCTCCTAAGCATACAATTTGGTGAGGGTGTCCACCTCTTTTTGTCCTATCCAGCCCTCAGCCTTCAGCTCTTCTAAGCCTTTAATCAGTGTTTCCCTAAAATTTTGTCCAGCTAGGATGTTGGCTGAAGCTGCCGCTTGGCGTAGGACTTCGCTGAAGGCTTTATCCGACTTCTCCGTCTTTTTTAAGGCGAAATCCAGCATTCTCTCCAGAGCCTTGGACCTTGGCTGCTGGAAAAGCTTTATTCTCGAGGATAGTGTAAAGCCCATCAGAGTTTTTTTGAAGGCTTTCATAATGCCCTTTGAGCTCTTAACCCTAACTGGCGGGAATATTTGAAGCTGGGTTTCCTTTCCATTTTGGTAGCCTACAAGGTAGAAGGGCAAACATACTAGGGAGGCATCATCGGTTCGCCACGGTATTGCCAGCTCCTTCAGTTCTTTTTCCCTCTCCCTTTCTCTGTTTATGAGCTCTTCAATATTGTTTACAATTTTGGCTGTTGCATGCTTAAGCGTTTCCATCTCCCTTTGTTTAGACTCGATGTTTTCGTCGCGTTGGGTTTCAAGGCTGATTATTCGGCTTTTCTCCTTTTCTATTAGCTCCTGATAGCTGCTCCGCAGTTTTTCGATGTCGGCCTCGTTTTGCCTGCGTGCTTCTTCAATGAACTCTGCAAGGTCATTTATCCTCCTCTTCACTTCACGGATTCTGTTTTCGCAAACCCTAATCCTGTGTTCCCAGCGGGCTAAACCTACCTCGTCATTTCTCCGCCTGCACATGTCGCGTCTTCTAACGAAACTAGCCTTCTGCAACTCAAGCCTTTGCAGTTCACGTTCACGCTTTCCTCTTTCCCTCTCCTTCGCCTTCACTTCATTTTCCACAATTCTGTTCATCTTGGCGATTTCAGCGTCCCTTTCCCTCTCCAGCTGATCCACTTTCCTCTCTATGGTAGGCCTTAGCTTCGCTATTTCCCCATCGTAGACTTCACGTGTAAACTCAATCTCCTTCAAAATCATTTGTTCATGAAGGCTTACAGCCTCATTTAGCAGGCTTCTGACATATTCCAAACTGCTTATCTCCGACTGAACCTGCTTGTGAAGATGCGAAACCTGCTTGGCGCGTTCAACAGCCCCATGCACGTCAAGTTTTGGCGGCGTCAAAACCACAGAGACGTTTTCCCCAAACTGGGTGGAGGATGCTTCTCCCACATATTCAAAAACAGCAGACAGCAGCTCCCTGTCCGAAATTAAAGCGCCAACCTTAACCTCAACACTTCCAGCAAAGTCGACGAAAGTTTTCTCATGCTTCTCCAGGGAAGCCCAGAACCGTTTTCTATCGGACACCCCCCGCTCAACATCCTCAATGAAGGAAGCAACGTCAGGCAACGCTGGACACTTGATGATGGCTGAAAAAACACCCAAACCATCTATGACCAAAGAACCATCTTCCCAAGGAACAAACCACAAAGGATAATGCAGTTTAGATACAAACACCGTTTTCCTGTCCGCTTCGAAAAAACCCAATTTCCTACGCCTCGCCTCAGCCAAAAGCAAGACCGCCGCAACCTCCATGTTCAAAGTGAAAACTTCACACCTATCTTTAGCTGAAACCGCAAAGGGCAAAACCAAAGTGTTTTTAAGCATAACGCGCCTCCAACGTCTATATCTGAGTTTCAGTTATTAACTTTAATCCGTTGCGCGCATTCATCCCACCCGTTAATGGTGTAGGTTTTCTGACGAAACTTCGATAAAATTAATTATGTGCCATGAGTTAGGTCTTTTCAGGTTAGTGCAGATATCCTAAAAAGGGAAGGCCGTCGTAAATTTAAAGAAAAAGGAAAGTGAGAAAGCGGTGAGGGTGGTGAAGGGTAAGCCTCAACACTTGTTTACGCCTATTAGTGTTCCTTGTTACGATTTCGTAACTGAGGATGGTGTTAAGGGGAGGGTTACGGTTATTATTGCTCCAATAAGGCTTATGGAGTTAGAGGATGGAAGCCTAGGCGTTGGCTACGCCTGCAGCCGTGGACCCTACTGTAGATACTCAAAAACAGCAAAAGAACAATATGACCAAGTTGAAAGGCTAGGATAATTTTGTCACACAGAGTTACGCGCTCCTATGGAAAACGCCAATGGGAAGCGTTGCAGATGCCAGGCAGCACATCACTCCTGCAAGCCAAATAACGCTCTACTCCAACCTCATAAACTTTCTCCTTGATGCGCGCGCCCCTCAAACTTAAGGTGGAACTTTAAGCGTTCAAGCGTCAACTTCCTCTAATCTTTCAAGCAGCCATTTACGCCGTGATCTTTCCTGTGGTTTTTATGGAAACTCGCTGGGCGCTTAGGTAGACTGGGGGACATGGCAAAATTTTAATTTGGAGGCGAGATGAAGTTTGGGTTGACGTTTATCGTGGCTGGTGAAGCGCTTGGGCAAGGCGGAGTACAAGGTTGTGGGCGGCAAGCTTGTGAAGGCTCAGGTGGAGAGGAAGGATGATCGGATATTGAGGGTTAAGATCACCGGGGACTTCTTCATTCACCCTGAGGAGTTTCTTGAAGAGCTTGAGGAGGCTTTGGCTGGAAAGCTGCTTGATGAATCCATCCTGAAGGGTTTCATCAGGTCCTTGGCTGAAGGGAGGGGGGCCGTTTTGTTGGGGGTTTCGCCTGAAGACCTCGCAAAATGCATTGTAATGGCGGGTGAGGGTGATGGTTGAAAGGTGGCGCCTCTTAGACACGGGGCTGAACAGCGCCTACTACAACATGGCTTTGGACGAGGCCATAGCCGTCGCGAGGTCCAGGGGAATTGTCCCGAACACTTTAAGGTTTTTCAGGTGGGAGCCCTCGGCGGTTTCAATAGGATACTTTCAAAGCATGAATGAGGAGGTCGACGTTGAAGCCTGCAGGAGATTGGGCATAGACTACGTTAGGAGGAGGACAGGCGGGGGAGCAGTCTACCACGATAGGGATGGAGAATTAACCTACAGCATCGCCGTAGACGAGGATGACCCGCTTGTCTCCAAAGACTTCCAAAAAACATATGAAACGCTTTGCTCAGGTATCGTGCATGGTTTGAGGGTTCTTGGAATCCCGGCGGAGTTCAAACCAATAAACGACATTGTGGTTGGCGGGAAAAAGATTTCGGGGAACGCTGCAACCCGCGCGTTGAAGGTTGTGCATCAGCATGGAACCGTACTACGCCAAGTCAACCCAAAACTGATGTTCACGGTGCTTAAGGTTCCAAGCGAAAAAATAAGGGATAAAATGGTGAAGTCGGTTGAGGAGAGGGTTACCTCAGTGGAATGGTTCCTGAAAAGGAAAGTGGGCTTCCAAGAGCTGAAGGAAGCCTTGAAAAGGGGTTTTGAGGAAGCCTTCAAAATAGAACTGGTGCCCGGGGAAGTCACAGGCTTCGAGGAGGAGCTGGCCGAAAAATTGAGGCGTGAAAAATACTCCACAGCTGGGTGGAACTTCAGGAGATAGCCGTAATCAGCAGTTTAGAAATAGATAGGCTTATGAAAGTTTTAGGATGGTAGGATGGACATTAATTAGTTGGCAGGTGCATGGGCAGTAAGGTGATAGCAAAAGACCAAAGACTCGGATGAGGGGTACATGCACAGCGTCACAAAGCACACCGAACTGAAGATGGAGGGAGTTCCCCGTGAAGGCTTCCTCGGCAACGGGGAAGGCTGATGAGCGGGTGGGTACTTCCTGACAGGGGCGGAGGGTAATGACGGGCCGCCTATGAACTCGTGAGGTGGACGAGGCTGGTGAAGACCAAGACCTATGTATGCCTATATAGGTTGAAACCCAAAGAGACCTCTTGAAACGTGTCCAGTTTAAGCTCCCCCAGCCTGTTTGGAACAACCTTCAGAAAGTGTTTGCCTGAAGGGTGAATGTAGGTTGAGAGTCCAACAGGCTTGCCGTCCAATTTAAAATTTGAGCCGCAGCAAACCGCAACGCACATACCGCTGAAGACAAACCTCACAACCCCAACTTTCACCCCGCACAATCTGACTACACCTCCCTTAGAGGGCTTCCCTGACACGTGCACTCCAAAATACCCGTAATGAGGTATTCCACCGTCCAAAAAGCCGACCTCTCCATCCACATCCACAGGCAGCCCACAGCCTAAACCGTCATTTAAGCTGATTAGGGAGTACTCCGGCTTAGACTCGACGACAACCCCCCTAAGCTCTTCAGGCAAACCATTAACGGTGTCCAGCATAATCAGCCTTCCAAGCTTGAACCCCCCCCTGGCGCGGATGGGGTCTGAAGGGCTTCTAACCTCCACATGGACATGCGGATCCGTCCAAAAGTCGAAGAAACCGGACCTCAAAAGAAAGCCCAAAGGAGCGCCCACCCTCACAACGTCGCCAACCATGACATGCGGTTTCACATGGAGGACTTTAACCAACCTGTCAGGATTTTCAAGGCTGCGTAGCAATATAACATAGTCAAGCGTTGAAGCTTCAAAACCCCTAAAATTGGGACATCTAACAGCCCTAACAGCAACAACCTCGCCTTCAACAGGCGAAGGCGCTTCACAGCCGAAGCTTACACCTGGATAAACGTCGACAGCCGAGCAGCCTCGGTGAGGCGGATAGGGACTGTTAAAAAAGGAGAACCTTCCAACCGCCGGACAGTGAACCCTCACGCCTTCCGAGCAAGCAACAGCTTCCACACCCTCACCTTACAGTTCAACCATTTAAACATTCATTCAGAGCCCGCAGTCAACGTTAAACGATGTAGTCCCTCCTCCGCTTTTTATCAAGCTCTAGGGCCTCTTTCACCATTTTAAGGTCAAACTCTTCAAGCAAATCTGAAGCTTTCCGCCTCTTCCTCTTCAACTGCCGCCCTCCCTGCTAAAGCCAAGGAGAGAGCTCACACCATCCGACTAGTCATTTTGAAGCCTGTTTAAAATAAAGGTTATCCTGAACATGCGGCTGTTTGATCACGAGTTCGTCGACATCTTCTATGACCTTTTCCAGCGCCTCAAGAGGCTCGCAGCCTTCCCGAAAGATCAGCTTGTAAAGTTTTGAGTAGTGTCGTTTGGCTTCGGAACAGTATTTTTTCAAGGTTTCCCATGGGGGTTCAGCGCATGTATGCGCGTTTAAGCCTGAACAGTGCTTGTCCAGGTAAACTGTACGATTGTCGCTTGGCGAGTAGGGGATGAAGGGGTAAAGCCTACACCTCATCGGTCTGGCTGGATAAATTGTGCATGTGGGCTTTTCACCTTTAAACTCTAGGAACACGCATCTTCCCCCTTTATCTTTTAGCACCGGGATGGCCATCATGTCAGCCACAACAGCAACCACATACCTTCCCTTAACACCCGTCCAGCCTAAACCTAGAAAACGCAATATCCTATGTATGTCGAAGGCTGTGAGGCCCACGTTAGGCCCTATACAGCAGCGCCCACACCTCAAACACTCAAACCTTGCTTTGTCTCCAACCCTAAGTTTAACGTATTCCCCGCTCATAAAGGTGGACAAGTTGAAGTGCGCAACTGCAAAGTAATAAGTTTACGCTTTTTTCTAAACCATGCGCGCAAGCTGCTAATTGACCTTGTAAGCACGCTTACCCGCCCACACATACTCTACCTTCCTAATCCTCTCTTTTTTAAATCCGATGCGAAGTAAGCGTGCTTACCAACACAATAAAACCAACAGCTTAAAGCCTCATAACATGACATCGACTGCAAACGCTATTAAGGCTGAACTTATTCGGTTCATCAACACCTCTCCACCTCTGCCTTTCACCTCCGCACTTCTAAGCCGACAGGAGCACACGAAAATCAGCATACGCTTGACCTCCAATCCAAACGTAAAACCGCCAAGCCATTTACGCCAAACTCCAAGCGAAAGCCGGTCAAACCCGCCGTGATTTCAGGAAAAACTCGCGAGGACACCGCATCAACTCCACTCACTACAAAGTCGAAGGATAAACGTGCAATAACTCAAAACAGCAGAAAATATAAGGCGCGCCTAAATCGACGTGTGAGTAAACGTGCCTAGGCTTAGGGAGCGCTGCAGAACGTGTGGGCGGGCGAAGCGGAAGATTAAATGCTTCAGGATTGAGAAAATTTATGCTGGGTTCCGATATTTTGTTTTGGAGTGGCGTTTGTGCGCGTTGATGAGCTTGTTAAGAGGGTTGAGGATGATTTGAGCGTTTTAGAGTTGATTATTGGCGACCTTAAGGATCTGGGTGAGGCTTTGAAGAGGCTTGTGGGCGAATGCAAGTCGCATTGTGAAGTTTCTGTGGAGGCCGTGCGGGGAATGATTCCTGAAAGGCTGCATGCTTACTTAAGCTTAAGTGAGGATGAGGAGTACGTTATCGTTAACGTTCAGCGTCGGTTGAACGCTGAGCAGTTTAAGGCTGTTGTAGCCGTCGTCATCGGCAGGCTTGGAGGTGAATACGTCAGCCTCGGAGGCACAGGCTACTTCAGGATACGTAAGAGGAGAGCTTGAAAGCGACCTGTGAGGGGTGTTTGTGACGTTTGTCGTATTGGAGGATGCTGGAAGCGCCTTGCTTAACGTGTGGATAAGGAGGTCGCTTCGCGGTTTAACGTTTGATGGAAGCCCTCCGGACTTCACAATAAAAGGTGTAAACGCTAAGAGGGTTGCGCTTGCAATGTTGAGGCGTTATCCGGCTAAAGTTTTTCTCGGCCAGAAGTCAGCGCGTCTCATGGTGGCTGTGAAGGTTCGACGCTCAACATGCGACGCCTTGAAGCTTCTTTCAATGGCTGAAAACATTACATCCGCGGAGGCTAGGAGAATGATGGAAAATCCGGCTCCCAGGCTTGTTATTAGGCGCCTCAGCAAAATGTTCTAGCGGAAAATCCGGTTGAATTATAGGCGTGGCTTTTTAGAGCTTGCTGGCTATGTTCTTCAGCTTTTCAGCCAGCTGGATGCACGTTTTCGCGTCAAGCCATATGGCTGGAGTCTGCTTCCACCTGTTATCTTCAATGTACGAAACTGTGACTTTCGCACCTACATTTCGGGTCCAAATCTCTTCCCCTTTTAAGTCCAGGCGCAATTCCGTTTTCGGGTAGAGCGGTGAAGGAGGAGATATACGACTATAGGCAGAGACTCCAGCGATAGATGCATCGTTAAGGGCCTTCCTCTCAGAAAATTCTATTGAAATCTTCGCAAGAGTCGCCTTCTTTAACGTGAAGTTATCGTAAAAGTGTTCAACATCTAATCATTTTACGAATCTTTTTATAAGCCCGGCAATAAGAAAACCCACGCAGATTGAAATTAAGAACAGGGCGAGTGTTCCCAAAGCGACTTCCGTTAAAGCTCTCGATTCCACAGGAATATATGATACGGTCCAAAATAGGATAATGATCCAGAACGCCACAAACAACGCTATTGATGTAAGGAAAAAATCCTTGGTCTCCATATTTTTCCCACGCTCTTATCAGGAAGATGGCGCTTATTTAGCTTTTTCCGGTTTTCATGTTTTGATGGTTTTAGCTATTGATTGTTTCACGCCCTCGGAAGCGCGAGCATGTAACGTAAATGAGTTTTGCCGTTTTGTCAGTGTTGTTTATCCTTTGCCATCCTGTTTTGTGCGCGCTGCTTAATTCATGAAGCTGGGATTATTTCCAAATACAACGTTATCGTAACGTTCACTTGTTGGGCTGGGATTGATGTTTTGCCGTCGACAGTAACCAAAATAGTACGGTTTCTTGTTTTCAACGGGTTCCAGATTTCTGGATTCCAGCTTCCGCGCGTGTAGGGGAGGATAGGCTGGTGATGCAGCATTTGTCAGCTTCTCGTCTGAATAAGGGGTTGGCGGCTTAAGATTCTCCCGAGGCAGCCTCCGATTTTGCTCGTGTGGTAGCTGGCTGTTTACGCCTTAGTTGTTTTTGATACACGTCTCTGATGTAGTCTGAAAACGTGTAGCCTTCTTTCTTGACGTAACTCATTCCTATTTTGGCGTAAAATGTCCGCGTAGTTTTTTCTAAAATTATTTTTGCGCTGTCTCCATAGAGGTCTTCAAGTTCCTTTGCGAACTGCTCGGGTTTCTCGATGATTTCGTCTCGTTTGATGGCTGTTTTGAGCTCTAAGAAGCGGAGGGCAACATCGCCGAACTCCATACATTCAAGTAGACTTTCGACGAGAAGATCGTTGAACCTCTTCTTTGCTTCACAGGGGGCAGACAAAATTCCCCTCCCTTTTGGGTGGAAGGGCTCTCTATTTTCGCGCGCGGTTTTGTTTGCCTTTTAAACATGACATGGGAGGAAGCCTAAGCGTTTGTCCTGCGGTTTGTTATGGGCTGCCGCTTTTCAGGCTTGGCTTTCTCCTTTTTTCTTCCAGTTTCCTTTTTAGCTCGTCAACCTGCTTTTTCAGCTCATCCCTTTCGCCTTCGAGGCTGGCTATTTTGGATTTAAGTTCTTCGACGTTTCTGTTTAGCTCCTCGTTTTTCTTGACGCATTCCTCGTACGTTTTTCTTTTCACGTATCCGAGCTTTTCCATGAGGCTCATTTTGAGCTCTCCACGTTTAAATTTCAGGTTTTGAGATTTCCGTGTCTATTCTCTTTCTTAGGGCTTTCCTTTCGAAGCCCTCTATTTCTCCATCTTTGTTGAGGGAGATTTCGTATATGCCTAGGATGTCCATGGAGCTGGGGATTGACTCCTTCTCCACCATTTCAACCGTCACTTTCCATCCTTCATCCTTTTTTGCGACGCCTACGACGCTGTTAAGCTTTAACCCTATGAACTTTTGGGATTCCAGCCTGACTTTTTCTATTATTTTGGCGGCGCTGCTCATCCGGTTTCCTCCAGTTTTCTAAGCTTTTCAGCGAGGGCTTCCATGGCTTCCTCAAATTCTTCTTTGGATATCTTTCCTTGGCTGTATTGGAGCTCAATTTCCGTCATCCTCACCTTAATCGAGTCTGTTGTGTTGAGCATTTCGCGGTCAGCCTCCTCTTTTATGGCCTCAAGCAGGCGCTTTGCGAAGTTAAGCGGTAGGAGAAGCAGGTCTAACATTAACTTTTAAGCCTCCAACCTTAACTGTTGAGAAGGTGTATGGCGGCGACCTTAAATATTTGAAGGTGAGGATTTCGCCGCGTTTTTGGTGAAGTTTTTCAACTGCTCTGTCGAACTCCGCCTCAGCCGAAGCTTCCACGAGGAAGGCGGCGTTCCAAACCATCTCGTTTGTTATCAGCTGGTTTTCCTTGAAGTCAACTGAGAGCGGCTTTAGGACGCTGTAGGCTTCAGCGACTATTCTTTCCCTGAGCTCTTTGAGTTTCCTTTCAACAAGCTGTCCCAGCCTAAGTTTGGCGCTGTAGGCTTTTTCGCCTGAAAGCTGGCCCATCTGCTTTGCAAGAACCCTTATTGTTAGGTTTTCTTCTGCAAGCCTTGAAAGAACCCTTTCCATGTTCCAGAAGAGCTTCAGGTTAAGCTCCACGCGGCCCCTGAGCTTTGAGAGGAGGTTTTTGAGGGGTGCGTAGTTTTCGAAGAGGAAGCCCTTAACCTCCTCGCGGCTCATGGCATGCTGGCCGAACCTTAGGGGCACTATGGGATATTTGTTGAAAAGCCTTTCAACGACAATTTCATGGGCCTTCATGTCGCCTACAACGTCGTACTTCTCCGGCGACGGGCTTACGGCTGCAGCCAAATCCCTGTAGCTGACGGCGTAAACTGGGCCGCCTCCGACGCCCCTAAGACCCAGATCTCCATCCATCCTCCACTCAAGTATGCAGTAGACATGGAGGGTTTTCGCCGTCAATAGTATGCCTCCATAAGCGGCGTTTGGGTCTTCACCTGTGAATCCGCGTTTGCGCCTTCATGTTTTTGGGTGTTTTCCGGGCAGTCCCTCAACCCCCTGGCGTATTCCCTCCTAACCTTCTGCCTGAGCCTCGCCACATCCTTTATCCTGAGCAGTTTAAGCCTCGCCCTTTCTATGGTCGCCTGCCTTTTCTTTAGAGCCTCCAGCTCCCTCCTTTCCACAGCCTCCGCTGTGGCCCTGTCGAGTATGGGGCCGTATTTGGCTTCAAGCTCCATCCTTATGCGTTTCTCAATTATGGACGTTTTGGAGACGGGCTGTTTAATCTCGTTCATCAAGCTCCTCGCCTAAAACCTCGTTTAACAGCACCTCTGCAACTATGTCTCCAGACTTTCCCCTTCCAATCTTCGGCGCCAGGATGTCGACGCAAACTTTTCTGAAGGCCTGGCTGTGGAGGGTGATGCCCTGCTGGCTTATTGCCTTTGCCATCATGATGCAGGATCTGACTGTGGGCGTGTATTCGCATAACCCGCTTTCCCTAAGCCTCCTCACGATTCTCACGATTTTTTCAGCTGTGTGGAATGGGACGTGCGCCCTTGCCATTGTGATCTTAATTTCAGTTTCCTCGTCGAAGCCTTTGAGGGATATTGTTACAACCCTGTCTAGGAGGGCGTCCTGAGCCTTGTAGACGCCCGCGTACTCTTCAGGGTTGCTCGTTAATATCGCCCTGAACATGGGGTGAACCTTCACGTAGCTTTCGCCAACAGCGCTTGGGAGGCTGAGCATCCTGTCCTCAAGCACTGGGAGGAGGATGTTGTTCACTTCAGGCTTAACCCTTGTGAACTCGTCGTAGATTAGTGTGAAGCCGCTTCTACATGCCACAACAAGCCTCTCGTCGAACCAAACCTTATGGAGGGATTCCTCAACCTTCAAAACTGAGGATATGAAGCGGTCGACAACGTACCTCCTCGAGTAGCCGAATTCCCCGCCGACAAATGAGGAGGGCTTAACATCCTCGTTTCCAACAATTAAAACCACAGGTCTTCCCAGCTGTCTAGCTATGTGGAAGGCTAGGGTTGTTTTCCCACTTCCAGTTGGCCCCGCCAAGTTTATGGGGAAGCCAGCCCTGAGGTAGGAAAGCGCCCTTTCAACGAGGTCCCTAACGAAGGGGGTTTCCACGAACCCATCGCTGGGTTTAACAAGTAAAGCCATAACGCTCATGATTTATGAACACCAACCCAACGTTTTAGTCTGGAGCCTTCGCTTCGCGTGTTTGGCGTTGTACACGCGCGTAAAGCCGCTTAAGGCTCACGGCTTACCTGTTCTCCAACGCCTGGATGTTGATACGAGCTGCCTAGACACGGACTTGATCTCAACAACTCTTCTGCCTATCTTCTCCCTTACGTCTGCTGCCGCTTTCTGTCTTTCACGTTTGAAGGTGGAAATCAGCCTTCTGGAGTTAGCCCTTACCTCCCCTGTCCTCCTCCTAATCTCCCCCAATATTTCCGGAAGGGTTTTCATCTTTAATCCTCCCTGAAGAATGAAAGAAAAAGGGGGGTTTTAGGCTGTCACCGTCGCGGCTGCCGCTGGAGCCGCTGCTGCCGGCGCTGCAACTGTCAATCCGACGGCTTCAGCATACTTTATCCATGTTTCAACTGAAGCCACAACAGCCCTTAGCTCAATCGTCAAGATTTCTATGCCGACAAGGGATACTTTAGCCCAAGCGTCAACAACGAGGCCTTTGTCGAGGATTCTGTCAACTATCTCAACCAGAGTTGCTGAGGGAACAGACTTTTCAACCATACAGACACCAGCTAAACGTTATGGCATCGAAGCTTATTTGAGCCTTCGGAAATGCCTTTCAGAAACTATCTTCAGAAAAACGGGATGTTAGAGACCTCAGCCTCCTGTAGCTTTGAAGGTAATCCTTCCCCTTGACGGTTGTGAAGAAGGCACCGTTCCCATCATACTTTAACAGACCCAGCTCCAACAACGCGTCAATGTAATCCTTAATTATTGTGAAGTTGAGGTTGCAGCCGTAAACAAGCCTTGTTTTTGAAGCCCCCTTCTGAGCGACGTTCAGAATGTCCGCCACTATATCGAGAAAGCTTCTCTTCCTCCTCAGCTTAACGATTTTGCGGGGGTTCCCCCCCCCCGACATGACTCGACAAGCAAAACTTCACCCTTAAATAGTTGGCTCACCGGAATTTTAAAGGTTTCTAAACAGACTTCAGAAACTTTATTGCGATTAACTTAAGCCAAGGTCTGCTAACATAAGCTTTGGTGAAAGGTTTGATTGAGGCAAGTAGGGATAGGGGTTCAACCCTTGTGGACTTGATTGACAGGGTTTTAGACAAGGGCCTCGTTATAAACGCTGACATAACCGTTTCAGTTGCCGGAGTTGAGCTTCTTGGAATTAAGCTTAGGGCTGCACTTGCATCGTTTGAAACCGCAGCAAAGTACGGGCTGGAGTTCCCCTCAGGCACAAACCTTGAAGCAGAAGGGTTCCGTGAAGCCCAAACCCCTCGTGAAACATGTCCCAATTGCGGTAAGAGGGTTGAGAGGGAGCAGCTGCTTTACGCAGGATGCCCATGGTGCGGCTGGAGGAGCGCCCTCTCCGAGGGGAGGGTTTCATACCCAACCATGCAGGGGAAAGCGGTCAAGGCTGAAGTGTGAAAGCTCCAGCAGGATCCGCCATGCAGCCTTTGAAGGACAGGAAGGCTACGCTTGTAGACCTCTTAGAGAGGGTTCTTGACAGGGGCATAGTTTTAGACGCGGACATAGTTATACACGTGTCTGGAATTCCCCTCCTTGGAGTGAAGCTAAGAGCAGCCTTAGCTGGAATGAAGACGATGCTGAAGTACGGCCTGATGGAGGATTTGGATAAGCAGATAAGAAGCTACTACGCTGAACACTGCCTAAGGGTAGTCCGTGAGCCTCCCCTCAAAAACGGGGAGAAGGTGACCCTTAAAATGATGGGTTCACACCTCTACCAAAAAGGCATAATGCGAATGTGGAGGGTTGGCCACATGTACTTAACCGACAGGAGGATAATCCTCTACAGGTGGGAGCCACCAGAAAAACTTTTGGAGGTGGCACTCGACGACCTGGATGAAGTTGAGCTTTTAGACGCTGAGAGGCTTAACGCCAAGCGGAAAGAGATACTTCTAAAATGTAGAGGGGGAAACGCCCTCATACACGCTGAAGACGTCCAAACGCTTTATCAAGCCCTACTTAAAATTGTTGGGGGACAAAGGGTTTGGGCATAAAGGTTGACGAGGAAAGCCTGAAGCATGGGGTTCTATCCCTAGTTTTAGCCATAGTTGAAATAGTGGCGGACGCCCTGAAAATAGAGGCCTCCAAGAGGGTTGAATCTGGAGATTTAACAGAGGAAGAGGTTGAAAGGCTTGGAAAAGCCCTAATGGAGCTGGACAGAGCCATCGAATCAATAAAAAGGGAGCAGGGAATAGAGGAGTCTGTGAGGAAGGTTAGGGAAGGACTAGACGACGTTGTAGACGAAGTGCTGGATAAAATGTTGAACCCTGAAAGGTGGACTGAGGAGGCTTAAACTTGGCCTACGTATACGCGGCTTTAACCCTCCTCAAAGCCGGAAGGAAGCCCACATCAGAAGCCTTAAAGAGGATTTTGGACGCTGCTGGAATAAGCGTTCCAGAAAGCGACGTCAACGCCCTCCTCGCCCTCGTCGAAGCAGCAAAGGCTATAGACGCCCAGAAACCCAACAGTGAAGAAGTGGAAAGAAGACTTGAAAAACTTGAGGAGGAAGTCCGCCACCTAAGCGCCAAGCTTGAAGAAGCAGCCAAGGCCACACAGAGCATGCAGCCTACAATTTCAACACCTCAAAAGCCCGCAGCAAAAGAGAGGAGCGAACAGGATGAAAAACAGCTGAAGCCTTCCCAAGGTGGGCAGACGGAGGCTTCAGAGCAGGCTTCCGAAGCCAGATACGTATACTGCGTAGCATACAACAGCGGTAGATCAACGCTTGGAGGAATAGGGCTTGACGGCTTTGAAGTATACACAATCCCATATAGAGACATATGCGCGGTCGTACATGCATGCCGCCCTGAACCGTACAAGTCGGATGAAAGAAAAACAGTGGAAGGCTGGGTTGCAGCCCACGAGGAGGTTGTGGAAAAAGCCCTACAACTGTATGGGGCTGTCGCCCCAGTAACGTTCAACACAATAGTTAATGGAGGAGACAGCCAAGTGGAGGAGTGGCTCAAAAAGGACTACAGCCGCCTCAAGACGCTGCTTGAAAAGCTTCAGGGCAAGGAAGAGTATGGAATCCAGATTTTCCTGAACAGCAGCTGCCTGAAGGAGGAAATAGAGAAGGAGCTTGCCGAATCAAGCAGGGAGCTTGAGGGAAAGCCTGGAACAGCATACTTCTACAGGCAGAAGATTGAGAAAACCCTGAAAGATAAAATGGAAGCCAAGGTGAAAACCCTTTTCGAGGAATTCTACACCGCCATAAGAGCCTGCGTGGAGGACATACACGTTGGAAAGGTGAAGGAATCCGAGGGAGAAATCATGATAGCCAACCTCTCAGTGCTTGTGAAAAGGGAGAAACTGGAAACGTTGAAGAAAACCCTTGAAGACATAAGTGGAGGGAAGGGGTTCAGGGTTAGATTCACAGGACCATGGCCACCATACTCTTTTGTAGGCTAATTCTGAACAAACTTTCGCCAACCCTTATCTTTTTTCTAGCAGACTATAAAATGCGATGGCAGTGGAAATAGCTGACAAAATCATCAAATACCTAAGCGGCGACCTAAACTGGCGTACGTTAGAGGATGTTAAAAAGGAGTTGGGCATTACGAACAGGGAAAACCGAATCTTTGAAGAGACAGTTGAATTTCTGGCGAAGTTTCACCTAATAGAATATGATAGGCATGCGGCTAAGGTTAGAATTTCAAGGAGCATCCACAACCTAATGGGGAAGCGCAGACGCTGAAGCTTTAACACATTTAAAGCTTTTTCCTAAACTTAACTTTCAAGACGCCGTTGTGATATTTACGTTCAAGGGGTAAGGGTTCAACCTTCGAAGGCAAAGCAACCTCAGCCCTATACCTCCTCTCGGAACCCTCAGCCGTGGAAAGCGTAAGCCTGTCCCCTTCAACCCTCAACTCAACATCCCCCTCATCCACTCCAGGAACCTCAGCCACAACCTCCAAATGGTCTCCGCCGTCAATCACATCCACAAGAGGCTCCCTCACATCCTCAACCCGCCTGTAAGGAGCAACCCCCCCAACATTCGACCCAACACCACCCGCAGCTGACTTGTCAAGCTTCTCAAAGAAACGCCCCCTCCCAATCCGAAACTCCCCCTCATCACCAACCAGGCTTCTCACGCGTATGTCATAATCAAACCTCACAGCGTCGCCGAACTTCTTCCTAAGCGAATCCTGAAACTCCCTGAACCTCTTCCTCTGCTCCTCAATCCTCCTCCTCAACTCCTCAAGCCTACCAGGATCGTTAACACCCATCAGATCAGAAACGTCAGCCACGCCAAGCCAGCTCTTCAAAATCTCCCCAAAATCCACTCCGAACACCTTCAAATTGAAGAGATCCGAAATGTCAGGCTTCCTCTCCTTATCCTCTTTTCCACTCAAAACTTCACACACCCAAAATAGTATTACGCTCAACCAGAATTTAAACTTTGGCACCGAATCAAAGGGAGAAGCAGGGGCAATGCTATACCTTAACCATGTGCGCTCCACACGCAGCACAAGCATCGGCACAATGGTGCCTTAGCGTTTAAGCTTTCTAAACGGGGCAAAGACTCCCTTCATAGGAGTTTCCTCCTCTTCCCCTAGCTTCCCGCTTAAGGTTTCAGGCGTGTAACGTTTAAACTCTCCAGCCGCTTTGACTCTAAGCCCCTCAACAGCCTTTATGACCTCTTTTACGGCGTTGGTTTTGTCGTCTACGCCTACAACCTTAAGGCCTTCAGGAGTCAGCGCGACGTAGACTGGGGGAAGGCCGAAGTTTAACTCCTTTTTTATGAAGGCTGTTATAGCTGGGCATTTCATTCCATCCCTGAACTTGAAGTAAACCTCCTCTCCGGAAGCCTCCTGTCGGCCGTCAGCCTCGATTGGCATTATAACGCCTGCCAAGCCTGAGAGGATTTCTCCTCGGATTTTAACCCTTTCTGAGGAGAGGCTCTCAAGCTGTGTCTTTAGGGACTTCACTTTCTCCTCAAGCTCCTGAGACTTGTCCACGTATGGTATGCCTGCAAGCTCGCTGAAACGCCTTTCAAGCTCGCTTTTACGCTTATGCTCTGCAAGCTGTCCCTCAGCCTCTGAAAGCTTAACCTTACAGTCCTCAATGAGCTTTTCAACCTCGATAAGCCTGGCTGCAAGCTGCTCAAGCTGGGACAGCTCAACAGCCCCCCGCTCCTCACCCTCCACAATCTCAACCTTTAAAACTTCACCCTCAACCATGAGTATCCCTAAACAGAGAGGCAAGACCGAACCTATAACCTTTGTTAATATGTGGATGTATCTATTGCAATTATGACGCCCTCACTTGCGGCGCGGCGCGCGCTTCGCACATGCTAAGCCTTGTCGACATGATATTTATTTGAATGTTGGATGCGTTTTTCCCTTTCGAATGGCTATTTTGTGGAAAGCCCTGAATTCCGAAAATTTTAACTTTCCATTGCGTTAGCTTTTTCTGCAAGGGCGTTGAGGCGTGGGAAACCGTGAAGGTTTGCTGGGTGTCTCCACCGTACAATTCCGACGTGAAGTCTGTTGTTGGAGTTTCATCTCCTCCCGTCGGCGCCCGCATTAAATTTCGGATGGAGTGCAAAGCGGGTTGAAGGTTAAGGGCGCCGCAGGCGCTGGGGAGAAAGCGAGAAGGCTTATCTTGAAGAGGCATCCTGGCGCTACGCGTATACTTTTCAGGAGGATTGACAACATGGGCCACTCTTGGCTTGTGGAGGGGGAAGTGTGGTTTAAGCGTTTACGCCTCTTCACCGTTAAGAGAAACTTCAAAATTGAGATAGATACCGAGAAGGGAGAGGTTGTATCCTTTCAAGAAGAGCGCCCGCATCGGTTTAAACCATGATGAGGCTGTTAAGTGAAGGCTAGGTTGTAGGAAAAATGATTTTAGCTTGAATGGACGACTATTTCCACCCTTCTTTTTAACTCAAAAGGGAGACTGAGGAGGGTACCCAAACAGGATTGGCGGTTCTGGTTTTCAAACAGTATATAACGGTTGAGGTAGTTTTGGAGTTCAGAAGGTTCCAAGAGGAACGTAGAAGTTGCTTTGGGCGCAGTTCAGGCGGCTTCTGCCTTCTCCATCCATCCCCCTTATGTTTCGCAGCGGCATACACTTGGGGGAAAACTCATCTGGCATTGCGCGAGCCACAATCCACTATGTTCCGGGTACAATTCCATTCCCATGTTGAAAGCTGTGCATCCACTCATAGGAAGCATATTCGAGGCCTAGCGTCTCGCTCAGAGTGGACAACAGCTTGACATAATCATGCCGACCTGCTGGGGCCCTCTACCTCTCGCGATGCTTTTTCCAGACTCTTTCTACGCATTATTTCCTGTACTTCTGGAAGGTCTAGGGCGAATTTTACATGTTCGCATGCCGCAGATTGGCAGTATTCACACCAAACCATGTCAGGTTTAAAGTGGACGTCTACTATGCGGCCCCTTGAGTTTTTGTCAGCCAAGGTTCTGTCAAGGATGCATACGCCTTTCTCGCTTAAGTTGAAGTGTTCAAGCGCTGGTTGAAGCATATCCTTATTTCTATCCCAGTAATCATTTATGAGGAATCGCACAACCTCCGTGTCGTTCTTCAAACCCATATGCTCTTTTATTCGTAAGAAACGCCTAACTATTTCCCCCTCATCTCGAAGATAGATCCTCAACTCGTCCGCCATCACTGCGCGCGCGCGCGCTTCGCCTAGGCGGGCTATGTCGCCGCCAATAGACTCAGCGAACGCGCATAGCTCGTTTACAGCCCTTTTAACGTCTTCAACGCTTTTGTCAGCGAGGGGAGTTACAGAAAAGCTCGACAAGAAAGCCTACGGTTTTAACCGTGGGATGAATTGTCGATAAGCTTAAATATAGCGACAAGTTATGTAGATTTGTGAAAGCCTATCAACACTCGAGGAACAAGGTCTTTCTAATCCAGTACCACTTGGTCTGGTGTCCAAAGAGGAGAAAGCCTGTCTTGGTGGGAAAGGTTAAGGAGAGGCTTGAGCAGGTGATCCATCAAGTTGCGGATGAATTAGGAATTAAGGTTCTTGAAGTTGCCATAAACCCCGACCACATCCACCTGTTTGTATCAGCTCACCCAACAATCCCTGTCCACAAGATTGTAAAGAGGATTAAGGGCAGAAGCTCAAACATCCTGAGGAGGGAGTTCCCTGAGCTGCTTAAGCTGCCGTCCCTATGGACACACAGCTACTATGTTTCAACGATAGGGGCAGTCTCTAAAGAGGCTATTGAAAAATACATTGAAGCCCAGAAAGGTGTCTGAAATGGAAAGAACTAACACCTTCACGATAGAGGAGAACCCTAAGCTCTGGGAGTTAGCGGATAACTGTGCCAGGCTATGGAACGAGGTAAACTTCGAGCGGAGACAAGCATACATCCACTACAGGAAGTTTTCATGGTATCCCAAGGACCTCTATGAGAGGTATGCCCCTTTAATAGGTTCAGCAACCGCCCAGCAGATAATAAACAAGAATAATGAGGCTTGGAGGAGCTTCCTAGCGCTAAAGAGGCTTGAGGCTGAAGGAAGGCTTCCAAAGCACATAACAAGGGTTTCAACGCCCAGATACTGGAAGAGGAACGGCAAAAGAGAGCTGAGGATAATTGTAAGAAACGACGGCTACAATGTTGGCGATGAATACCTATACTTGCCCAAAAGGCTCAAGTTGAGATATAAGGGCGAGCTGAGGTGGATTGGCAAGCAGGGAAGGCTTGAAATAGTCTACGACGAGGTGGATGAGGTGTGGAGGGGCTTTATGACCGTTAAAGTCGAGAAGCCTCCGCCTAAAGGAGGCAAAAAGCCCCTCTACATAGACCTTGGCGTGATAAACCTGGCGACAATATGGTTTGAAGGCTTGAAACAGCCCATAGCATTCTCAGGCAGAGCTGTCCTATCGGACTGGTGGTATTGGACGAAGAAAATAGCAAAGGAGCAGAGCAGGCTAGCTGAGGTCAACGAAGTTAAAACATCCAAGAGGATGAAAAGTCTCTTCAGGATGAGGCAGAGGAGGTTCAGGCATGCGGTAAACACCATGATAAAGCAGATAGTTGAAGATGCATACATGCTTGGCGTTTCAAAAATAATGCTGGGCAAGCTGAAGGGCATAAGAAACAACAACCACAACGGTAAGGCAAATGCAATGATAAACAACTTCTGGAGCTTCAACCATATCATCAGAAGGTTTAGGGAGAAGGCAGAGGAATGCGGGATAAAAATTGTAGAGGTAAGCGAATACAACACATCGAGCAGGTGTCCAAAGTGCCACTCCGAAAACATAACGACTAAAGGAAGGCTCTTCAAATGTTTAAACTGCGGGTTAGAGGCGAACAGGGACGCAGTCGGCGTCCTGAACATAGGCTACCTTCAAGGCGAAGGTAGCGTTAACGGGGTGGTGGCACACCCCTTGCTTCTGACGTGGGATGGGATGAGGTGGAAGCCTAAAAGGGCGGTGAACACAAGACCGATGAACACTCTAGAAGCAAGAATCTCCCGACTTCAGTCGTGGAGAGTGTCAACTTTAGGATTAGGATGTTTCCTGAGCGCACCTCGTTTTTAACTTTTTCAAGCATGGAAAGGTCGCAGAGGGGCATGGCCTTCAAGAAGGTTTTTGCAGAAGTTCTCTCGGGCTCTGCCATCGCCTGCTCTTCCATTAAACTTGGAAGCCTTCCGGTTTAAAGGCTGCTGCTGTAGCCTCTGTCTATCCTGACGAATATTAGGGGTCCTTTGCTTCTAGCCAGCCTTCTGGCTTTACGCAGCACGTTGTTGACAACGTTAACTGTTTCCTCTCGGCCGCTCATGTATTTTCCAGCGTTTTCGCCAAGCTCCATTTTTAGCAGGTTCTCAGCCAATATTGACGTGCCACAGATTTCCCCGTTCTTAACAAGCGTTGACGCGACGAGATCCAGCATTTCCCCTCGGTTTGCGAGGTTCATCCAAAGCTGTTCCCCCCTGCGCAGAGTTTTCGCCGTTCCGTTCAACCTCCTCCACTCCTCATCGCCAGCTACGAGTTTAACCCTTTCCCTCCACTTTCTAAGCCACATTCCACTCCACAAGTCCAAAAACTCCCCGAGCTGTTTAGGCTCCATCCAATAGAACCCCTCAAACTTGTCCAAGAGCTCGTGTCCGCTACCTTCCCTGCCTACCAGCCCCCAGAATACTTTAAGGTAGTTTTTCAGGTCTTGACATGCAATCTGGAGGATCCTTCTGTCCGGCCCAGAAAAGTCTAAAGTTGGATTTCTGCTATTCAACTTTTCAGCCAACAACGCCCCAACGATGTCCATCAGGGAAGCCTTCCAAAGGATATGAGTGGTTTAAAGTTTAATTAAGCTTTACCCAGTTTCCCCGCACGTGTCTGTTTAATTGGAAAAGGGCTTTCAAAGTTTTTCAACCCTTATTTTTGCTCCGCTTTTAACTTTGCCGAAAAGCTCGAGGTTTTTTGTGACGTAGCCTAAAACGTTCACGGGGCTGTACGGTTGGGACTGCCCGTAGAATATGCATAGGGCGCTTCCCATCGGCCAGAAGGCTATGGTTCCCCTTTCAACGGCGCTTTTCGCTTTTTCCTCCCCCATCCTCACAGGAATTTCGAAGTAGACCTCCTCCTTCCAAAGAGCGGCTCTACCCTCAAAAGGTAGCTTCCTAACAACCATGCTAACGGTTATCGGCGCCAGGTGGCGGATGAGTTCGCCTTCAGCCTCACCTAAACCCTCAATCACAAACTTCACCTTCACCCTCGAAACCGTTGCTTCCAAAACTTCGCAGCCTCAAAACCCTTTCAGAGCTTGGTGGCTAGGTTTTTCAGCCTTTCAGCCAGCTGTGCGCATGTTTTCGCGTCAAGCCATATGGCTGGAGTCTGTTTCCACTCGTTTCCTTCAAGGTATGATACTGTGACTTTAACTCTTCCCCCGAAATTTGTCCTGTACACTCTAACCCATAGGTTTACGCTTTTGGCTGATATTTTGAAGGCTCCTTCAACCTCTTTCTCTCCTGTCCTTTCAACGTCGGCTATGAAGGGCATAGTTGTCACTCCAGCTTTTGCACCACGTCTTTTACTCTTATGTGGAGGATCCCGTTCATCCTGTAGAGGTCTGCTATGGCTTTGAACCTTGAGTTCTTCCTTATGAGGCTTACTGGCCCTTCGAAGTCGCTTGGCTCAAGCCTTGCCCTCCACTTTTCGTTGACTAGGACGACGGCTGAGCCTGGATAGATTTTTTCAACCTCTACCTCGTACACTTTGCCCGTTTTGGGTTTGGCTGCTGACGCAACTGCGTATCTTCCAGCTTCAACCTCAGCGATAAGCTCCTCGTTCACCATCATTCCCAACGCCGCCTTTAAAACGTTGGGCGATGCCCATTCAAGCTCAGGATCCCTGCTTAGCTGTTCAACCGTTAACCCTTCAGCTCCCTTCTCCAAAAGTTTCATGTAGGCTACTCTTGCGATGCGGGCGGCCTTCCTGTTGAAGTCTCTTATGGCTTCAACCTCTGTTTTCACGGCTTCAGGTTCAACCTCAATCCTCACCGCTTCCCTCTCAAGCTCGGCTATCTCCTCTGGCTTGAGCGGGGTTGGCGCTGGTTTGGCGTGTCTGCGCAGGATTGTCGGAAGCTTGAGGTTTAGGGTTTCAACTATTCGCCTCATCATCTCAACGCGTTTTCTGCTTGCGTAGAAGTATATCATGTCTAGGCTTTCGTTTGCAGCGAGTATCGTTACTTTTCCAGGAGCCTTCCTGCCGGTTCTGCCTTTACGCTGGATGTAGCGTATCTCGCTTGGTATGGGCTCGTAGAATATCACGTGGTCAACTGCGGGGATGTCTAGGCCCTCTTCAGCTATGCTTGTCGCAACCAGAACGTTTAGTTCTCCGTTTTCAAGCCTTTTTATCCTTTCAGCCTGCTCCTCCTGCGTTAAGCCTTTATCGTTTAGTTTTGAGGCTTGTCCGACGAACCTTTCAACCCTCACGCCTGGAACCGTGCTGAGCTGCTCCACGAGGTGTGTTGCGGTGTCCCTGTACTGTGTGAAGACAAGCATCCTTGAGGATGGCTTCCATGAAAGCTGGCTTTGCACTGTCTGTTTGAGAAGTTCAGCTTTTGGGTGTTCAGGCGCTGAGCCCCAAACAAGCGTTTTCAGGCTTTTATATTCTTGTTCGTTTGTTAGGATTGCGTAGCTGTGTTTCTCGCGCCTTTCAGCTTCAACCTTCTCCATGAAAGCCTTAAGCGTGTGAAGTCCCTGCGTTTCCAGGAGTTCAAGCATGTGGAAGAGCGTCAGCGCGAGAGACTGGTTTATTATGGCTGTGAATATTCTTCCACGCTCCTCCTCAACGCTTTCAGCCTCAAGCATGTAGCGCAGCTCTTCCCCAGCTTCTATGAGGCATTTCCTCGTCACGTACTCTGGTTTACGCTTTATCACTCCGTTTGCAAGAAGCCAGTTGAGCCTCCTGTCAAGCATGCCGCGTATATGCGCTTTTATGGCCAGATACTCCCTTGGAAGGTTTACGCGTTTCCACTCCAACTCTATCGGCTGAATGTAAGGTTTAACGTCCGGATCTTCCTCAGTTCTGAACTCAACGCGTTCTATGTATAGGTTTCTGCAAACCTCATGAACGCGGTTCAAGTCTGAACCGGGCGAAGCCGTCATTCCAAGGATGAGCGGATACCTTGCCTGAACCACATATATTCTAGCGATGTCCGTGTACGCATACTCCTTCACGGCTCTGTGGCACTCGTCGAAAACTAGAAGCATAAAGTTTTCTAGGTTCAGCCTACCCTCTAAAAGGTCGTTTCTGACAACCTGTGGCGTTGAGAAGAATATTCTCGCTTCACCCTGCCAGAACGCCGTCCTGTGGTCTGCAGGCGTCCTCCCAGTGAGGACGGCGGTGTCCTTCTCCCTAAGCTTTAATATTTTCAGGAATGTTTCCCTATGCTGCATTACGAGGGGCCTTGTCGGCGCCATAACCAGGATTTTTGCGTCCCTGTAGTTGTAGAGCAGGTTTGCGGCGACTACGGCTGAAATCACCGTTTTTCCAAGGGCTGTGGGCAGTATTACAAGCGTGTTCCTCTCGGAGGCTATGTCTGCTATGCGTTTCTGGTAGAGCCTGAACTCTACCTTTCCAGGCCAAATGAGCGGATGCTCAACGTGTTTTTGGGCTTCAAGCATACGCCTACAGCTCTATGACTTCCTCGCCTTTCCTCCGCCTTTCAACTTCAACCTTCGGGTTGACGGCTTCAAGTATCTCCATAAGCTTGGAAAGCTTGTCGTATTGGAAGAGCTGCTTGAAGTCCTCAAGCTCAGCTGTAGACCTTAAAACTAGCCCCCTCTTCTTCTTGGGTGTTCCATCTTCTCCTACTGGGTTAAGCTCCACGGCAAGCCTGCTGGGCGAGCCCTTATACGCTGGAAGCTTAAGGACGAAGACTCCTGGAACTGTTGTCCTCATCCTGCTCCAGTCCTTACCATTCTTAAGGAAGTCTGCAAGCTTCTCCTCAGACAACTAAAGCACCATTTAATGTTATGCGTTTTACAGTTAAATTTTTTGGGTTGTCTGCTCCCCTTCTTCTTCAACTTCTTCAGGCTGCTTGTCCGTGTCCTCTATTCCCTTAGCCGTTATTATGAAGGAGGCTTTCGCCTCAGGCAAGTACGGCGAGTCTATCACCTTCGCAACCCTTGTTCCGCTTTTTCCCCTTCTGATGTGTACTCTGTGGGTGCATGCGTGGGCCATGACGTGTCCTCCCGCCGGCCTTTCAGGGTTTCCGTAGAACATCACGGGGTTGGCTTGAACCTGGTTTGTGACGACGAGGGCTATGTTGTAGGCTTCAGCCTGCCTCAGCAGCTTGTGTAGGTACTGGTTTAGAACCTGCTGCCTCATTGATAGGTCTTCTCGTCCAACGTATTCTCCTCTGAAGTGGCTTATTATGCTGTCAACTATGACAAGCCTAGCCTTCTCCTCTGGGATTTTCCTGAACAGGCAGTCTATTAGGAAGCGCTGGTGGTCGCTCGTGTAGGCTCTTGCCACGACAACTCCGTCCAGGATCTTTTTCCCGTCTAAACCCCTCTTTGAGGCTATTTGGTAAACCCTTTCAGGGCTGAAGGTCCCTTCAGTGTCCATGTATATCACGTTTGAGCCGAAGCCTCCCTGTTCAGGCGGAAGCTGAGCTACAACAGCCAACGTCATGCACAACTGCGTTTTCCCAACCCCATAGTCGCCTATAAGCTCAGTCATAGCTTGAGTTTCAATTCCGCCGCCAAGTATGCTGTCAACCTTTTTTGAGCCTGTTGTGCACCTTTGAACGTTCTTCCTCCTCTCCAGTAGCTCCGTTGCTTTGACGAAGCCGTAGTTCATTATTTTTCTAGCTTCCTCTATGACCTTGTAGGCTGTTTCCTCCTGAAGCTTAAGCCTGTCGATCAGCTCCTTGACGGGCGTGACCGATAAAGCCTCAATCGTCGTTATGCCTGCTGCACGAAGCTTTGCAAGGGTTGAGGAGCTTACGCCCTCAAGCTTTCCCAAATCGTCTGACAGCTTCAACCACCTCCAGAAAATCCACTTTTAAGGGTGTTGTGGCGCGCAAAACATCGTTTTCTCCGCATTTCCTCCTTCTAACCTTCAACGTTGGATAAGCGTCTCCCCTCCGCATGTAGACGCTGAAAATCCATTCGCCCATTTTCCAGCAAACTCCTACCGCGTACATTTCGCAACCTCCTCCACGAAGCTCCCCGGGTTTTCAGGCTCTCTTTCACCCCACTCCAGATCGGTTTCGCAGATTTCACTCCAGCATCTGCTGCATATTGGGAGCTTTTCGCCGCGGTACAGGATGTAAACCTGTATGTCGGTGTTTTCGCATTTTCCATTCCATGGGTTTCTGCAGCGTTCACGAAGAGGCTTCAAACCCTCAAACAAGTTTTTGCGCGCCATACGCATCGCCTAAAACTACGCCTCCGCAACTATTTATATTGCCACGTACTGTTGGGGGGAGGGGGGTCCCCTATCAAAGGCTTAATTTTGCCCTGCGCGATAATAGTTAATGGTGGTTTGGTGTCGCTTGTGTTCAGGGATAGGGGTAAGCTTTCTCCACGATTCATTCCTGAGAGGCTTCCCCACAGGGAGAAGCAGCTTGAAAGCCTACTTTCCATTTACAAGCCCTGTTTGGAGGATGTTGTAGGCGCCTTCCTTCAGCCTGTCCAGCTTATCGGCGGGGTTGGCGCTGGCAAAACATGCACTGCCATGAGGTTTGGAAGCATTTTGGAGGCTGAGGCTTCAAGGCGCCATGTAAACCTCAAACACGTCTACGTTAATGGAAGGGTTGACGGGGCGAACAGGTACACGATTTACAGGCGCATGCTTGAGGAGGCATGCCCACAGGTTTCGTCGCGGAGCTTAAGCCCCGAAGACATGCTTGTCCAGATGGTTAAGCAGCTGCGGAGGGAGAAGAAATATGCCATTGTAACTTTTGACGAGGTTGACCACTTCATTAAGCGTTCCAACGAGCATGTCGTGTACGACTTGACGAGGCTTAACGAGGTTTCTCCAGGTGAGCCGTGCAACGTTTTAGGCGTGCTTTTCATAGCTAGGGATCCGTCCTACCGCAACCTCTTGGACCCAGCTGAGGCTTCAACGCTGGGCCTGCTTTCCATAAACTTTCCACAGTATAGTGCCGTGCAGATTAGGGACATTATTGCCGAAAGGGTTGAGTTGGCCTTCAAGCCTGGAGCCGTAAGCGACGAGGTTTTAGAATTCGTAAGCGACGTGGCAGCTAAACCTCCAGCGAACGGCGATGCAAGGTTCGCCTTAGACCTGCTGCTCTACGCTGGAAACCTCGCTGAAAACATGGGCTTCAACAGGGTTCTCCCAGACCACGTTAGAAGGGTTTACGGGGAAATACACCCTGGGGTGTCAAGCATGGAAGTTTCAAGCCTAAGCCTAAACGAGAAGTTGATGCTGCTCGGGCTGGCAAGAGCCTTGAAAAGCTCCGGCACGCCTTACACAAGCCTGAGGCAGATAAGGGAACACTACAACGTTGTATGTGAGGAATACGGCTTTAAGCCTGCGGAAAAATTTGAGGAGAACCTTCAGAGGCTTATAGACATGGGCCTTGTGGAGATGAAGTCTCTCACACAGATAGGAGTGCTGAACGTTCCAGCTGAACAGTTGGACCGATTCCTAAGCGGGACAATAAAGAGGGGAAGCCAAGCCGATGAGCGCTAAAGCGTCGATATGGGAGGAGTTTGAGGAGGGGCTTGGAGGGGTTGGGAAAATCAGGATACTGAGGCTTATGATTGAAAGGCCGGAGAAGTACTTCACGAAGTACATGCTTGAAAAGGCCACGGGGCTTAAGCCCTTAGACGTTAGGAGAAGCCTAAAGACGCTTGTAGAATTGGGGTGGGTTAAAAAGTACCAGTGCGACCCGAAAACCTACAGGGTGAACATGGAAAACGAAAACGTGAAGGCTGTAGCTGAACTTTTCAGGAAGCTTAAGAGGCGGTGACCCCCCCTCCCCCCAAAGGTACGTGCCAAAATAAATACTTACAAATGCAAGATTCTATCAGCGGAGGCTGTCCTTGCATGCGCTCCGTTTTCAGCAGAAAAGAGAGCCTTTCTCCGAGACATGTTCCGAAGTCGCTGCCCCACCGCCGAAAACACATGGACATGCTGCGCAGCCTCTTCAGCGAGTTCCTTGAAAGGCCGAGGGAGGTTTACCAGAAGGTTGTCCAAATATACGGGCCAACAGGCTCCGGGAAAAGCTGCACGGCCATGCGGTTCGGACTTGAGCTTGAGGAGGAAACCAGAAGAAGGGGTGTACCGCTCAAGTTTGTCCACGTGAACTGCAAGCTCGGCGTAGACTCCACATACGCTTTGTACCAGACCATCCTGCAGAAGGTTGCGCCTGAAACCGCTGGAAGAGGATACTCGCCGAGCGAGATGCTGAGGCAGACAATATTCCACCTTAAGAGGACAGGCGAGTACATGCTTCTAGTCATAGACGACGTCGACTACCTTGTGCGCACGTTGAGGGAGAAGCGAGGCGAAAGCGGCGTGATCTTCGACCTGACCAGGCTTAACGAGATGTACCTCAGCGAGTACCAGCAGGTTGTAGGCGTCATATTCATAGCCAAGGACGCCTCCTTCAGGGAGCTGCTTGACCCAGCTGAAGTCAGCACGCTTGGAAGCGTAATACTGAGGCTTCCGCCCTACACGAGCGAGCAGCTCGCCGAGATCTTAGCAGAGAGGGTTGAAGAGGCGTTCAGGCCTGGAGCCGTAGGCGAAGAGGTTATTGAATTTGTGGCTGACCTGGCCGCCGGCAAGCAGTACAACCCCGGAGACTGCAGGTTCGCGTTGGACATTCTTTTGACGGCGGGAATTATCGCGGATTCGGAGTGGGCTGACAGCGTCAGGCTTGACCACGTCAGGATGGCCGCCGCCGAATGGTTCGACGGCATAAGCACTGAAGACCTCATGGAGCTCGACGAGCACGAGCTGCTCGTCCTACGCGCAACTGCGGATGCACTGCGCCTCAACGAGAAGGCTTACGTTACGGTGAAGGAGATTTGGGAGTACTACGAGATGGCCTGCGCAACAAAGGAGGTTAAGCCTCTATCCTACGAGAAGGTTAAGGAGTACGTCTACGACCTCCACTGCAGAGGCCTCGTACACCAGTCGAAGAAGGGCGTAAGCGTTGTCGGCGCTCCGGTCAGAGACCTTAGCAGGGTTATCCCCACCATCGAGAGAGGCGAAAGGCTTGAATGGTGAGGTTGAGGAGGTCCTTGGAAGCCGCGGGAGGATAAGGCTGGTTAAAGCGTTAATCGAAGCTCAGAAAAGCGGATACGCCGCTTCAATGTCGAAGCTGAAGGCTGCGACGCGCCTGAGACGACGTAGCGTGCAGAGGCACCTTGAAATACTCCTCAACCACGGGTGGGTAGAGGAAATCCAAACGGCCGAGGGAAGGAAGTACAGGCTGAAGGAGAACGGCAAAACTGAAGCTGTCAAGAGGCTTTTCAGGGAGCTAGGATACATCTAATAGGCTCGCTTCGCCCGCCGCACTTTTCAACTACTTGTATCCCCGAAAGTTGTCCTCAAAAAATGTAATACAAAAAATCGAAAACCATTTTTTAGCCTCTAAATTTGAAAAGAAGCCTTGTTTGGGCTCAGCTCTGGGTGGGGGGTCTCTCTCTCCCTAGGGCCCCTACATACTTATATACTTCTTCTCAGCCGACCGACAAAACAGAAAACCAAATTGGCAAAGGCTAAGCAATGGGCATCGAACCTCCCTCAGACGAGCAGGCAATCGCGGAAATCGCCGAAACTTTAGCGGTGGAACTGAAGAAGCTTCTGTACCCAAGAGAGTACTTTGAAAAAATGAGACAGCTGAAAACCTTAGCTGAGAAACTCGTATACCTCTACATACTCCTAACGCAGCCCCAAACATTCAGCGGCGTAAAACAAGGTCTGGGGATCTGCAAAGCCTCCGCAGCCAAAGCACTTCAAAAGCTGGAAAGGGAGGGACTCATAGCCCAAGACAGCTACCTCCTCTACTGGATAACCGTAGAAAAAGGCGACCAATCCGAATAGCTTATGAACTGAAAACGCATTAAAAACTTTGGCGAAAAATATGCAGGATAAAAAGTTAAACGATGGGAAGAATAGCGGAAGGGATTCGAACCCGGAAAATAGGCGCCGGGAGTGGGATTCGAACCCACGCGGCCCAGAAGGGCCACAGGCTCTCAAGGCCTGCGCATTATCCACTCTGCCATCCCGGCGCATTCAGCTATTTCTAAACCCACAATGTCTTAAATCTTTC